>Ga0208375_1004370_pt1 | contig 11196 bp, 10 predicted proteins | sample RifOxyD1_FD_184038 | JGI IMG/M metagenome (GOLD analysis project Ga0208375, IMG submission 184038) | Soil microbial communities from Rifle, Colorado - Rifle Oxygen_injection D1 (SPAdes) | ecosystem: Environmental > Terrestrial > Deep subsurface > Rock core/Sediment | place: Rifle, Colorado... | reverse complement strand
TATTGTAGTATTTTAAAAAGTTCTTTAATTTTAGTGTCTAAAAATAAGTTTATTTTACAGTGGCTCGCGATTCTCGTTGTCGTGTTGTGTGGTTCACTTTGGCGACAATTACTCCGCAAACGTGTGGCGGATTGGGTGGGACAGCGCCGCTCCGTTTCAATTATTGTTCGTTGGAGTAAACGCTGGCGTTTGAATGAAGGCGATGTTGAAATTGCCCTGCAAAAAATCGAACGGTACATCGCACTTCGGCCCGCCACACGCGAAGAGCTCGGAAGGGTGGTGTCCAGCGCGCCAGTCCTGGCGGCATTGGACGAACAAAAACGAGCTGAGACATTGGAGCGCTTTCGGGATGAGATTTTCGCCGCATCTGTAGTTTGGCTAAAACAGCACGAGGAATCCGGCGTTCCCTTCGGCTTTGACGTCGATTCCTTTCATTTCTTAAATCCCGTCATAGAAGATCGAAGCGTCGGACCGATAAGACTGTTGATCCAAGGCGACATTTTCAACCGGTTCCCAAGCAAACAATTCGATACACTCATCTATGTTCTGCGAGGCAGAGGGAACCATCGGCTCGGGCAGTTTTTTGATAATTTGCGAGCGACTTTGGGATTCCAAGAAGTCATCGGTCTTCCATTGGCTCAAATAGAACGCATGAACGATAGGGTGCTGGAGGATTTACTCGGAGCGTGCAAGGGAAAGTCAGTATTGCTTATCGAACCTTTCTTAATTGATCGAGGACTGGATTTCGCCTATGACAAAATCATTGAATGGGGAGGGTGTGTCAACGGAGTTGTTGTGCTGTTCGAAGTCGATGGGATTCTCCCCGGAACACTGCTCAGTCATTGCGAGGAATTGGCGTCAAAAACTGGGCGGGGCGAGCTTCGGGGGCAGATACTTTTAAACCTCCGGGAAATTCCTTGACCGGAAACCCGTAACGAGTAAAAATGATTCTTTAAACTGTAGAATCATATGCCAGCAACTGAAAACGCCGAGAAGAGTGGTTACGCCGCCGCTCAGGCAGAAGTAACCGAGCACTTGATGGAACAGTTGCGACTTTGGAGGAGCAAGCTGACTGCCGCGCCAATAACCACTCAATCCATTGAAGACGTGGATCGGCTTTTCGCCGCCCAGATGGCGGCCAGGCTATTGGAATTGTCGTTGCGGCCCGCCGCTGTTCACGACTTGAACGAAATCCGACCAATGGTTTGTCCTTTTCGTGAACAAGGCTTCGAGACAGATATCACACTCGAGGATGTGGTAACGATGATCGCGGAGACGGGCGCAGTTCTTCGTGGGCACTTTGTCCTCTTGTCGGAGTTGCATTCCGACTACTTCTTCATGTTCAGCAGGCTCGGGAGACGGGTCGAGTTTAGGAAAAGACTTGCGACTGAACTTGCAAAAAGATTCGCTTCGGCTGGCATTGAGTCAGTCGTGGCACCTGTTACCGCCGGCGGTCTGCTCGTGCAAGATGTCGCCAGCGAACTAAAGGCAAAATTCGCTTTTTTCGATGTTGATGATCACTCTCGTCCCTGCGCGATTCGGCGCGGCTACTCCGTCCGTGGCGCTACGCTCATTGTCAACGACATGACAACAACGGGTGAGGGGATTGAGCGGATGTCAAAAGTTGTCACTGAGGCGGGTGCTAGATTCGCTGGTGTTGGGTTGATCGCCACACGGGGGGCAATTGGGACTCAGATTGTCGAGAACTTCCTGGGCAAGGGCTGTAAGGTTGAAGCTTTGTTCCATTTAGCCACCGATGCGGTTCGTGATTTTTCCTGCGAAAAGTGTCGCATGGGGCTACCATTCATCAGAAGCGCAGACGTGAACCGGTGAATAGATCTCTTTACTAATGGTAGGACTTTAAGAATTGCTTCGTATTACGCAGTAGAAAAAAGCGTGAATATGTTTCCAATTCACGCTAGAGTCAGTCAGCGGGCGACTACTCTCGGATCAATTGACAGTTTCTTTGCGCAAAAAGGAATTCATTGTTCTGGACAGGTGGCATGTTACGATGCCACCAATTGGCTGCCTTAAGCGAGGAGCGACGAAGCACACTCAAAGCCTGATCTGCATTCACCACATAGAATCCGGCGTCTCCTCTTGGCTGTGACTCCGAATGTGTTCTAGCGAGAGGCACTTTAAGTCCAAGCCAGGCGTGTCTAACATGCCAAGGGGCATTTCCTGAGGGTATGCTTGTAATACAAATGTATGTCATATATATATCTCCGTGAACCAAGGACCATTATCTACTTTCATATTAACAAATGGATTATATCTGCGGTACTAGACATTCATGACGAACTCTTTCGTAACTGTGTCGACTTTACGGGCTTGTTTCGCTGCGAGCAGTTGCCTCACCTGCTCTTGGGTCAGCAACCTGATCATCCATGTGTGGGTCCACGATCGGCTCGCCTCGTCCCTGCTCCTGACTGACTGTTCCTGAGTCCAATTCCCAAGAGATCACACCCTGTCCAGTGACCTGTTACTAATACGCTTCTCGCTCACGACCCACATACATGGTATGTAGGGGCCACGCCCGCCACGATTGACTTCCACGGCTTAACCGCCGCACCACGACCTCCCCAACGTGTCGTCGGCTACCGCCCGACTTATCGCCTTTTCCCTTCGGGCTAGCCGGCCTAAAGGACAGACTAACCGTTTGTCCTTTATCAAAATGCGATAAGTCGGCCGGCGTCGGATTATCATCCTCTAGCCGCCGACACGTTGGGGGACTGGTTTGATGATCAGGTGCTAACGCACCGACCACATGTTCGCTAACGCGACCGGTTCGCTCTTAAGGCGGAGATCACGAGGGGCGTCACTTTAAAGTACGAGCGCTATCGTCAAGACACACTGACTCTCCACTTTTGGGAAAAGGCGTCGCCCCGAATGGGGCTTGTCTGTAATAGCCGCGCTGACAAGCGCGTCCGTTTGGCGGGTGGGTGGTATGATGCTCCTTGCAGGAGCATTCGGATTTCATAACCAGTCACCATTACCTCGCCGGCTTGCCCCCAATTGCATTTGCCGGCGTGACCACTACGGAAGTCTGATACAGGCCGGGCTTTCACTGTGGCAGGAGTGGTGACTGATTCTGGAACCATGAATGACCAACCCATTACAATCGGAGAACGCTACGGCTGGGGTGATTCCCAGTCCTTTGGCATATCTGCCGGGGACCAGCGTCAACACGTTTACATCATTGGGAAGACCGGCTCTGGTAAGACCACCTTGCTGCGCAATCTGATCTTGCAGCACATCGCACTGGGGCATGGCGTTGGGCTCATTGATCCACATGCGGATTTGGCGGAGGAACTTTTGCATCACATTCCGCCACGGCGAGCTGACCATCTGCTGTATTTCAATCCGGGTGACATTGAGTTCCCCATCGGTCTGAACTTGCTTGCCAATGTCGCCCCGGATGACCGCCACCTGGTTGCTTCAGGCATCGTGGGTGCGTTCAAAGGGATCTGGAGGGAATCATGGGGACCACGTTTGGAGTACATTCTTTACAATGCCGTCTCAGCACTGTAAAATAAACAAGTATTTGAATAACAAAAATAAAAGATTGTAAAGGTTAAATGTTAAAAATATGGCTTATTATAACCATATTATATTTTAGTATTTTAAAAAGTTCTTTAATTTTAGTGTCTAAAAATAAGTTTATTTTACAGCTGCCCTCTGTGTGGAGAACCCTGGGTTGCAGGAGTCACTTTATCATCTATCGAAGTCGAATTGTCTGGTGTACGAACGACTCTCCAGTGGTCGACAGGTGGCGCTGGTAAAGTGTGTGTTGTCGGGCCTAACAAACTCACTTACTCACCGGTCAGCCAGGCCACGCTGATGGCGACACCGCAGTCACCGAATCCGTTCCGGTCGCGAGAGTTATCCACAGTCAGGCTTTGCTTCTAGAGAAGAGTACGTTACCCTGTACCCCGCCAAGGTCGAATGATTCCGTGTTTTGGTTGTTCGCTTCGGCAATGGCGCCTCTCGCCTAGCGTAGATTCGTAAAGGGCTCCCAGCATGCACAATTCCTTCGTTGAAATGAATTGGATGCCGACAATCCTGTCGACCACATCACACAGGCGGCCGCATCTTTCGTATCCACGACTTGTCCACTTGTCACACAACGCATCACAATATCAAAGACGTGCTTTCGGGCATCGCCAGCCGCGCGCGCCAGGCCACATCGAAAGCACTTCACGATAATCATGTCTCACAATACACTCTCTATACATTCAAGCAACGGAGTCACATTTCGCTCATTGCCAAGGATCGATATTACTCTCCCCTTGTCCGGTCTGATGATGATATATTGACCGCCAGCCCCACTGATATAATAACCGCCACGATTAAGCCAAATCAAGAACCCATATCCTGTTGGCGAAAGTGCATGCTCAATCGTCATCTCCCCACCAAGCCTTACATGGGGCTCAACCATCTTCTCCATAAACGCCGTTGACACAACCTGCTTTTCGCCCCAGATGCCTCGTTGCAACACCAGTTTCCCAAGTTTATGGAGATCCTGGCTCAGCAACGACAAAGCCGTCGCACCTGCCGTGTATTTACCGAACCTCCCCCAAGAATGCCTTTCAATCCTCAACGGTGCGAACAGGGCTCTTTGTGCAAAGCTATAAAGAGTCTCACCAGTCAATTCTTGGATGAACGCCGATAAGATAAAGGCCGATGCATTCGAGTATGTGAAATGGGTGCCAGGCTTGCTGATGATTGGTTCATTAAACACAATGTCAAGCAACCTACTCATGTCCTGCCCTTTAAGAGAAGCGGTGACAAGCAACCCCGCATTCGCGTATCCCGTGGTCTGAGTTAACAAGTGCTTAATTGTAATGCTTTCCACGAAGCCACTGTTCCCCATGTTTGTCAACCTGACCCTATCCTTGAGGGTCTGCCATATCGTAGTATGTACAGATAACATATCTCCGTTTACGACATATCGGCAGGAATCGATAGCAATTCCTACACAAAGTGATACTACCAGCTTACTAAGCGAACGCATCCCGTGGAGTGCAATGCCGCACGACCTAAACATATGCCTATATTCCCCGCCTTCATCACTAAGGCATAACGTATCGATACCACTTCGAAAATTGTCTCGAGCGTATGCGGAGTGGATGCTCCTCACAAGTTCATAGAACTGAAGCCGGTTCACTTTAACAATTACCTGTATTGCGGCCCTTGCTGCCAGGTATACACTCTTCTCCTATTTGTTTGCCGCCAGTTAATGCGGTCATAATAACACCACTCTTGAGGAAAGAACTTGTGAGGCAGTTTGTGAATAAACTGCATATTGAACGCTCTTATGCGCTCCTTCAGTGACTGCTTGTCGAATTGAGTATGTGCGTAGGCCACATTGATCAGTGGAGTCACCAAGTATTCGCCTAACTTGAAATCAAACATAAAGCTGTGAGTCGTGCAATACTGAGCATATCTATCACCGGGTAGCGCTGGAGCAATAGCATTCTCCTTATAGCCTTTACCCGTTACATCCATACCCAGAAGCCTCATCAGAGGGACGTCTCGTCCTGCCGACTCCATATCACGATACACTACACGCTTCACTGAGAAATCCCTGCCCACGGTAAATAGAATGTTTTGCGCGTGGGCCTCCAACTCGACACCGGCCAGAAGAAGCGCATCAAAATAGCTATGAAATAAAGGAAACAGAATACTCTCCAATAGAAACTCATCCATGGCTTTCCGTTGATGTTCAAACAATTGTATTAAGAGTGGTTTATCCTGGGGCTCCTTGATTTTATGGGCGTGCGGATCGAACTCTCGACCAAACAGAGCAAATCCAGGAATTAGATACTCCTCCTCCTCCAGGTACGGAAAGGGTCTGAAGTCCCTAAATATGACGCCCCACTCATAGCATCCCATTCCATTAACGGGCAGGTCGACCGTGGCCTTATTCAACAAGTGTTGCGGTATATGTAACACGCGTCCGCAATCCTCTCGTAGGATACTAAATGCCCGATTGAACATCTCACTCCTCATGGCGACCGCTAACTGCTCTGTCACTGCACACGCGGCTCGCGCCACTTCCGAGTTCATATGCCTTACAGCCCTGCCTAAATATCCGGGATACGCAAGCTTTATAAAGTACTCATCGTCCAGGGCAAATACTGTTCTTCCGCTGGACGTAGGTGATACCGGCAACTCATGCACAACAGAGTAAGGACAGTTGCCTAGCACTGCACCGGGGCATAGCATGTCAGGATGAATAAACATGCAGTGGCTCGGCAGACGCGCCGCTTTCCATACCCCCACGTCCTCCATACAGATATTGAAGTCGAAATGTACCTGTTTTAATGGAAATGAATGATTGGCGGAACGGGGACTTGTAAAGCTAGATGTTTGGTGCGTCTCTGAGAACCCGCTTGGCGAACCGTCGTTCAGATAACGCTCGGCCCTAAGATATGCCTCCTCTGGTCTCCGTACGAAGTCGGCTAGGAGCATACAACTATCCTCCAAAGAGGCTCTGAAGCCTAGAAAGACTTTCAAAGCACAGCTTCAAGTACTGCTTTTCGGTGTACAGCGCACGCATTTCCGGTGTACTCCTTACTTCCAACGTCAGCCCAATGTCAGGGTTTTGACGGGATATTTGTCGCATAACTCCTTCCCAATCGTCAATGCTCCCGTGAAAAGGAATCAAGTGCTGATCCTTTTGACCGTCGTTGTCGTTTAAGTGTAAATAGGTGAGTTTGCCCCCATAAGCATCCCAAGGAAAGGTTGCAATATTCTTTGTCATGCAATGGGCATGCCCGCTGTCAAAGCAAAACATCAAGTTATCGCTGCGCAAGTGCGCGAAGACGTAGTCTAGGTAATCTAGTCTTCTTAAGTTTTCCAAACACAGAGTTATCCCATGGGAAACACACGCATTCAAAACCCTTTCAATATTGACGATTCCGTGCGAGTTTGCCATCGGTGGGGAATCACCACCTGTAATGTGCATCACCACAGTCCTAATATTGTGGGAGTGTGCAAACTCTACCTCCCCGATTAGGGCATCGACATAGGACGCAGAATCCTCTGTATCCTCCCAAAGCACGTTGACATATCTCGCATCTGTGGACTTGCCGCCACTCATCTTTTTGTATGACAAGTGTAGCGACTCGATGGTCAGCGAGGACCTATGAAGTAAATCGATGTAACGTTCAGGAGCGTATTGAGAGTACAAGAAGACCCCTGTAAAGCCCGTCCGCTCGAGGAGATGAATACGCTCTTGGTAGTCAGAATCGTATCTATAATTAAAGCCAATAGCCTTAGTCATATGTACCACTAGGTCAGCAAAGTCGTTAGCTGGAGGAAGCCAGTAATAATGCTTACATTACGAGGCACCGGGAATGGGGGCTTGCGATGGCGATAGTTGAACCAGCAACTATCAATCCCCAGCAGCAGGGCACTCCTTATATCAGTGTCATAGTCGTCACCAATAATTAGTACATCATTGCGTCCTACGTGACATCGGGACAGTATTGCCTCGAAGAACTTCGGATCAGACTTCGGCATTCCAACGTCCTCAGCGGAGAAATAGGCATCAAAGTGCTTAGCAATTGCAGACGTATAGAGTTTATCCCGTCTGGGATAGTTAGTTCCATTCGTTGCCACAACTTTTCGCACTCCTTGCAAGCGGTCAAGCGTCTCTGGAACTCCTTCGATTATAACTCCACAGGTAGAACAGCGAAGGTACTCCTCTATGAAGTCGTTAGCCGAGACATGGACGCTGTGGATAAGAGAAAGAAACACTTCAGCCCGTTCTTTGCGCAATGATGCAATATTCTGCGGCGTTAAAATCTCATAACGCACCCGGACCATCTGATGCGCACGCCGGTATTGCGTATACAGATCATCCGTGCTACGTATTCCCAGTGCCTGACAAGCCGTTATAACTGCCCGCGTCTCGGTTGCTTTATAGTCAAACAACGTGTCGTCCAAATCGAAAATGAGCAATGTGTACTTCACAGGCACTTAATTGTGTGACGCGGTCAACATACTCATGTGCTATAGTGAATCGCTGATTCCAACGTCGTCGCGCGAAACATTTATAGAATAATCGGCCATACTTTCAAGAACAAGGGCGTACTCTGTAATATGCGGGTGAATCATTACCTTGTACTGGCTGGTTCTCTCGGCAAACTGCTTCCTCACTTCACCAGCGTCTTGCTCATTGCTAAACCGTTTTCGAGCTATTCTCCTTGCAATTTCAAGTTCCTTGTTGCATTGCATGAAAATGCTGAGCGAGTTCGTGGGGTTTCTATTTAGAAACACTGTGCCACTTCCATCAATGATGGTGACAATCGCATCCCCATGCAGCAAGCGACAATCCGCGCCGTTAGACGCCTTTTTTGGCCAATGATAGTAATTACTGCCTTTCTCGATATTGTATAGGATAGCCTTTACGCTCGGCAGGAAATATGCCGCAGGGAATGCTGTTGTATATCTACCGCTTTGGGGTCCTTTCTCGGGATCGTTCCACGTTACTGTCGCACTGCTGCGAAGAGCCGTATCCACAACGAAATCGTCCATATCAATGATATTGGTATGTCCATGTTGCTGAGCACGTTGGGATAGCATTGTGCTCAATTCTGTTTTCCCAGCTCCCCCATTGCCTGAGATGAAGATAAATCGTCGGCTCCTCGAAAGGCTGAACCGTATAATCTTGTCCGCGATTTCCTCAGCGGTATAATTATTTTTGTGTCTCATAGTGTTGCTTTTAGGTGATGCTGATCCTCGGTTGAATACTAACATTGAACCACCTGCAATTGCAATCCCACACTTCGAGCGTGTTGCCCGTAAATAATGCGAGAATGCGCGGCACGTCCGTGGTATTATCGATAAAGTACATTTGTGATGACACCTCCACAATATCCATTATCTGCTCCAAAGCCACGGCATACCGTCCTCTAATTTTGTTCTCGGATACCACATCCGCTCCACTTTGTTCCCTGCGCTGGCATCTTCCCAAATTAATCGACGCGTCGTCTGTGCCCACGAAAAGTCCTATTATCACGTATCCGTACTTGCTTAGTATGCGCTTTAACGTTCTGATCTTGTTCACATTGGTAGGACAGAATTCATGGACAAAGTCGCTTCCGGCCTTGCAAACCTCAATAATGCGACAGAAGGCCAACTCGTCGGCAGCTCTATAACCTCTTTTGTCCATGCTTATCGGGATATTAAAGTACTTTTGCTTATATATGTCCGCGCTGATATATTCCACGCCCCGAAGATGCTGTCCGGACAACAGAATGTCCGCGATTACACTTTTCCCGCTTCCGATTGCCCCAAGCACCAAATACGCAGTGTTCATGGTATCGACCATTTAACTTTTACGCGATCTATTTCGGCGGCCGTGAATGTGTGTACGGAGGCGTGTAAAATAAACTTATTTTTAGACACTAAAATTAAAGAACTTTTTAAAATACTAAAATATAATATGGTTATAATAAGCCATATTTTTAACATTTAACCTTTACAATCTTTTATTTTTGTTATTCAAATACTTGTTTATTTTACACGGGTATGTTATTTTTTAAAAAAATTCAAATTTATTCAAATAATTTTAAAATATGCTAAGACAGATAGATATAGATAAAATAAAGAGGTTAAAAGACGAAGATACTAAGCCTTTAGAAATAGCAAGTGTTTTAAATAAGAGTCCTGCGACTATATATAAATATTTGAAAATGATAGAAAATCAATCATTTGATGATAGTAATATTTCTAAAAAAATAGAGAATATCTCAAGTAAAATTAAGCCATACAAAGATTTTATTAGTAAAAGGATAAAAGAGGGTGTATCTAATAAGCATAAACTTTTTGGAGAAATATCTAGTATTGGTTATATTGGTAGCTACGCTTTGTTAAATAATTATATAAACAAAGAGAATATTAAAATTATAACTGATAATACGAGATTTTATCAGAGAGTTGAAACTGATCCAGGAGAACAGGCTCAGGTTGATTGGGGACATTTTGGAAAAATTAGAATTGATGGGAAGACCCTTAATCTTTTTGGTTTTGTCTATGTGCTTTCTTTCAGTAGAATAATGTATGTTGAATTTGTAACATCACAAAAACAACGCATTCTTCAAAATTGTGGCATAATACCCAAAATGCGTGGCATGAAATGATACTTCTGTGGCTTGGTTAAGAGATATTTTTATGCTTTTGTACTTGCATGAGTACAAAAACAAAGAAATGTCCCCTATGTGGAGCTACTAAAGTAGTTAAAAGAGGTATACAGAATAGTCTACAAACATATTGGTGTAGAAGCTGTGGTAAGAGGTTTAGGAGTGAAAGGAGAAAGAAATACAATGTAACTAAAGATATATTTAATGATCTTTCGTTTAGAAAGCAAACGGTACGTGAATTAAAAGATATATATTGTTTAAACAGTAAAACAATATCCTCATATATTCATAGTTATGAGGTAGAAGAGAAAACACATAAACCAAGAGAAATACATCTAGTAGTAGATGCTACATACTTTGGTAAGAGAAAAGAAGGTACAGCATGGGGTGTAATACTATTTAGAGACTACCTTCAAAGAGAGAATCTGTGGTGGAAATTTGTTAAGGGTGAGAGAGTAATTGACTACATGGAAGGTAAAGGCCACTTGGAAGGATTAGGTTATACAATTAAATCAGTTACAGCTGATGGATTTCTTGGCTTACCTAAGCTCTTTTCTGGTATTCCATTCCAGATATGTCAATTCCATACCAAAAAGACTTGTATCAAGTATCTAACTAACAATCCACAAACCGAAGCTGGTCAAGTATTACTAGCTCTTGCAAAGACCATACCCAATACAAATTACATTACATTTAAAACTAGATTACAAAAGTATTTAATACACTACAGTCAATTACTTAATGAAAAGACATATCACCCATCAGGTGATTGGAGCTATACCTATGACAATATCAGAAGTGTCATACATACACTATCTAAATACATTGATTACCTTTTTACTTATGAAAAAGATATTAAAATACCAAAGACTTCTAATTCCTGTGAAGGTCACTTCTCTCATATTAAGGATGTACTTAGAATACATAGGGGTATGTCTAGATCACTTAAAGAAAAAGTCATTCATCATATATTTCTTAATTCTAGTATTGTATTAAGAGAGAAAGAAAACTAGCTAAAAAAGCCACGCATTTTGGGTATTATGCC
>Ga0208375_1004369_pt1 | contig 11200 bp, 14 predicted proteins | sample RifOxyD1_FD_184038 | JGI IMG/M metagenome (GOLD analysis project Ga0208375, IMG submission 184038) | Soil microbial communities from Rifle, Colorado - Rifle Oxygen_injection D1 (SPAdes) | ecosystem: Environmental > Terrestrial > Deep subsurface > Rock core/Sediment | place: Rifle, Colorado... | reverse complement strand
AAATCAAAATACTTAGAAGGATAAACACCCGAACCAAGAAAATTAGTAAAAACATAATCACCTAATCGATAAATATTTTTTCTTTTATTGATAACTTCAAAATTAACACCACTCTTTTTTAACTCATTAAAAATAATCTCAATCTTACTTGTACCAATAATAATTAACTTTACCATTCACCCCAACTCCTTTGTTTTATTGCACATAAACTATAATTCATAATGACCAAAAAGAGCATTAATAATCACCTAATTTCATTTGTTCTTGTTCCCCTTTGAGTCTTTGAAAAGTCTCCCAAGCAATCTTTTTCTCAGTGAGAAAAAGCTTGACTAAAAAGAGCATTAATAATCACCTAATTTCATTTGTTCTTGTTCCCCTTTGAGTCTTTGAAAAGTCTCCCAGGAGTGCCTGACGTGAATTAGCCAATCCTTGTTTTTTAACGCCTTTCTTGCAAAAGCAATAGTGCGCTCATCACCAGGATAACCAAGACCAATAACAGTCTTTAAACTAGCCTCTAAAGCACTAATCGCCTCATCACGCTCATGCTTAGCCATAATACTACCAGCGCCAACAATAGTATAATTAAGGTCAGCCTTATTCTCACAAACAACCTTACAACTAACCTCAGCCTCAAACAAAGACTTAATCTTTGCCTCATTATGACTCGGGCAATCAATATAAACCACATCAGGCTTTAACTCATTAATAATCATAATCATCTTACTAATTTCCAACTGATTTAGATTAACACCCACCTTGTTTTTCATATCAATCTCCTGAGGTGATATCTTAATAGTTTTATACTCACCCCTACTTTTTAACAGCGAATATAACTCCGCCCGCTTCGCTCTTGAAAGCAATTTAGAATCAGTAACACCAGCCTCCTTTAACTCGCTTAAAAGAGACTCATCGACCATAAAACCGCCAACAACCAAAGGACCCACTAAAGCACCCCTGCCTGCCTCATCAATACCTAAAACCTTCATAGAACCTCTCTTTTTGGGGTTAAGCACTTTTTCTCTTGTGAGCGAAAAAGGGTTACATCAATACCTAAAACCTTCATTAAAAAACTTTATTACCTTTGGTGTTTTAATTATTTGCTATGGCACAAAAGATAGTAAAAGACGTAACTGACGTAGTAGTAACAGCCAATGAATTAGTAAGTGACATATCTAAATTCATCGAAGAAAACATCATAAAAATAGATGTCAAAATAACCGAAGGGCCAATGCTAATAGAAGCAAGAAAAATAATTGCAGACGGACTAAGAAACATGGCAAAACTAGTAGAAGACCCGACACAACCAATCAAATGGGTTGACATTAAGAAACCAAAGAAATAATCACCAGACAAAGACTCACTATACTATAAACTGAACTACATTTTATGCACGCGAAATAGGCATTTCACTGTGACCAAAATGCAAAAGCACATCACACTTGAAATCAGGCAAGTCACAAGCCCCATAACAACTACCAGCCCAAATAATCGGCGTGGCTCCAAGGCTTAAAACAACCCTAGAAATATCAATAGTCTTATCACGCAGACCTGCAGGCAACTGAATAAGAACGCGGTCGCCTTTCCTAACAGACTTGTTAACCAAGCTAAAATCAAACTCCATAAGTATTATAATTACCTGATTATTCTTTTAAACCTGATGGTCGTAGACTCCTTACTGGTTTTAGGTAAAATAGTATTCTCAGCAGCACTAGGCGGTTTAGTTGGAATTGAAAGAGAGTTTGACAGGAAATTAAAAAAGAACATACCAATGGGCGTACGCACGTTAATACTAATATCCATATTTGGCGCGCTATCAACACTAATGCAAGACGTGATAGACATATCCATAATCATAGTAGTCGGCTTAATGGGCATCATAGTATTCTCAAGCCTAAGTTACTACGCAAGGTACAAAGATACAGGCGAGAAAGGATTAACAACTTATACCGCAGCACTGGTGACATACTTCATCGGCTTATTTGTCGGCTTAGACGAGTATATCATAGCAGTGATGATATCAATAATCACATCAGGAATACTATCATTTGGAACTGAACTTAGAAACTTTGCAAATATACTGGAACGAAAAGAATTACACTCAACAATACTATTTGGAATAATCGCCTTTGTGATATTACCAATACTACCAAATAAGTCAATTGACCCTTGGAACCTGTTTAACCCATTCGAATTCTGGATTTTAGTAGTGTTAATAAGCGGGTTATCATTTGCCTCATACATACTCCTAAAATTCTATAACAAAGGATTATCAATAGTCGGGTTACTAGGCGGTTTAGTCAGCGCGAAAACAACAATCAACGAATTATCAAATAAATCCGCAAACAATAATTCACTAAGAGACAGCGCTTTTAATGGTTCGATACTAGCAATAGTAGCCTCAATAATATCTAACATTGTCTTTATAGTAATAATAACCGGTAATACAGGGTTCATAATCAGTTTATCACCATTGATTATAATCAGCTTTGTAGTAACCTTCATATTTTTTAGACGCGACATAAAAGACGCGGGACATGAATTAAACCTAAAAAACCCGTTCACTTTTAAGAGCGCACTAACAACCGCTTTTTTCATATTTGCTTTTACACAAATAACCTACGCAATAAACCAGCTAATAAACCCCTCATTAACTTACATTACAATAATACTAATGTCAATAGCAAGCTCTACAGCAGCTGCAGCAAGTATTGCAACACTACTAGTAAACGGCACACTAAGTATAGAATTATTCACACAACTAGCATTCATTAATGCAATAGTTGTGATACTGGATAAATTCATATTCCTAAAAATTGGCGGGGACAAAGAATTAACAAAACAAATGATAAGACCATTAATAATATGGTTCCTAATGACTCTTACTGTTATGCTCCTTAACCCACTGGCTTAAAGTATTAATCACACAGTCCTTAAATGAGTCAAGGTCTTTTTCCTTAATAGTAGCGCCAGAAGCTTTCCTATGACCGCCACCGCTGCCTTCAATATCATTAGTGCATAACTTGGCAAGCTCACTCATATCATACTCACCATCCTGACGCCTAATATTAATATTAATAGCATTATCCTTATGGATTATAATTATAACCGCCCGATTAGGTGTTTCAGTGCTTACAATAGTTGATAAGACACTGCCAATACGATACTTAGGGTTAACCAACTCATAAAAAATAAGCTCCGCGCCCTTATGCTGAACCTTATTGATATCATAATCACTCTTAACAAACTCAATATAATCATTAACCTGCTTAGCCCAATTCTCAAGAATCATTGCATTCTCCTTAAACTCAAGCCAGTCAGCAGACTTAACAAGAATATTTAACGCCTTAAGACAACCCTTATCACCCTGTGCCATACGCGCACTATTAATCAAACGGTCATAATCACTAAAAGGGCTGTCAAAACAATTCTCATCCTTACAATGAGTATAACCATACTTGTCATGAATGCTGTTAATAAATTCCTTCCAAGGCTTACCAGCGTAATCACCAATAAGACCAATACAGGCCATCCAATCAATGCCACCTAAAATATCATAAACCATCTTAGACGCAGGGTAGTAACGCTCTTCGTTAAGCAACTCGCGATGATAATGAATAATTGAATCACTATTCATATCATGCATAATATTATGGTGGTCAATTATTATGATATTAGCACGCTGACTAAGCTTACTTAATTCATCACGCTCATGGTCAGCGGGAATATCAAGAAAGAAAACCAAGTCATTTTTTAGCAAACGCCAAAAAGAAGGATGCCTAAGTCTCTCAGGAGAACCAAGAACAATATTGTAACCAATATTCTTAGTTTTAAGATAATTAATTAATTGCGAAGCTGCAGTAAGACCATCACTATCAGTATGGCACACTATGTCCACCACAGTGGAATTACCAACCCATTTTTCAAGCTTAGCTAAGAATTTCATAATTACTAACTAATTAAGACACGCATATATAAGTTTTCACTAAAAAGTAACGACAACCGAAATGTTTATAAATAAAATAAATAGACCAGCAAATTAAAGATTCATTTCCCTCAAATTCTAGATCTCCTCCCGAAACGAGGGGGATGAATCATTTTTTTATTTTTTAATTAACAAACTTCTAAGGCTTAAATCAATCTCTTTTAAACGATTGTTAATCCTAAGATTATCATCAGCCTCTTTGTTTAAATCCCCTTTAATCAAACTGTATAACCCATTAATCAAACTTAAACTAACATTACTAGCACCTAAATCACTGACCCTTTCAAAATCAAAATTACCTAAGACAAAATCATAAAAATCACCCTCTCTAACACTGCTTAAAACCCAATTTGCGTCAATATCAGCCAAAAATAAGTGGTTAATAGAATCTTTACTAATTATTGCAAAACTGTTGTAAACAACTAAACCATTTTTGTAAGAACTGAAGTTATTAACACCAATAGTAACCTTATACTCGCCAAATAATAACTCCCTAATAGAGTAACTGCTTAATACCTGCTTAATTGACTCGCTCATAAGATTAAAGTTTATTAAATACGTTTAAAAAGATTACTAAAACGATTTTTTAACCCATTTATCAATTACATCAATGTCCTTTCTTGCTTTATCTAAAATCCTTTCAAAATCTTTTTTTGGCTTAGCCCCATTAATACTAACGTTTAAATTATCAATAAACTGCTGACCTGATTTTGACTCCCTGACCTTGTTAAAATTCTTAATTAAATTATCTTTTGCTTCTTTACTTACGCTAACTTCTGTTCTGTTAAAACCAGTCATAAAACCCTTTGGATTAGCTAACATAACTTTTTTTCTTGATTTCTTAACCTCATCAATAATACCTAAAATTTCCTTATTCATCATCTCCTTTATTGTTGGAACTGTTTTAGGCGTGTTTTTTGTTATATCATCCATCAAATAATTAATTGAATCATAAGAGTATAAAACTCTCTTTTGCAAGCTTAGATAAATATCAAGCAAATCATTAATCACCCTAAACTCAAGATCCAAATCATTAAAGAATTCATCAACTGACTTACTGCTAACATAACTAAAAAACTCTTTTTCACGGTCTTTAACGCGCTCAAAATTCTTAACTAACATCTGCGCATTCTTTTTATTAATCTCAGCAGTCTTCTTAAAAACCCGATTATACTTATCATTAATAAATTCTGAAATTAACTTAATATTCTCATTCCTAAGCTTTTTAATTAATACACTAAAATCACTTTTCTCATTAATATCAATCTTATCAAATATCGAAAGACTTTTTATTGAATTAAAAGTTTCAATAAGCTTACCAATAACACGCTCAATTATCTCAATTCTTTTATTAAAAGAATCATTGGTTTTTGAATCAAAAATTGATGAAAACCTCTTTTGATTATTCTTAACATCTAATAAAACAACTCTTAATCCGGAGATAACCTTATTAAACACAGGATAAAAACTAGTAATTAAATCTGATGCAATTGGTTTATTATTCGCTAGCATAATCTTAGCCGAGACTAATTCAACATTTAACCTACTAAGTAAATCAACTAAATTGCTCTTAACTTTAGTATTAGGATAATTAGCATTAATTGTTGTATTGATTGACTCAACAAGCGCACTCATAAATCATTTTATAATTTAATAGTTAAATTACTTTTCTAAAAATAAAAGTTATTAAACAAAACAATGTTAGTTATTATTTAATGGCCGGAATCACGGATTTGCTAAGTAACCTACCTGGTGTAATATCACTAATGGAACGAATATTTTTCATAATGACCTGCTTATTCTTAGGCAGTTTTTCCTGGAACGGCTGGAAGCGATATAAGAACTGGGGATTAAGCGTAATAGCAACACTACTGCTTGGTTATATCATACTGGCTTCATCAATAGCCTTAGGTCAGATAATCACAATAAGAGTGCCCTATATTCCTTACGCATTACACGCGCTAATATCATCAACAGTGTTATATCTGGTGCTTAGACTTTTTTCAGGCGACGCCAAGATAATTGGCAAGTATGTTACAGGAGAAGCGTTTAAAAAAATAGAACAAGAATTTAACAAACTAAAAGAAGAGTATGCTCGCTTGGTAAAAACTTTAGAAAAAAAGAACATAATGCCTGAACCATTAAGCGCTAAAGAACTAGACGAGGAGTTAGGCAAGCGATTAAAAGATAGTGGGTACACTGAATATGCAATAAACAGCAAAGAAGTGACTGGTAACCTAAAACAATTTAACCTGACAATAAAAAAGAAAGAATACAAAGCAGTTCTAGACGTTTACACAGGAGAGCTTTTAGAATTCATAAAAACAAACCTAAAACCAGCTGACTACCTAAAAATATTAGCAAAAAATAAAAAAATACTAACTGGCGTAATAATTGCAGCAGTCTTTACTTTTATAGTCACGTCACAATTAAACAATGAAACAATAAACGAAATAAGCCTGATGAGCCAAACATCATTAACTCCAATTGATACAACATTTACTAATTACCAACTAGCTAATACTACCTGCCTAAACGCTAATGACTTGTTATATATAATAAAAACAGAGCAATTCACCAACTACCTTGAAGGGCAACCAGTGCCAAACGAAGTAAAAAATGCCTACCCTAATGAGTACTACACTAATTCAACAAGAATAACTTACAATGGCAGTAATTATTACCTGACACTTTCAAGAACAATCAGTGAACCGGAATTTAATAACGCCTTACAAACTTACCTGCAACAAAACATGCTATCAATAGTCCAAGGCGGAGTTGATATCTGCAAAGCAACTTACAACGCAAAAACATTAAGCAACTACCTAAAAGTATGCGTGTCAAAACAAGGAAGCTTATGCGATTGTAAAACACTAAAAGAAGCAAGCGGTTACTGCGAGATAATATCACAAGAAATAAACGACCAGATAAGCAGCCAATTAGGGGGGCTGACAAGCCAGTTAGGCGGGCTAGCAGGACTAATAACATGAAGTGCGTGCGCTGCAAAAAAAAAGAGGGCGTTATAATAATCCCATCATTGGAAAAAAAAGCCTGCAATAACTGTTACTCGCAAATAATTGAAAAAAGATTTAATAAAACCATAAAAAAGATTTACACAAATTTAAGAAACGCAAGACTAACAGTAAGGCGACCAAGCGATGAAATACTAAAACACTTGCTGATAAAACGCGGAGTAACATTAGGCAAAGGCGTTAAGATAGGCACGCACACACTTGATGACCTGAGTATAAGCATAATAAAATCATTAAACAGCGGAAAAGACCAGATAATAAAAGAGCCTTCACCATTAGAGGGTATCAGTGAAGAAGAACTAAAACAATATGCTAAGATAAACAAACTTAAATTTGACGGCAACAAGCGAACAGGCGAAGATAAAAAATTACACGATTTCTTAATAAAAATAAACGACCGAAGACCGGGTGTCATGTATAGTATTAAAGACTTTATTAAAAAAATAATTTAATAACGCTTAATATCACTAAAAGAAAACAAGGAAATCATTAGGAACACCAGACCAAGCGCAATACTAATATAACTGCTACCTGATGGCAATAATGAAAAACCAGTAATTAAATCAACAAAGCCTGACCTAATAAGACTCTCCCTTGAAGCCGTAGCTAAAGTGTGTGTAGGCACATCATTAATTGCACTAACATCCTTTCTAACTTCATAACTAACACTAACTGATTCAGAAGGCTTTAACTCACTAAACACCCATGCAACAACCGGGTCATCTTTAATAATCACTAAATTACCACTTGAATGAAAAACAAGCTCACTAACTGAGTTAGCATAAGACTTAGGGATAAACTCAATAACTGTAAAATTAATAATTGATTCATTGTTAGTGTTAGTGATATTTTTAGTTATCAAAGAAACATTACTCTCTCCAGGAATCTGTAAAACAGTCCTAAATGAAATAACCTCAACTAGACTATTATTAATCTCAAAAATATTAACATTAATATCAGGCTTAACTGAATTGTTAGCTAAAAACACCGAATTATCAATAACACTAAAATTACCAGTAACATTAAAAGACAATGAACTAACAGTGTAATTAACAATTAAATTACCCATAGTCATATTAAACGGCTTAATTGAAACATTACTAAATGTCTGATTAATCGCGCTGTTATTCAACGTTTGACTAGTGCTGTTATTAACAGTGATATTAACCAAAGTCGAATTGTTTGCGGTGATATTAGATACAGTGCTATTAGTAACCGTGTTATTATTAACAGTCTGATTAACAGTAATATTACTGTCTCCAGTTACTGTTCCGCCACCAGTAATTGAACAAGTACAGTCACTAGAGCAGGAGTAACAGGACTCAGTACTGTCACAAGTTCCGTCCCCACAGATAGGCACGTTACGAATAAGCAAGCTAAACTGCCTTGAATCTGAAAGAAGTCCATCACTTGCAGTAATAGTAATTGGATAACTACCCGCACTGTTGTAACCGATATTATATGAAACAATACCATTTACTGGGTTAATATTAAACAAATTAGTATTATCACTAAAAGTTATTGTGTCGCCATCACCGTCAGTAGCGTTAAAATCCAAATATAATAAAGAGCCCTCCTCAATATCCACATTAGGATAATTACCATGAATAACCGGCGCCTGATTAAAATTAACACTAAAAAATGCTTCGTTAGAAACAGCTGAATTACCAACCGAGTCATTAACCATCACCCTGACACTGTGAAACGAGTTATCACTGTAAGGACCAATGCTTAAGTTAACACAAGGAAAAACCTGAAACGCGCTGTTATCAACTGAGTAAGCGCAGTAAACAGGACTGTAATCACTATAAGTAAAAGACAATAAAACATTAGGGCTGCTAAAAGACGCATTAACTGAACTACTAATAACTACAACAGGCGCTGACGTATCAACTGAGAAAAATACACTGTTATTATTAGTGTTACCTGCATTGTCAACCGCGTTAGCAATAATGTAATGAACACCGTCAATAAATGAGCGATTAAACTCGCTTAAGTAAGGGCTAAAACTCTCACCATCAAAAGAGAATGATACACCAACTGCATCAACTGCCGAGATATTAACCAATAACTCACTAAAACCATAAGTAATGTTAGCAGGAGTTAACACTAAAACACCAGGTTTAACTGTATCAAAAGTTAATTTCCTAACTTCAGAAACGCCCTCGTTAATGCCATCAGAACAATTAATAAACCAATCAATTGAGCCATCACTAATCCCCTCAAGAGTAAAAGCACTACTAGAGCCATTTGCTACTCCAGTAAAATTAGTCAGGATATTATTAACCATAATTGAGCAATTAAGAACTAAAGCCAAATTATCACTAACATTGAAATTAAAATCAGACTTATGGCTATTAACAAAAGAATTGTTATCGGGTGACAGTAAATTAATCACTGGTAAAGCGTTATCAACATAAAAACTTGAAGAAACACTTGAATTAAGACTGTCAGAATTACTGGCATTAACCACTAATGTAATAGGACTATTGTTATCAAAAGAATAATCATAAAAAAACCAGTAATCACCAATATTACTTAAAACAATTTCAATATTATTAACAAAAGCTCTAACTGAACTAATAACAGAGGCATTATCAGTAACTGACACGTTAATGTCAATCACATTAACAGGGTAAACTCCGCTAGCAGGCGAGTGAATAATAATGCCCAGTCCAGAACCAGAAAACACAGGGGAAAAAGCCAATATAAACAACAATAAAACAGCAATTACTTTGAGACTCATCTAAAAAACACGTTGACTAGGCAAGCTTAAATAGTTTACTAACTGCCCTAATACACGGTTTCACTAATTATTTATACAACAACACACTAAAAAATAACAATGGAAACAGTAACCAGCGCTAAATTTAACATAAAAGAAGAAGCAAGCAGACTCGAGTTACTAATAAGAATAATACTAGGACTAATCTACGGGCTAGTGTTAAGCGTGATAAGCTTTGTACTAAGCATAGTGCTATTCTTACAATTCTTTCACATACTAATACTAGGCAAAAGACACGAGCGCATGGCAGAGTTTACAAAAGGATACATCAATTACACAATGCAAGTAGGCGCTTACCTAAACTACGTAACTGACGAGAGACCGCCATTCTGGCCAGAAGAACTTTAGAAATCATCATCAGAAGTTACATCATTTTTCCTGATAATACTAATAGAACCATCAGGCTCCAAATAAGCCCTCTTAATCGCCTTATAACTATGAATATTTTTTAACCTAAGCTTAGACTTTAACTCCTCCTCATGGATGTTAACCTTCTTTAAAGCACTATAATCAACTCTTCCATCCTTAACAATAATCTCCTCCTTACCCTCAATAACCTTAATCCAGCTCTTAGGCAGAATCGCAAGAATGTTTTCAATAAACAAAACAAGCAGTATCAAAGTAGCAATACCAATCATAGACTTAACTAACGGCGCATAATCCTCACTGTAAATAATAACATCACCAACAGCACTGCCAAGAGCGATGATAATAATAATATCAAACAAGTTAAGCTGGGCTAACTGCTTATTACCCCTTGAACGCATAACAATAAAAGTAAACAAGAATATTGACACAGTACGAATAACAATACTACCAAACTCAGGGAACGTAACTAATTCCACGAACAATAATAACAATAAACGAGTTTTTAAAACTATTGAGAAATAATCAAACCTTATACTCTATAACAACTTCAAACTACCAGTAATCGAGTCAATTAACTCCTCACTAGCAGGACCAATACCAAGCGCAGTCACAGTGCCACTAGGAACCTCAGTATGACCCGCATCAGTAACTGCGTAATGAGGTAACTTTTTAGCACGCGCCTTAACCTCTAATTCCCTAAGTTCAGCTAAGTCCTTACAACCAAGAACTACTTTCTTAGCGCCAACTAATTCCCAAGCCTTCCTAGACACAACACTAGCCTTATTATAAGAACCAAGCGAAGCATGGCAAGCCTGAGCAGCAAGCTTACCCACACTCATCTTCAAATCCATCCTAACAACAATAACTTGTTTCATGTCACTCACTTCGTTCGTTCCTCTCCGCGCTGCGGCTTGGAGCAAAAAATATCGCTCATTACGTTCGTTCCTCTGTCTTTTAGACAGCACGTCACTCACGTCGGGCTTTAAGCCCTCCTCTCACCTAACGGTGAGCTACCTATCTATCGCATTACTC
>Ga0208375_1004368_pt1 | contig 11201 bp, 10 predicted proteins | sample RifOxyD1_FD_184038 | JGI IMG/M metagenome (GOLD analysis project Ga0208375, IMG submission 184038) | Soil microbial communities from Rifle, Colorado - Rifle Oxygen_injection D1 (SPAdes) | ecosystem: Environmental > Terrestrial > Deep subsurface > Rock core/Sediment | place: Rifle, Colorado... | reverse complement strand
ATGGTTTTCTGCCTAGTTTTATTTATAATTTTTTAAAGAAAAAAAAGGTTGATAAAATTATTTTTTATCCAGCTCAAAAAACCTTACGGCGATATCAGATGTTAGATATTGGAAAATCAATTAATTTTGAAAATATAACCTTTCTTTCCAGCACCATTGATCAAGGTCAGAACAAATTTATGTTAATTCAACCTGACTTTAAAGGGAGTAGCGGCTTTTTTCTAAATAGAGGCGCTGGAATTATAAATTTTTTTGGTGCACTAACAGAAACCACTTGGGGATTGATAACTTCCCCTGCTTCCTTATTTACCAATTCCAGCAAGTTGGGCCTTAATAGTATTAAAAGCGGACTAAAAAACTCACTTTTTTCTTTAAGCGAGTTTTTTGGCATTGTTCGAATGAGATTTCCTGAACCGACTGTCATAAAGCAAGATGAAATGAATTATTTATCAAACATTCTTCCGCACAAAGAACCTGCCATACTGGGTTATCTTTACAGCAAATTTTAAATTATTGTAAAAAACACCATGCTTTTCAAAATGCGGGAGAATTATTTTATTTTTTAAGATATAAAAGACCACCGTTCATTATTAGGGAGTAAATATGAAATTTATAATCACTTTATTACTATTAACATATTCGTGCTTTTCTTACGCCAATGATGAGGCAAATGATCCTTGCAATCAAGTTAAAGATGAAAAAATCTACGCATGTCAAGTTTCCTTTGATAGGTGTAATGCCCATAATCCAGATTCAGAAATATGTATCTCAATTCTAGATGCTTGTACCACAAAAGCCTACATAGAATACTCAGAGTGTTTAGAAAATTAAGAATATAAATTCACTAAGGTATTTTGGTTACTCAATATATTGCCTATTTTTTAAAATGAACTTATTCTAAATAGGTGCAGTATGTTTTGTAAAACCAAGGTGCCATATGAAAATTATAGTTTTTATTTCAATTATATTCTTTAATATTTTAAGTATTCATGCAAAAGACCAGACGACGACCGCCAATCAGGTTTTAATTTATAACCAAAACGCTTCTAACCTTAGATTTTGCTTTGATCGTTTTCAAGATAACAAAAGCAAAAATATTATAAAAAATATTATTGAAGGCGAAAAGATTACTGCCTTATCACCTATAGTTGATCAAAAGGATTATTATCAAATAGTTGAAAAGAATCTCAGTATCCGATTTGACAAAAATGTATTGAAATCCAACCAATTTGTTTTTAAAAATTTTAAAATAACTCTTCCCACAAAGCATAACACCGAAACTATTAAAAATAATTTAGAAAAAGTAGAAAGCAACAAATCTCTTTCTAACCGGGCCACTCTGTATATAACTTGCTTTTTAGGTCCTGAAAACAATAACCCCAATATAACCGGAATTAAGCCGGATTCAATTGATGCAAAAATCAGTGAATATAATAAAAACGTGCAAAACCCTAAATATTTTTCTGATAAAATGGAGAATCTTGAAGATAGAAAAGTATACGAAGATTTGCTTAAAACCAGCAAAATTGGGGAGCTTCCACCGATTGAAAAAAAAGGGAATTTATATCAAATGAAACATAATGGAATAACCTTAGAGTTTGATCAAGATTTGATAAAACAGGGTAAAGTTCGTATTAACAACGAAATAATTGACATAAGTGGTGCAACGAATGCACAAGAAATAGCTGAGATTATTCAAAATTCATTTAAAAAATAAATATATTTTCAACCAGAATTTTTTACCATCATTTTGTCCACACCTTTGATAAAGTATAATAAACCTAAATAACGTGTGCTTTAATTCATGAATAGAAATGTTCAAAAAGAATATGCTTTTTCGTTTTTTTATTGGAAAGAAGGTCATTTATGAAAATACTTTTTGCGGAAGATAACCAAGACATACGAGAATTTTATTGCTCACTTTTTTCCGAATGCATTCCAGGAATTCAAATTGTGGAAGTAGAAAATGGAAAAAATGGTATTGCAGAACTTTTAAAAAGAAATAATTCTTTTGATCTTGTAATTACTGATTACTTTATGCCCAACGGACACGGAGATATAATTTGCAACTACCTTCATAAAACTGGATCTAATATACCCTTCATTTATTTAACTGCTAGACCATATGAGGAAATCATGACTAAAACCACTTTTTTTCCTATGAGAAAAGGGCTAGATCATTATTTGAAAAAATCTGGCAACGTTAACAATTTTTATCACAAAATGCATGACATCTGTTTGAGCATTACGAATTATTATAAAGAAAGTAATTCGAGTGCTCCTGATGGTTTTCAACAAATATCGGAATATTTTTTACAAACAATTAAATAGCTTGCCTTATTAAGGAAGAATCCCATGATAGCGCTTGAAAATTATTTTGACGAACTTCCATCTGCACTTACTCTTTCAGATATAAATGGAAAAATTCTCTATATGAATAAAAAGGCAATAGAAACATTTCAAAAATATGGAGGCAAAGATCTTGTAGGAAAAAGCCTCTATGATTGTCATAAAGAATCTTCTAACCAAAAAATGCATGAAATGCTAGCAACAGGTGAAGGCAATATTTATACTATTGAAAAAGATGGAGTAAAAAAACTTATCTACCAAATACCGTGGAAAAAAGATGGAGTGACTATGGGCCTCATGGAAATTTCTATTGTACTTCCTGATAATATGCCCCATTTTGTTCGTTAAAAACCCACACTTTAAAGAATGAGATTCTCATTTTTAAGAATAATCTTTTCTGCTCCTTTAATCGTTTTTCCTAATATCCAATATTTTTCCCCCATTTTGTCCAAAGAAGTTGTCAAACATTTTGGATTATCAGTTACAATCGTAAGCCCTATACCCATATTAAACGTCTGATACATTTCTTTTAAATCCAATCCCCCCAGATTTTTTAATATAGAAAAGATAGGTGGAATTTCATCAAAATCTGGCAAATTTTCAATCACATAATCAAAATTAGAATTCATTCGACAAATGTTTAAAAAGCCACTACCGGTGATATGAGCTAACCCTAAAATATCAGCTCTATGCTCATTTAAAAGAGTAGATAAAATTTGATGATAAATTTTAGTGGGAGTGAGTGCCATTTCAAGGTGATCTTTTTTGCTAATTATTTTTCTTACCAGCGAGTAACCATTTGAATGCAAACCTGAAGATGGTAATCCAATGATGGTATCACCTTCTTTTATTTTTTTTCCATCAATTAGATCTTTTTTGAGAACTTCACCTACCGCAAACCCCGCCAAATCATATTCGTCATCCTTGTAAAATCCAGGCATCTCGGCAGTTTCTCCCCCTATAAGCGCACATTGGCTTTGTTTACATCCATCCACAATTCCATCAATTAAAGACTGACTAACATTCAAATCAAGTTTGCCACAAGCAAGATAATCCAAAAACAAAAGAGGAGTCGCTCCAGTACATAAAATATCATTTACACACATGGCAACTAAATCAATTCCAATGGTATTATGAATTCCCAAGTGTTGTGCAATTTTAAGCTTAGTACCAACACCATCTGTTCCCACCGAAAGAAGTTTGTCAGCTGTAATTTCATAAAGAGCAGCAAATCCGCCCACACCTTCATAGACTCTTTTTCCATAGGTGGATTTGACCTTTTGTTTTATAGATTCAACCAGCTCATCACCTTTATTAATATCAACGCCACTATCTTTGTAGGTAACCATATAGCCTCCTTAGTGTCTAAAATGTCTGGTGCCTGTAAACACCAACGAAATATTATTTTCATTACACGCTTTAATCACTTCATCATCTCGAATACTTCCACCTGGCTCAATGATATATTTAATGTTATTTGTTTTAGCCAGTTCTATGCTATCTGCAAAAGGAAAAAAGGCATCTGAGGCAAGCACCATTTCACTAAAATTGGTTAGGTTATTTTCTTTTGCCTTATTAATCGCTTCCTGCAAAGAAATAACCCGGTTAGGATTTCCCATACCAGCTCCTGCTAAGGCAAAACCTTCTGGGGTATTACGGACTAAACCTATGGCATTACTTCTTAAATGTTTCGTTACCATAATAGCAAAGTGAGCCAGTTCTTTTTTTTCATTGGGAAAAAGGGTTTTACTGACTGTTTGAAATTCTTGGTCAAGCCCGCAGTCTTCTGTTTGTACTACAAATCCACCAGAAATTGACCTTACTACCAATTGATCATTATTAATCATACTCGGATCAAGAGGGATCAACCGAAGATTTTTTTTCTTGGAAAATAAAGAAAGCGCTTGGGCTGAAAAAGCAGGAGCTATAATAACTTCCACAAATTTATCTTCCAACCAATACGAAACATCTTCATGAATTTCTTGATTAAAACAAATAATAGAACCAAAACTACTTATTGGATCACTATTCCATGCAAGCTTAAGTGCATCCAAGGGTGTTTGGGCCAAAGCTGCGCCACAAGGGTTAAGGTGTTTAATGATGGTACATGCAGATTTGAATTTTGAATGATTTATTTGGGAAATATCCTTATTGGATTTAATAGCCGCATCAGCATCCAGATAGTTATTGTGTGAGAGTTCCTTTCCTTGAATTGCATTTGCATAGGCTAATCCTTCATTGGTCAGCTGATTTTTATAAAGCCATGCTTTTTGATGGGGATTTTCACCATATCTCAGTTCCTTTGTATCAGTGGAATTAAGATAAATTGTAGTGTTACATTGACCTATTCTTTTTTCAAAAGTTGATGCAATAAATGAGTCATAAGCAGAAGTATGTTGGTAAGCCGCTATGGCCATTTTTTTTCTAAAACCTAATGAGGTTGTACCATTATTTGTTTCTAATTCCTTGGCTAATTCATCATATTGATCAAAATGAGTCAAAATTGTAACGGATGCAAAGTTTTTAGCAGCGGCCCTTATCATGGTTGGCCCTCCGATATCAATATTTTCGATAAGCTCATTTTCCAAAGCATGCTTATTATTTTTTACCACTTCCATAAATGGATAAAGATTGCAAATTACTAAATCAATGGGCTGGATACCAAACTGCTGTGCTTCAAAGATATCTGAATCTGAATTTCGGTTATAAAGTATGGCACTTAAAATTTGAAAGCTAATGGTTTTCATTCGACCGTTAAACGCTTCTGGGTTACCAGTTATGTTTTCTATCGGAATATAGTTAATATTTAAATCCTTTAAAGCATTGCCGGTTCCGCCAGTGGATATAATTTCAAAGTTATATTTCACAAGCGTCTGAGCCAATTGCTTTAAATTTGATTTGTTGCTAACGCTTATAAGTGCTCTCATATTGACTCCTAGTTACGAATTTTTTAAATAATGGGTAATACTATCAAAAATTAGCTGGCCTTTGGCTTTTTTGAGAAATTCTTTTTGATGAATATGATTTAAACCTTCATACAAATAAGCTTCAGGGTGAGGCATTAGCCCAAATATAAGACCAGTAGGATCACAAATCCCTGCAATATTTTCATATGATCCATTAACATTTTCACTGTATTGAAAAACAATTTGGCCATTTTTTAAAAGATTATTATGTATAGTTATTTCCAAATTTTTCTGGTAAACGATTCTTCCCTCTCCGTGTCTTATCGGAAGATTGATCGTATAGTCTTCTAACAGGACGGTCCATTTACATATTGTTTGAGGTTGTTTATTAATAGACACCCACCGATTGATAAATTTCCCGGAAATATTATGATCAAGAGAGATGGTTCGCTCTTTTTTATAATCAGGTAATAGCCCAAGTTTTAGTAGCACTTGAAATCCATTACAAATACCAATAACTGCACCACCTTTAAATATAAAATCGTTAAAGTGATCTTTAAGTTTATATTTTATTTTCAAAGATAGTACTTGCCCACTTCCCAGTTCATCGCCAAAAGAAAAACCTCCGGGAAGCGCAAGTCCTTGAACATTTCGAAGCATTGTAGGATTTTCGAGAAGTTCATTGATATGAACAATTTTAGCTTCACAATTGGAATTAGAAAAAGCCAGCTTGGTTTCATTTTCGCAGTTTATCCCATCACCGGAGAGAATAATGAATTTAGGTTGACTCATTTAAAACTCCTTTTTCCATAAAGACACCAGCGTAGAAATATCTTCATTTATAAAAACGTCATCATTTTTTTCACATATCAGTTTTGCGTTTTGGGTAACCTGACCAAGCTTGAGAATACTTAAGTCACAAAATTGTTTTTCAAAATCAATTTGATAAATTTTTGGAACACTCACGATAAATCTACCTGGTCCTTCGTTATACAAAAAATTGATTAAATCAATGTTTTCCAAACCAAAAATATTGATATGTGCACCTAAGTTGTTTTCAAACATAGATTCCACTATTGAAATCAGCATTCCCCCGTCTGAAATATCATGACAAGATGCTAAAAGATTTTGATTAATTGCTTTATACATTGTCTTGTAAAGTTTTAAATTTGATTCAGGATATATAGGAGGAATAGCTAGATACTTTTTATTAATTACATCATACTCTTCCAGATATTCACTTCCTTGCAACCCAGAAGTATTAATCCCCACTACATAAATCACATCACCCACTTGTTTGAATCCCGATGTGCAAGTGTGATTTATATTAACTTTGCTCATAGCCGTGACTAGCAAAGTTGGTAAAATACTTATACAAATTTCTTTCCCATCAAGTGTCTTACCTCGAAAATCATTTTTCATGCTATCCTTACCGCTAACCAGGGGAGTTTTAAATTCATAGCAGATATCGTAGAGGCCTTGGCATGTACGTACTAATTGACCAAGTTTATATTCACCATCTGGGTTTTTTAAACTTTTAACCGGATCAGGCCAGCAGAAATTATCCAATAAGCAAGTTTTTTCGGGATCACCGCCACAAGCAACTACATTTCTAAGCGCTTCATCAACCGCATACTGGGCCATCAAATAGGGGTCATATTGGGATAACCTAGGATTTAAACCACAAGCTATAGCAACGCCATTATTAGTAATGCCCCCATGTGGATATAACCAAATTACACCACTGTTGCTTGGCCCATTTTGAGTTTGTCCCATAAACGGCTTAATATGAGTTGCTGCTTGCACTTCATGATCAAAATGTTTAACTAGTGATTGCTTAGAGGCTATATTGTTTCTTTGTAAAAGTAATTTTAAGGAAACTTGCAGATGATTTTTATCAAATTGCTCAATATATTCTTTATTATAAGATGTAGACCAACTTTTATTCAATTGCGGTCCATCCCATTTAGCTTTTAATAATAATCTTGGAAGACCGTGATGAAGAAAATTAATATCTATTTGTCCCACCAATTCACAATTATAATAAACCATCAAAAAACCGCTATCAGAAAACTCACCAATATCAGTTAAGGTAACTCCATACACATCTGCCAACTTTTTAATTTTATCAAATTGGTCTAGGGAAACAGATAAAGTCATTCTTTCCTGACTTTCACTTATTAAAAGTTCATAGGGCGAAAGGCCTGGATATTTAACTGGGCAACAGGCAAGATCAATTATTGCTCCGCCCGATTGAGTGGCCATTTCTCCCACGCTAGAGCTAAGTCCGCCAGCTCCATTATCAGTTATTGCGTTAAAAAGTTGTTGATCTCTTGCCACCATTATAAAATCAAGCATACGCTTTTGAGTTAACGGATCTCCAATTTGCACTGCTGTAGCTGGAGAATTTTCATTTAATTCAAGCGAACTCATGGTTGCACCATGGATGCCATCCGCTCCAATATATCCACCTATCATTATAATGCGATCATGTACCTTAGCTTTCTTTTGAAAAGAAGGGGTATGATCAGAGAGCTTTTGAGGTAAAGCACCTACAGTACCACAAAAAACCAGCGGTTTTCCTGCAAAACTTCGATCAAAATAAATTGCACCATTAACTGTCGGAATTCCACTCTTATTTCCTCCTTCTTCAATTCCTTTATGAACGCCACGAAGAATTTGAGAAGGATGTTTTAATCCTATCGGAAGTTCTGACAAAGAATTTTGATCAGGCCAGTTGGGTTCGCAAAAACAAAAAATATCGGTATTGGCTATTGGTTTAGCACCCATACCACAACCTAAAATATCTCTATTAACACCAAGTATCCCAGTAATTGATCCGCCAAAAGGATCCAATGCTGATGGACTATTGTGAGTTTCTACTTTAATACACAAATCGATATTATCATCAAAACGCACAATCCCGGCATTATCATCAAAAACTGATACAAGCCAGTCGATGTTGTTATCTTTTGTAACCGCTTGAGTGAGCTTTTTAATATAAGTTTTATAAAGACTATCAATTAAAATAAAATTGTCAGTTGATGTGGCATGATCTGAATCGTGGTATTCTATTTCTGCTGCAAATATTTTATGTTTGCAATGCTCACTCCAGGTTTGCGCGAAAACTTCCAGTTCTAAATCAGTTGGGTTGGTAGGCAGTCCTATATTGATACGAGAGCATTTAACATCTTCTAAATTATAATAATCTCTGATGCTTTTTATTTCTTTTAGGGTCAAAGCTAAACATCGGTCATGATTGATTTTATTCAAGTTTTCATCGGACACATTTAGGTTTATTTCATTGATTTCATATTTTGAATCAAGCTTTACTTCAGGCAAATAAATATTTGAAAAACGATTTATATTTTGAAACTTTATAATGTCATATAAAACGATTGTCTCAACTAGTTCATTCCCTAACATTTCTCTGGAAAATCGTTGAATATCTTTAAAAGAAGTGGTTGATTCTATAAAAAAGATTTTTCCAGTAGAAACCTTGGCTTTGATACCCATTAAGTGCAAAGCTTCCATGGTAGTATTAGCCAAATTATCAGTGACTCCCGGTCGAAATCCTATTTCTACTACATAGTTATAGTTAGAAGGAATGGTATATTCTTGCCAATGTATCTCTTGAATAATGGAATCATAAAATATTTCTAGAACGTTTTGGCTCAACTCACTTGTATTATCGATATCCATTTTAAAAAAAGAAATTTCATTAATTGCATTGATTTCTGTTTGCCCCTGGTTTTTTTTGAGCAAATAGTTATATTTATTGTTGGAATAAAGATTAACAACCTCGATTCGTTTTTTAGTCATAAGTTTTATCCTTGTCGAAATCTATAGAATTGTGAGCGATCATTCTTAAAACTTGCGGATAAAGCAAATATTCAAGTTGCATGCCGCGGTTTTTAAAATCATCAAATGAATCTGAATTCAACCTGTAAAATTCTTTTTGTAAAATAACTTCACCGCTATCTACTCCACTATCAACCATATGAATGGTAACACCAGATTTTGATACCTTGGAATCAAATGCTCGCCGGTAGGCATCCTTGCCCTTAAATGCGGGAAGTAGTGATGGATGAATGTTGATTATACGCGAACGATCGTTAGTTAATTTGAATTGATTGATAAAATCAGCTGACAATATCCGCATATAGCCAGCTAGGAAGATCCAGTGGATATTTAAATTGGAAATGATACCCAATATTTCTTTTTCATGTGCAACCTTGTTACCTTTAAAAGCCACAACAAAAGCAGGTATATCAAATGGTTTAATTTTCTCTAGAATATCAGCACTTGAATTATCACAAAGTAATCCAACCACTTTTATATGATTATACTTTTTAGCTTCACATATAAGGTTAATAGCGTTAGTGCCATTACCGGAGGCAAAAATACATATATTGATTTTAGTTAAGTGCAATGTCATTTCTCCAGTGAGCATGATTGAATCTTATTTTTTCAACACATTTATAACAATTAATCCTAGCGGTTTTAACATCAGGGCCAACACAAGTGATGCCCAAAACTCTTCCTCCAGTATTTATAAATTTTTCATTGAACTTTTTGACCCCAGAAAAAAAGAGATGAGTTCCCGGTTGATCTAATAATTCACTAGAAATGTGAATTTGTTCATTCAGTTGCATAGGTTCGTTATAATTACTTGGGTAACCTCCTGACGCGAAAGCAACATGAACAGATTTTAATTTGTTATCTTTAAAATAATAATTACTACCAAGTTTCGTTTCACTAGCCTTTTTAAGTAAGGGGTAGATATCTTCAGATATAGTTGGCAGAAGTATTTGGGCTTCAGGATCACCAAAGCGTACGTTATACTCTAAAACCTTGATCTGATTATTCTTAATCATAAGACCGGCAAATAAAAACCCTTTGAATGGAGTTTTCGCTTTAAGCATTCCCATAATAGTTTTTTCAAAAACATTTTGTTCAATTTCTAATATCAAATCTTTCTCGGGAAAATTCTCTGGAGTAAATCCCCCCATACCACCAGTATTAGGGCCTAGATTATTATCGTAGAGTCTTTTATAATCACACGCATGTCCAAGACTTACAAAATTCTCACCATCACTTAAAGCAAAAAAAGAAACTTCCCGACCTTCTAACTTTTCTTCTAAAATAATATTTTTTGAATTTATAGAACAATTGGGATTCATCATAAAATCATAAAGAGTTTTTTGAGCTACTTTTCTATCATGCGTAACTACTACTCCTTTGCCTGATGCCAATTCATCAGCCTTGATCACGACCCCCTCGTCTTCAATTTCCCAACGAGAGAGCGCCTCCAGCGCATTTTCGTAATTATCATAAAATTCAAATTTCGCCGTAGGAATATTATGATCAATCATAAATTTTTTGGCGAATATTTTAGAACTCTCCAGTTTAGCAGCATTTTTTTTGGGACCGATCACTTTAACATTTTGATTTTCTAGATAATCAACAATACCTTGAGAAAGCGGTTTTTCCGATCCAATAATAACCAGAGCAATTCGGTTCGATTTGGCAAATTCAGCAATCTTTTCAAAATCTGTTTCTAAAATATCAACCGTTAAAATCTTATTTTGATCATTCATGCCGTCGTTGCCTGGGGCTACAAAAACTTTATCTACATATTTTGATTGGGCAATTTTCCAGGCCAACGCATGTTCTCTGCCGCCACTACCAATAATCAAAACTTTATCGCTCATATATTTTTCCTATTTAGAGTTGCTCTACTAGCTGATCAAGTGTCCATGCATTGGGAAAAACGCTTTTCCCGGTTAGTTTTTCAAAAAGACAGTTGGCGAGTCCCATATAAATCATTGAAAATCGCTCAAGATCGTTTTTATCAAGATTGGGCGGTGAAGATTTCAATTCACTAATACATAAATTTTTCCAATCTTTCTCACCTCTTCGATTAGCAAGTGTTTTTGCCATTTT
>Ga0208375_1004367_pt1 | contig 11201 bp, 8 predicted proteins | sample RifOxyD1_FD_184038 | JGI IMG/M metagenome (GOLD analysis project Ga0208375, IMG submission 184038) | Soil microbial communities from Rifle, Colorado - Rifle Oxygen_injection D1 (SPAdes) | ecosystem: Environmental > Terrestrial > Deep subsurface > Rock core/Sediment | place: Rifle, Colorado... | reverse complement strand
TTAGTAAATAATAAATTTAAATTAAGTAATAAGTCGACAATCAACCGTCTGATTATTATATCACAAGTATTTATCAACAAACAATGAAGTTATAAACGGCCCTATTTCAGACTTGTTTTCTGTGGCGGGTAGCCCCAACCACTCTTTGTCTATAATGAAAATCCTATCTTCGGTCAGTCTGTTTTTAATATGATCAGATAATAACAAAGATATGTTGTCATCCACCAAGATACCTATAGGTAAATTACTATTTTCAACCCCTGTAATATCTAGTAATTGATAACTCCATTCATTTAAGGCGTCTTCTAATGCATTTTTTAAATTAGTGTTAGCTTTTACTAGATTTTCTGATATCAATTGCAATTCACTGTTTAAATTGTGAAAACTAGTATTTGTTTTCTCAGCTACTTGTCTTGTGATTGTATTTTTACCAACCGGAATCCAGCCTATTTGGTGAATAGTATTGTTTTTAATCGTCATAATATCGGTGGTATTACCACTTGTATCTATAATCATAGATTGAGGTGAATTGAAATGATCAGCGGAAATTAAAGTTTTAAAAATAGATAAAGGTCGACTGTAAAAGAAAATAGGCTTATTGGTTTTTAAGTACCGAGCTATAGTCGATTTAATATTATCAATCAATTTAGTCTCGGCCGAAGATATAAAATGATGAACACACAATTCATCACCCTCACAGATATTATTAATATGGTCTAAGTCTTCGCCGTCTAAAGTGATTTTTAAAATGACATCGTCGATTAAATTGACAGTATTGTTTTCGGTAGAGTATTTTTTTAGATGCTTATTTTTCTGATTATTGGCAATTTTAAAAATTAAATCTTTATCGAATCTAGATTTAATTCCTGGTGCATGCCTTAGAATATTAGGGTCATTTTTTAGTAAATGGGTCGGTAAAATACAGTATATTTGGTCCCAATCAAGATTATATTTCTCATTCAGGCGGTTAATTGACCTCGTAAATAACTCTTCGATTGTTTTACTGTTATCAAAAGCTTCATTGGAACCAAAGTAAGGTGAAGGCAAAAACCCATTATTAATAATTCTAGTCGGAGTATTAATTTTTTTTTCTAAAATATGAGATTGTAGTCCGCCGCTAGATAAGTCAAAAATTAAAATAAATTGACTGTCTTTGATTTTGGGTGATTTTAAGAAAGAAAACATATTGCTAAACATTATAGCAATAAAGAAAATACGAGTAAATTTAAGTTGTTAACTAATTTTAGTTTTTATTCTAGAACAGCTTTAATTCTTCTGACGCCAGAAGCCACCGCTTCTTCTTTGAGAATTTTAAACCGCCCTAAATCCATAGTGTTTGTAACATGTGGGCCACCGCAAAATTCTTTAGAGTACGCTGATTCTAAATTTTCTCCTATATAGTAAATACTAACTTGATCACCATATTTATCGCCAAAAAAATGCAGGGCTCCTGTACGTTCAGCTTCCTCTTTGGGTAAAATAATTGAATTAACTGGTAGATGCTTTGAAATTTTATCATTAACAATACTTTCGACTGCTTTTTTCTCAGCCTCAGTCATTTTGGCAGTGTGAGTGAAGTCAAAACGTAACCTTTCAGCTGTAATATTTGAACCCTTCTGACTAACGTGGTCGCCTAAAACTTCTCGGAGAGCTTGATGAAGTAAGTGGGTGGTCGTGTGGTATTGAACAGTTTTTTCGGAATTGTCTGCTAATCCCCCTTTAAATTTCTGCTCAGCCCCTTGGCGGGATAATTCTTGGTGACGCTTAAATTCTTCTGCATAACCTTCTAGATCAATGCTGATATTTTTATTTTCAGCTAATTCTTTAGTCATTTCTATTGGAAAACCATAGGTGGTAAAGAGTTTAAAAGCATCTGGCCCCGATATATTAGAGTTAGAGAGTTTATCAAATTCTCTCAATCCATCTTTCAGAGTTTTGGTAAACTTATCGGCTTCAGCTAAAATTTCTTTTTTAATTAAATCAGAAAGATTTTGCAGTTCAGGATATATAAATTGATATTTATTGATAATAATATCCACTAAAGAATTTATTTGTTCTTGGGCTAAATTTTTAGAAACAGTATTAAAAATAGCTCGCCTCAAAAGCCGTCTTAGAATATAACCTCGATCAGTATTAGACGGCGTCACTCCGTCTCCAATCATAAAGATGGATGTTCTAAGGTGGTCGGCGATGATACGACTAGACTTACTATTTGAACTAATAGCCAAACTTTCTATACTTTCCATTAAAGAACTAAACAAATCCGTCTCAAAAATATTATTTTTACCTTGGAGAGCCATCACAAAACGCTCAAGACCAGCTCCCGTATCAACATTTTTCTGTGACAATTTGCCTACAACTTTACCATCTCTTTTTTCATATTCCATGAAAACATTATTCCAAATCTCCACCACCTGTTGGTTATCGTCGGCTCTTAAATATTCTTCCAGAGTTAAGTCACCTAAACCTTCTTCTGTGATATCGTAAAAAATTTCAGTATCAGGACCACAAGGGCCATTGTCACCTGGGCTCCACCAATTACTCTTCGCATCCATAAAATAAATTCTGTGTTCAGGAATACCTAAAGATCGCCAAATATTAAAAGATTCTTCGTCACGAGGTGCATTGGCATCGCCAGCAAAAACTGTGATGTATAATCTTTCGGGGTCTAAGCCGAAACCTTCATCAATGGAAGTGAGAAGTTCATAACTCCAATAGATAGCTTCTTCTTTGAAATAGTCACCGAGCGACCAATTACCCATCATTTCAAAAAAAGTGTCGTGGGTAGCGTCTCCGACTTCATCTATATCTTGGGTGCGGACACATTTTTGAATATTGGCGAGTCTCCTGCCGGCTGGATGATCTTTACCCATTAAAAACGGCACCAGAGGTTGCATACCAGCAGTATTAAAAAGGACCGATGGGTCATTTTCGGGTACTAAAGAAGCTGAGGGTAAAATAGAATGATTTCTATTTTTGAAAAAATCTAAAAATATTTTTCTAATTTCTTCGGATTGCATAGATTTAATACTATCTAAAATAAAGCCTTTTGGCAAAATGAATATTTATTGGATAACCCCACCACCAAGGCAGATATCGCCGTCATAAATCACTAGTGACTGACCACTGGCAATATCATTTTTAGCTTCGGCTATCTCGACCAACCAAGTTTCAGCGTCTTTTTTAATAAGACAAGGCAATAATTCGCCCCGATAACGATAACGACATAAATAATTTTTATTGGAATTTGGTAAGTCACTATTCCAATTACAATTAGTTAATTTAATCACTTCTGGACCTAAATTTTCCTCTCCTTTAGTAATAGATACTGTTAAAATATTTTTTTCTACATCTTTACCGACAATATAGTAAGGAGTGTCGTGATCGGTTTTTGGGGTAATAGTAAAACCATGGCGCTGACCGAGGGTGTAAAAATAAACTCCGTCGTGGACTCCTATTTCTTCCCCATTTTCATTGACCACCACCCCTTTCTTTATCTCTAAATAGTTTTGTAAAAATTCAGCCATATCAAGCTTACCCAAGAAACATACACCCTGGCTATCTTTTTTAGTCGCAGTAAATAAATTTCTTTTTTCGGCTTCTAATCTAACGGTTTGTTTTTCTAAGTGGCCAATCGGAAATAAAACATGACCCAATTGCTCCTTTTTCAAAGTCCATAAAAAATAGGTTTGATCTTTATTCTGATCATGACCCATAATCATTTTAAAATCTTCGCCATCTTTTTTTATTTGAGCATAATGTCCGGTCGCAACAAAATCCGCCCCTTCACTTCTGGCCCACTGGAAAAATTTACCGAATTTAATTTCTTTATTACACATCACATCGGGATTCGGAGTTCGCCCCGCTTTATACTCGGAAATTAAATAGTCCACCACCTCTTCTTTATATTCTTTAGACAAATCCAAAGTTTTAAAAGGGATAGCTAGTTGAGCCGCCACTCGCATCGCATCTCTTCTATCATCTTTCCAAGTACAAGGCACACCAGGAGCCTCCCAGGCCCTAATAAAGACGCCAATTACATTGTAACCAGCTTCTTTTAATAAGGCAGTCGACAGTGAACTATCCACACCACCCGACATACCCACATAGACTGTTTGTTTTTCCTGTTCCATGATTTCCACTTTACTAATATCTGGAGTTAAAGCAACCCCAAAATAAAACTAGATCTCTAGTAGTTTTTTGTAGACCTCCATTGTGGCCCGAGCATCAGCCAAGGCGGTATGAGCTTTACTATTGGTGATTCCTAGGAGTTCAGACAAAGCACCCAGTGAAAAAGCCTGGGCTTTTTCATGATGATATAGTCGCGCAAAAGCAATAGAAATAGTATCAAGCTTACCGTAATGCATTTTGTTTTCGACGCCCGACTCGATGAAAGCTTGATCGATAAAACGTAAATCAAAAGCCATATTATGAGCCACAAAAGTCGCCCCGACAGTTTTTTCAGCAAAATCTTTCATTACTTGTTCGAGGTCGGCCGCAAAAAGCCAATCGCCTTCATTGTAACCATTAATGCGTAGCGCTTGCGGGTCAGCAGTTTCGAGGCGACGCGGTTTAATTTTATATTCTAATTCGTGGATAATTTCGAGTTTTGGTCCGCGACCATTATCGCCGGGAACTTGCCTCGCGATAATCGCTCCCAATTCGATAATTTCATTTTTAATCGGATCAAAACCTGTCGTCTCGACATCCACAAAAGCTAAATTATGTTTTTTCATTAAAAAGTTTTAGGTCAAATAAATAATAACAGCTAGCAGTATAATATTTTTAAAACTTTAAGACAAAATAAAAGCCCCGTTCCGACAGTCAGAACCGGCTTAGATAAGTTTATTTACCCCTCTATTTCCCCAAAAACTGCTTTCTAAATCGCAGATGTTCGTCATAAGTCCGAGCATAATGCATCTCACTATTGTAATCAGACAAGTAAAACCAATAGTCATTAGGTTCTGGATAAAGGGCGGCTTCAATTGAGTCTAAGCTTGGTGAAGCAATTGGTCCGGGTGGCAGACCTTCATACAAATAAGTATTGTACGGTGAATCAAATTTTAAGTCGGCTCGAGTGAGGTCAAAAGTGTTTTTACCAAAAATAAAAGGGAAAACCGCATCTACTTGAAGCTTCATTCCAGTTTCTATTCGCTTCCACAAAATTCCAGAAATAATTTTTCTTGATTCGGAAGTAATCCCCTCTTTTTCTAAAATAGAGGCCATGACAATAATTTCTTCTTCGGAGTATTGTGATTCGGCCATATCTTCTTTGAGATGAGCTATTTTATCTTCAAAATTTTGCTTCATTTCTTTAACGATATCGCGTTCGCTAACACTAGGCGAAAAGAAATAGGTGTCGGGGAATAGATAACCTTCCTGACCTTTAGTTAGAAGAAGAAAACGACCACGATTAAAATTAGGCAGGTTGCGCCCTAAAACATTGGCCATTTGACGTAAATTTAAACCCTCAGGAATAGTAATTTTAATATGATCAATACCATAATTGCCGGTTGAGACATGATAAATAACTTTAAGCAAAGTCATTCTTTCAATAAAGAAATAATTACCTTTGATCACTAATTTTTCTTCGCCTCCAAAGAGACCAAAACCAAAACGATATATAGATTCAAAAGCTAGGCTGGATTTTATAACTCCTTTTTCATCTAAAATTTTAGCCGCTTCTTTCACGCTTACCCCTTCTGGTAGTTCTATAAATTGTTTAACGGGAAAATTTCTTGGTGGGTGAAAAAAGAAAAAATAGACTGAAAATATTACAAAAAAAATAGCCGCTAAAAAAGCAATTCTTCTATTTACTGCATGAGAAAAACGGTGACTAATAAGAGCGGTATTTGTTTTATGGAAGATAGCCAAAAAAGAATCCTTCAGGTGATGAGGGGGTGGGGTTGGCATGTCGTTATTGTTTTGAGGAAGTATAGCCATGATAGATTACAAAGGTAAATTTGCTGGTGGTTCTGATCTCTTAGACTCAATACGACCCAAACTTGGGGTACCAGCCACTGCTCCAGGGAAACGATAAATAGTTGCTAATTCTTCAGTAGTTAAAATAAAAGGTGGTTTTTTATAAGGCGGATAAAAATAAGAACGACGACGAAAAGCATCAAAGAATTCCCATTTTTGTTTGATAGTTCTTTTGCCAGTCATGTCCTGCCAGGGATAATCAAATCCGACTCGCTCTCCTGGTTTGAAACCATTTAAATGCTGGGAACTAAACTGTTTAGTACTGCCAATAATACCAGAAATAGCTCCGCTGTTGAATTGTTCTTTTTTAGCTATATAAACAAATCTCCAACCACAATCAAAAGCGGCTTTTTCCATACTTCTTTGGATAGCGAGGGCTGAGTTTTTTTCACCTTCAGTTTGAGTATAATCTCCAATATTAAACTTTCCTTCCTGAGGTTTTATATCTTTGTGATACAGTTTGACAATCTCAGCTTTAGCCGCTTCTTTCCAATCAACTTTAGTAAACCAAGTTCCTTTTTTGATAAATCTCTTGGTTGTGGCTCTAATTAAAATCTGACTCCATATTTCTTCACCAGGTAAAATATTACCCAAAACTTCGATCATGGGAGTAATGGGATCAACTTTAACCTCTTCTTTGGGGGCTTTGTCTAAACCGTAATCAACATAGGTTTTGATTGGAAAATGATCATCTTTAGTTAAAGCAAAATTAACACCCCACAAATCCCAAGATTGCGAAGCTTTTTCATAGGGCACCCGGAGTGTATAGTCTTCGACCTGTTTGATTTCTATTTCAGGAAATTGAGAATAAATATGGGCTTCGATTGCACTTTTAAAGCTTTTCTGAGTTCTAATATAAAAGTGAACATCACCCCCAAAAGAAGCTATTTCTAAAGAAAACCAAGCTGGTACAAAACCATTCCACCAGCGCTCAATAAAAGTCCCTTCTTTACCTTGATTAAAAATAGCAAGCAAAACCTCCATCGCTTGCGGTGGTTTGTCTATAATGCGCGGAATTTTAATTTCGAGTAATAGCCATTCTAATTTAGAAATAAATAGAGTCTGTCGGTATAAAATCCAGACTTTCCAAGCTATTATCACTAAAAGAAGTGGGATTAAATACAAAAAATATACCCCGGCAACAGCGAGTAAACTTTTAAGGGGCGGGGTAATTACCAGTAAAAAATCATCCATAAGTATATGGGTATTTTACCAGATTTGAAGTGATAAAAAAACTCTAGAGTAGTGTATAACGACCACTAGAATCTTTTTTGAAGAAATTAGGATTTTGGAGATTAACTAGGATTGTGTTTTCTTTGACATGACGTTCTCTCAAAACTTTAGCGACAATGTCTTCACGTTTTAAAGCACCGTCTTTTTTCAAAATATCTCGAATAACGTCTATAACAATACCTGGTTTATAACCCCATTCAGTTAGAGCGTACAATCCTCTACCTACAAGCACAAAACGTTTATCTTTAATTAATTCATTATGACAAGTTGCAGGATGAGCATTACGATTGAACAGACGGGAAATATTGCTCGCCACTTCTTCAAAGTGCATAGGAGAGCCATGTTGGCGTAATACTAAATATGCATAATCGCGAATACCACGCATTCGAATATTTGGAGACTTAGACAAACCCCATTCACCTAAAGGATTTTGGTCAATAAGTTTAGAAATACGTAACCATTTCTGAGCTAAAATTTTATTATCCAAAGCCGCTGTATCAGCAATTTCTTTTACCTCTTTAAGGAGTAAATCAACTAAATCTTGTTCACCCATTAAATCTTGAGCTGACATTTTGCTAGAAATTTTTCGCAAAGAGCTTTCTACCTGAGCAGCCACAGCACTGTCTACCGTCCAACGGTGGTGGAATTCATTATCTTCGCGTAATTTCGTAAACACATCAGACAAAACTAATAAGAAGTGGATGTGGTTTTGACTCCCCTTATCACTAGTGACTTGAGTTAAAAATTCTTGTTCATGAACTATGCCACCATAGTTTTCCATAATTCCCTTAAGCTCTTCAATTATAGCTTTGACTTCATTAAAAACTGGAGCTTTTCTTATAGTATTGAGAGAGAAATTTTCTATTTGGCGGACTCTTTCCCGAGTAATTCCATACTCACTACCAATAGCCTCTAAAGTTAGAGCGGTGGTATTTTTACCTAAACCATATCTTTTAGTAATTACATCGCAAGCACGATCGGATAAGACGGTCAGCAACTTTTTAGTTACCTCCTTGGGCTTAAAAGTGATAATCTCGTTTTTCTTAGTCATAATGTATTATTATTGTTGTCTTATTTATAGCATTATTATATAAAATAGTCAAATTTTTAGACAACCACAAAGTTTACAAGTCTATTTTTGACTACAATTTCTTTCTCGATAACCTTACCCTCTAGCGCTGTCTGTATTTTTGGCAATGTTTTTACCTTGGATAACAATTCTCCATCAGGTAAATCTTTACCCACTACTATCTTTTCTCTCAACTTACCATTAATTTGAATAATGATAGTAATTTCATCAGATGATAATTTATCTTCATCAAAACTCGGCCAAGAACCCAAGGTTATAGACTCTTGCCCGAAATTGTTATTTTGCCATATTTCTTCGGTCATATGAGGAGCAAAAGGCGCTAAGATTTGCAATAATATTTGATAGATTTCTAAATTGATCTTATCTAAAGTTTCTAATTTATTGACTAAAATCATTAAAGAAGAAATAGCTGTATTAAATGAAAAACTTTCTATATCCTCCCCAACTTTCTTAATTGTTTGATGCAATAATACTAAAACTTCTGCGTTATCAGCCTGATTATTGATATCAATTTTAGATTGCAAACGCCACACTTTTTCCAAGAAGCGCCGAGAACCTATCATGCTGTCGGTACTCCAAGATATTTCACCATCAAAAGGGCCCATGAACATTTCATAAACCCTAAGAGTATCTGCGCCATATAAAGCCACCACTTCGTCTGGGTTGACCACATTACCAAATCTTTTGCTCATTTTTTTACCGTCTTCACCCAATATTAGACCGAGGCTTTTTCCAATTCTGGCAAAAGGTTCCAAAGTCGAAACTACTCCTATATCATACAAAAACTTATGCCAAAACCGAGCGTATATAAGATGACGAGTAGCATGTTCAGTGCCCCCAACATAAACATCCACTGGCGCCCAATATTTTTCTTTCAGAGGATCAACTAAAGTTTGTTCATTTTTAGGATCCATATAACGCAAATAATACCAAGAAGAACCAGCCCACTGAGGCATGGTATTGGTTTCTCTTTTAGCTTCGCCGCCACAAGCAGGGCAAGTTGTATTAACCCAATCAGTAATATTAGCCAGTGGTGACTCGCCAGTCCCCGTAGGCTCATAATGCTCTACTTCGGGTAATTTTACCGGTAAGTCTTTTTCTGGAACCGGCACCACTCCACATTTGACGCAATGAATAATAGGAATTGGCTCACCCCAGTAACGCTGCCGAGAAAACACCCAGTCTTTTAGTTTATAAGTGGTAGTTTTTTTACCATCCACAAACTCAATAATTTTTTCTTGAGCTTCTACACTATTCAAATCATTAAACTGGCCAGAATTCACTAAAACCCCTTCTTCAGTAAAAACTTTTTTGTCGTCATCCCAACGAGATAACCAATCATTAAGCTCACTGTGGGCTATATAAGGATATTTTATTTTTTCTCTTTCTAACCAAATTACTTCATGAGCCTCACTTTCTTCTGTTTTAACTTCATCTCTGTCTTCATTTTCTAAATCAAACATGACAGCTTGAGTAAAAGCTATCCTATTTTCATCTTTGTGGGCCGCAAAATATTCCGCTCTCACCTGTCCACCCAAAATCTTAATTAGCTTTAAATTTTTATACCCAGTTTCCTCTAAAACTTCTCTCCGTGCTGCCGACTCTATATCTTCACCTTCTTCTACTCCACCCATAGGAAAAGTAACCCAAGGATGTTTAAGCCACTTTAAACAAAGAATTTTCCCAGTGATAGAATTGCGGACAATAGCATGAACATTAGAACGAACCACAGATTCTTTACCTACAACAGGAGGATTTGTTATATCTATTCTGTTTGGAATAACTACTTCTTGAATTTTTAAATTATATTTTGTCGCAAATTCAAAATCTCGCCCGTCATGAGCCGGCACAGCCATAATTGCTCCAGTACCTACGTCACCTAAAACATAATTAGTAACCCAAACCGGAATATTTTCACCACTAGCGGGATTTTTAGCCAGCAAACCACTATTGATACCTGTTTTTTCAGGATTATCTTTTAAAGTTTGTTTGGCTCGATCTTTTAAAGTCTGATCGATATAATCTTTAACTTCTCCGCTTGCTTCCCAATTCATAAGAAGCCAAGTTTGGGCTAATTCAGGCGACACTGCTAAAAATGTAGCTCCAAAAATAGTTTCGGGCCTAGTGGTAAAAACTTCAATATCATATTTAAAAGCATCTGTTAGTGGAAATTTAATAAGAGCGCCCTCACTCCGGCCAATCCAATTTTTTTGACTTTCTTTAATATGTTTCGGCCAATCAAGTAAATCTAAATCTGTTAAGAGTCTGTCAGCATAATCGGTAATTTTAAGCACCCACTGTCTCATTGGTCTTTTTTCTATTTCTGACGAGCAACGTTCACAGCGACCGTCTTCCAAATCTTCATTAGCCAGTCCTGTCTGACAAGATGGGCACCAATTTATGGGCGCGAAAGATTCATAAGCTAAACCTTTTTTAAACATCTGCAAAAAAATCCACTGAGTCCATTTATAATATTCTGGATCAGTCGTATTTATTTCTCGAGCCCAATCGTAATTAAAACCAATCATTTCTAATTGTTTTTTGTAACGAGCAATATTTTTTTCCACCGCTACCCTCGGGTGAATTTTATTTTTAAGAGCGTAGTTTTCGGCTGGCAAGCCAAAGGCATCAAAACCCATCGGGTGTAGTACATTAAAACCCTGCATAGTTTTCATTCGACTATAAACATCGGTTGCTATATAGCCTTTAGGATGACCCACATGAAGCCCTTCACCGGAAGGATACGGAAACATATCGAGCACAAAACATTTAGGTTTAGATGAAAAATCTGAAGTCTGATATAAATTATCTTGTTGCCATTTCTCTTGCCATTTCTTCTCAATTTTTTTGTGATCGTATTGCTTCATAAATTAGTTAAAATCTGTGACTAATACTA
>Ga0208375_1004364_pt1 | contig 11205 bp, 11 predicted proteins | sample RifOxyD1_FD_184038 | JGI IMG/M metagenome (GOLD analysis project Ga0208375, IMG submission 184038) | Soil microbial communities from Rifle, Colorado - Rifle Oxygen_injection D1 (SPAdes) | ecosystem: Environmental > Terrestrial > Deep subsurface > Rock core/Sediment | place: Rifle, Colorado... | reverse complement strand
AAACAGTCCCCATGATACAGAAGATGATCATCAAGAAATGTAACGATGCCGGCAAGCCGGTCATCACCGCAACGCAGATGCTCGAATCGATGATCAATGCTCCGGTACCAACACGCGCCGAGGTTTCGGATGTTGCCAACGCCATTATTGATGGCACCGATGCGATTATGCTTTCCGAAGAGACAACGCTCGGCAAATATCCGGTCGAAGCGGTTGAGGTCATGTCCCGTGTCGCCTGTGAAATCGAAAGTACTCCGCTTGCTCGCCACGCCATAGGCAAGCGCGGGAGCACCGATGTCGCCGAGGCGCTCACCGGGGCGGTAGTCAGAGCGGCAGCCGACACCCACGCCAAACTCATCTTCGCTTTAACTGAGTCCGGTTCCACCGCACGCATGATCGCACGATTTCGGCCCGAGCAGTTCATTATCGCCATGACACCAAACGACCGAACGCTTGCACGGCTTGCACTCAACTATGGTTGTATCCCCTTCCTCACACCGCGCTACGAGACGCTGGAGGAGTCCTTCAAGCTCGTGCGGGCACATTGCCTCGAAAACAAATTGGTCGCCAAAGGAGACAAGGTAGTCATCGCAGCAGGTGCCCCCTTCAATACCAAGGGTACCCCGACCAATATGCTCATGGTCGAAACGATTTAGAAAAGTAGCAACCAAAAAAAAGACCGACCGCCTCGCTGAACAGGTCAACGTGGCGGTCAGGGTTCAGATCGAGCTCCCTCCCGGGGGAGGAGCTGGCGGCGGCCCTGATGGACCTGGGGCCGCCGGGCTGGCGGGGGTTGTGGGAGTTGAGCTCCCACTCTTCCCCGCCGCCGCGTCGGTAGCGCTCACGATCCGGCCGAAAAGGCCGGAAATGTTTGCGCCCGCGGCGTTCAGCGCGGCGATCGCCACCAGGGCAATGAGGCCGAAGATCAGGCCGTACTCCACGATAGCCTGACCCTTTTTCGCTCGCTTCATATTCACCCCCTTCGGTGAACAGTTATCATTTCAGGTTCTGTTCGAAACTCGAGCAAAATAATACCACTCTTTATGGCATCTTGTCAAAGAGGCGTTTGTCCGGTAAGCGTTCGGCGAGCCTCTTCCAAGTATTTACCGGCGTAGCAAGAAAATGTGAGAGCACCTCCCCCTGTGTATATCCCTTTTCCTCAAGCTGTGTTATCGCCCCGGTCCATTCCTGCAGCTTTTGCTTGTATTCCTGTTCAAATATTTCTTGTACCAGTGGGTTCACGATATCGTCCGAAACTTCCATGCGCCGCGATTTACCGTCAATCTTTTCGCTCACAAATAAGAGCAGGGCGTGCTGCATGCGCTGAGGGATCAGCTTTTCCAGTATTTTTTTGTAGTCATAAACAGGATGCTCTGTTAATTCTTTCTTTATCGCATCGGGCAGGGCACTGTTGCTATAAAATGCAAGTATCTCGTCGCGCGCACGGGCATCTACCCCAACATCCTCACCAAAGTAACTTCCCCATCTCATACGTTGACTACGCAACAGCTGATGTAATAACTTTTCTTTTGTCGCAGGGCTGTTCTCCAGACCATTGACACCAAGGACCTTTCGCAGTACCTCAAGCTCTGTGGTTGTTTCTTCGAGCGGCACAAAGAGCGAATTCAACTGATGCTGTTCTTCGTGGAGGACGGAATCAGTGTCGCCAATAGTGATAATGCGACGAAGCTCGGGCAGAGCCACTTCACGAAGTGCCATACCTCCCGTGCGCCGTGCGTGGGCGAGATCCTCCTCGGTCGGCGCCGTAGTACCCTTTGTCTGACTATAGACCGCCGCATCGAGGTAATCTTCACGTTCACTGCAGATGATATGAAGTGTCACCAGTCCGGGCAGTACCTGCACCGCTCCCCGGGGCCTTTTCTTGAAACAAAGCTCGTATAGTTCCTCTGGAGGTAGCTCCTTATATATTTCTACTTTCGCGTGGCGCTCTGATGCTTCATCGACTACTCTCAGAAATTCGCTCCGCTGCTTTTCGGTAAATTGAAACGACTCGGCCGCTTCCTCAACAATATCACGGAGCAAATCTGGCGTAACCGTGGCATTCGCATAACAAATGTCGTGCAAGAGTGACGTCGTGTTTGCAATTCCCTGCTCTTGCTCCAGGGTCCGTTGTTTCAAAAGGTCAAATCGCACACGTGCTTCTTGGGGCGAGAGATTCCTCCGTTCCTTTCGGAATGCACGCAGTTCTTCGAGAGCGTTAAATGGCTGATAGTGAACGGGAGGAAATTCCTCTTTTTTCTCATTGTTTCGATGCTTCACCCGCTCATGAATTTCAACAATCCCGGATGTTTCTTCCTCGGTATTTTCAGAAAATTTTCCGCTGTCTTCCATATGCGTCAGTATAGGATAGGTCGGAGAAATAAAAAAGCGGTTATACGAGCAGCGACTTGCCGGTCATTTCCTGAGGAATCGGCACTGCAAGCAAGCTCAGTATCGTCGGAGCAATGTCGTGGAGTCCCCCGCTCTTGAGCACAGCCCCTTTCTTGGTAAGAATCGCCGGCACAAGATTGAGTGTATGCGCGGTATGAGGGCCATGTGTCTCGGGGTCTCTGTTGAGTTCAGCGTTACCGTGATCTGCGGTCACGAGCATAACTCCATCCCTTTTCTCCAATGCTCCCCAAACGAGGGCAAGGGCGGCATCGACCGCTTCTACGGCCTTCATGGTCGCCGGGACATTTGCGGTATGCCCTACCATATCGGCATTAGCGAAATTAATAAAAACAAAATTGGTACCTTTTAGAATCCACTCGACCGCCGCGTTGGCGATTTCGGCTGCTTTCATTTCAGGCGCTTGATCATGTGTTTTTATATCTTTACGCGAAGGGATGAGTACAAATGTCTCTCCCGCATGCTCTTCTTCATCTCCGCCATTCAGAAAGTAAGTTGAGTGCGCATATTTTTCCGTCTCAGCGATATGTGCCTGGGTCAGCCCCGCCTTGGATATTTCGTTCGCAAGCGTCGTTAGCGGACGCTCGGGCGGGAATGCAACAAGGCATTTGAGCTGGTCATCGTACTGTGTCATCGTGACAAATAAGAGATCGAGCTCATCCTTTTTCATCATAATACGTTCAGAAATCATGCGGGCGCGATCTGCGCGGAAGTTAAAGAAGAACATTCCATCATGAAGTCCGAGCGGTGTTCCCGCACCGGCATCGTCGACAAATACCGTCGGCTCGATATATTCATCACCGATATTTTGTGCGTAAAATTGTTTGATAATTTCCGACGGCTTTTCAATCTGGCAAATTTTACCTTTGCAATGGAATATCGCATCCTCGACTTTGCACACACGGTCCCAATTACCATCCCGATCCATGGCGTAGTAACGGCCACAGAGTGAGGCGATCCGTCCGACGCCAACGTCATCAAGAAACTTTTCGAGTTCCTCAACATACGCCGCGGCAGCTTGGGGGGCCGTATCTCTACCATCGGTGAATACATGCACCGCAATCTTCGTGATTCCTGCTTGTTTCGCCGCGCGGATGAATTCAAAGAGATGTTCTTGGTGACTGTGAATACCGCCGGGGCTGACGAGCCCTTGTATGTGGAGGACCGAATTGTGTTTCTTTACATGTTCAAAAAGTGTCTGTATGGCCGGGACGTTTCCCAATTCGTGGTTTTGTACCGTCTTTGAGATGCGCACCAAGTCCGTATCGATCACACGTCCCGCACCGATCGTCATGTGGCCAACTTCGCTGTTACCCATTTGTCCGACTGGTAGTCCCACCTCAACACCCGACGCGTTCAGGACGCTGTGCGGATATTCGGCCCAGAGCTTGCGAAAGAATGGGATGTTGGCCGCCGCAATGGCGTTATCTTTCGTATCCTCACGATAGCCCCAGCCATCGAGCACAACGAGACAGACCTGTGATCTTACTTTTTCCATATCGTACCGGCGTACACCGCCTCACTTCCTGCTGTTTCTTCAATACGAAGTAACTCATTGTACTTTGCAATGCGCTCTGACCGGCAGAGCGATCCGGTCTTGATCTGGCCCGCAGAGACACCGACCGCCAGATCTGCGATCGTCACTTCTTCGGTTTCTCCCGAGCGGTGCGAGATAACGGTATTCCAGTTGCTCTTTTTTGCAAGTGCGATGGCGTCGAGCGTCTCTGATAACGAGCCGATCTGGTTCAATTTAATCAAAATTGCATTACTGCTTCCTTCTGCAAGTCCACGCTCAAGACGTGTCCGATTAGTGACATACAAATCATCGCCCACCACCTGGATCTTGTCACCCAGTCGCACCATGAATTTTTTGTATCCATCCCAGTCATCTTCATGCAAGGGATCTTCGATAGAGACAATTGGGTAATTTGCCACCATATCCGCATACCAGTCAATCATCTCATCGGTCGTCATCTTTTTCTTCGCAATTTTGAGTTCGTAACCCGAATCGCACTTGAGTTCGTTGGCGGCAACATCGAGCGCAATGCCAATGTCCGTACCCGGTTTATATCCAGCCGCGCTAATAGCCTCAACAATAAGTGTGATGGCACGCATATTGCCGCCCAAGGCGGGCGCATAGCCACCCTCGTCCCCCACGGTCGTTTGAAATCCTTCACGCTTCAAAATTTTCTTAAGTGCGTGAAAGGTCTCAGCGCCCCAGCGCAAAGCCTCGCGGAAGTTGGGCGCCCCATGCGGCACGACCATAAACTCCTGAATGTCGGTCGATCCGTCGGCATGCGCACCGCCATTAATGATATTCATCATCGGGATGGGCAACAATACCCGCGCATCGGAGTTGCCCGCAATCATCCTCAGGTGCGTGTCGAACGTTCTGCCTTCTCTAGCGGCACAAGCCTTGGCAAACGCAAGCGAAACGCCAAGAACCGCATTTGCCCCGAGCCGGCTTTTGTTCGGCGTACCATCGAGCTCGATGAGCGCTGCATCGAGCGACGCCTGATCGAATGACTTACCGGAGATCCGATCTCCGATTTCTTTATTCACGTTGGCAACGGCCTTCAAAACTCCTTTACCTAGGTAGCGCGTCTTGTCGCCATCACGAAGCTCAACCGCTTCGTACGTCCCGGTAGAGGCACCTGAAGGCACCATCGCCCTTCCGAATGCGCCACCTTCTAATAGTACCTCTGCTTCTACCGTCGGGTTACCTCGTGAGTCGAGAATTTCCCGCCCGTGCACTGATTGTATCGTGTACATAAGATGATTGATTTACTAACAGGCAACAAGTATACTATAAAACCTTATGCATGAACATAACATTCATTCAGAACACCTCCATGAGCGCGAGCGGGGGAAATATCTTGGTGACCTTGTCTACGGCGCCAACGACGGGATCATCACCACGTTTGCAGTGGTCTCGGGTGCGGCAGGAGCGGCACTATCACCCGGGATTATTATTGCGCTCGGTCTTGCGAATCTTATCGCGGATGGGATCTCTATGGGCCTCTCGAATTACCTCGCCCTCAAGTCCCGGCTCGATTACCAGCGTCAAGAGCGTATACGTGAGGAACATGAGATAGAGAAGTTCCCCGATATGGAGCGTACTGAGGTCGTGGAAATTCTCAAGTCATGGCATATCCCCGAAGGATCTCAATCGGCCGTGCTCGCCGCAATTACGAGCGACAAAAAGCGCTGGGTGGATTTTATGATGAAGGAGGAGCTTAATATTATCGAGGATGGTGATGACTCACCAATCGCGCACGGGCTGATGACCTTTCTCGCGTTTATCGGTGCTGGATTTTTACCACTCACTCCTTTTGTCTTTGGCGCGCCCACGGGTTCTGCTTTTAGTATCTCGATCATCGCAACCGCGGTATCACTTTTCGCCGTTGGAGCCTTGCGGACGCTCGTCACCGGAGCCGGCTTCATGCGTTCCGGCCTGCAAATGCTTGGTGTTGGAATACTTGCGGCAAGTGCAGCCTTTGTTGTTGGCGGTGTGGTAAAGAATATATTTGGTGTTCAACTCTAGCGAGCAGGGATATTCATCAAGAATCAAAAATCCCCTTACGGGGATTTTTGATTATTATTTCGTGACAGGTTTCGCAGGAGCCTCGGAGAGTGGAGCCGGACCGTTGAAGTACATCATATTACGATATCCGTAATCACCCATCATGCGTCCGTGCCAGCCGTAGCCGCCTTGACCACCTTCATATACTTGCTTATATTCACCAATCTTCACCCCCAATAAAAATGCGAGCAAGATAATGACCAAACCGAGAAACCATCGGAGCAACGTATGGCCGTAATGTTCCCCGCAACGATTCATGCCATAGAGCATCCCCATACTGTTTTCACACGGACCACATCCGTTTCCACCCTGCTCACACACACCCTTTTTACAACATTCCATACTATTGTAGAGTTTTAAAAAATAAATTGCTACTATGCGGTATAGCATATCATGAATATCGATCAAGAAACAAAAAAACCTGTGTACAACGAGCCACTCCAAAGACAACGCTGGGAACACGAACCGGGGAGCATGTATGCGCATGCCATTGCCGCCTTTGCGTCGCTTGCAGTATGGATCGTCCTGATCATACAAAGCGCTCCTTTGGGCGCGCGGCATCTCATCGGGTCGGCCGTTTTCGGCTTCTCGCTCGTCTTTCTCTATAGCATGAGTACGATATACCACCTCATGCCGGCACATATGCCACGGGCCAAAAGATGGATGCACCGAATGGATCACTTCGGTATTTTTGTCCTTATTGCCGGAACGTATACACCAATTTGTCTCACCGTATTAGCTGGGTGGTTGGGATGGAGTTTACTCTTTATCGAGTGGGCATCTGCCGCGACGGGCATCACACTCAAGATGAGTGGCGTGTCGCTTCCTCGTTGGATGCCTGCGGCCTTATACGCCGGTATGGGGTGGCTCGGCATCGTGGCAATAATGCCCTTACTCCGTGAACTTGGCAGTATGGGTGTTATCTGGCTCCTTGTCGGTGGGTTTTGGTACACGATCGGCATACTGTTCTTTGCGCTCGGGGAATTTTACCCGAAAAGGATCGGGGGGCGCTGGCTTGGTATGCACGAGATCTTTCATGTCTGCGTCATGTTTGGCTCTGCTGCGCATGTCTATCTGATATGGCGCTATGTACTGACATGATGCAAAAATACACAATCGGCATGGTCTTTGGGGTGTTTGACGGCTTTCATCCCGGACATGAGTATTTTCTGAGTAAAGCGACCGAAGCGTGTGAACAACTTATTGTCGTGGTTGCACAAGACTCTCTTGTGCAAGAGCTCAAAAATCATTCGCCGCGATATACACGTGCCGAACGTGAAGCACGGATCAAAGAAATATTCCCCAATGCCGAGATAATCTCGGGCGATACAACGCTCGGTTCGTGGGATGTGGTCAAAAAACACAAGCCCGACATTGTCTTCCTGGGCTATGACCAACACGGCATCGCAGACGAACTCAAAAAGCTCAAAATCCCGTTCGTGTTTCTAGAACCGTACGAGCCACACAAGTTTAAATCAAGCTTGCTCAACTAGTTGTCCGAGATCTCGCCTCGGACATTACGACATTTGCTGTTGGTAACACTCGACACATACTATTTTCTGGTACCCAAGTTCCGGGTCATAATAATGCGTGATTTCTTTGCTGCATGAGTGGCACACCCCCTGTTGCGGCGTGATCATAAGAGCGAGGGGACGGAAGCGCTCAAGCGTGCGATGGTCGAAGTGCCTGCGCGGGAGCGGTATGTCGTGTTCCCGATAAAACTCAAGTTCTTTGGGTGCGATGTTGTAACTTAATTTTGTCTCGGGGCAAATGATCCGCTTTTTGGTTATCTCGTCAGTTACTTCATCAATCGTGTCGGGTAATGCATCGCTCGGTATGGCATCCGGGTAGTTCACTTCGGACTCGTTCCATTGCCAACCACCTGCTTCAGCGACTTCTTTGGTAATCGGGAAAAGCATTTGTGCCAGCGAAAGATTGTATCCCGAATAGGCCATCGTCCGCGGCCAGAATATACCCCATTCCCCGCGGGCTTTCATGTCGGCTTTTATCTTTTCTACCAAAATCTTGTACTCTTCTTCATCATACTGCTTATTCAAAATGCAAAACTTTTTCTTGCGCAGCCCTACGCAGCCAAAGCAGTATTCGAGATTTTCGCAATAATCGGTATATGCCGAGTAGAGCACCTGTGAACAATGCGATGTTGCAACGGTCCCATAGACATCAAAGTCGGTGACGGAAAGTGCGGCCTTTTCGGCCTTACTGCCGACCGAGTCGATAATATTTTTATAATAGATACCACGGACCGAGTGGCGCACATTTTCGGAATCATCGATAAAATATGAATCGTGCACATTCTTTGATTTGTTAATGAAGTTGCCGGAGACATCGGTCGTTTGCACATTAAAGTCCGCCCGATGGATGGCTTGTTCGCGGATGATCTGGCTGAACTGCTCCTTGAGCACATCAACGCCAGCGCGCGAGCGTGTATCGAATTCTTTGAGTTTTTCGGTGTACTCGTCCTTCGAATACTGCTCATTCATGATACAGTATTGCTTGTTCTTCAAATTCCAACTCATGAAGCAGTTACTGCAATTTTTGCAGTCGAACAAAAACGCGCTCTCGATACAGTCGTGGGCATTAAACGAGTAGCTCACCCCGTAACACTTAAAACAGTTGAGTACATCAAAGCAATTTTCGACGTCAAAGCAGTAGGTAATGTCAATCGAGTTTTTGCAGCGCAGCATGCGGTACCCGTAGGATACGAATTCACATTCGAGCATCGATCGGGACAAGTAACACTCGCGCGAGCTCCACACATCGTCGCACCAGTCACACGCGACGTTCGTCATGCCGGAGTTGTGCGGGTGTGGGACTTTACTCTGCAATTCTCTAAACTGCTCTATGAATGAGCGGCTTGAGTCGTACTCCGTTGCGTAACTGGTTGGGTCCCAAGCATCGGAGGCGAACTCAGTGTGGTCGTAAAGTGGAAACGGCACCGACTCGGGGAAGTTCGTAATAATAGTTTTGCCCGAGAGCGCGGACTTGGCCACACGGAAGCGTCCAAAGACCCAAAAAGACGCAAGGTGCCGCCAGCGACACCGCACGCATTGCACCGGGTCGGGCATATCCAAAGGCGCATATAGTGCGCGATCGGCGTCATCTACTGTAAACTGGGTACCGCAATCGATACAGGTTTTCATGCATGCAGTATAGCGTAAGAAAGAGCCGCTTGACTAGTCATAACAATGCGCTATAATTATAGCCATCACCACGAAAAGCCCCCTCTAAGGCCCGTCCTTACAGGGTTCTTTTTTTATAGGCTAGTTTTTCGTGGAGGTCATTCATAAATGCGAGATCCTTTTTAGCAAACTTTTTCAGTAATGCGGAATACGAATTCATATTAGGGATGAGTAGCCGTTCGAACTTCTCGATTTCGATGAGATGTTGTACGAGACAATAAAAGTCTCCGTCCCCTGTCACAATGACCGCCTTATCGAAGTTCGGGAGCTGGATCATCGCGTGAAGCACGAGCTCCGCATCGCAATTACCTTTCGTCGTTCCATCTTTATAGGTAAGTGTCGGCTTAAATATACAGATGAATCCCGCTTTTTGTAGCCGAATATATAATTCATTATTCCCTTCAACATAACCGATAAACAAGTACACTTGCGTAACGTGGTACTTATCGCGCAAATACACGCGGAAACGTCCCCAGTCGAGTTTCCACCCTTGCGCCTTAATTGCAAGGTTTACGTTCTGGCTATCGATGAATGCGTAATTGCCTTTTGGTGACTTTTTCATTTTCTCTCCAGTTTCTGCAGCCCGAGCCCGCTTGAGGCCCCGGTGACCAAGACGATTTTATCTTTGAGTATCATGTAATTTACAAAATTTCGGGGAAGGCTTGGCCCAGCTTTTCGTATACCTCAGCGCGATCCGTAGGAGCAAAGGAGCCATTCTCTTTTGTCAGTTTCGAAAAGACATCAAGCGTCGCCAGTAGCTCAAATTGCGGCCGAGTAAGTTCAAGGGGCTTTTTAAGCTCCCGCATCAAAGCCTCCATTGAATCGAGGATTGGCCCGTCATCATCTTGGGTGAGTGCGTCATCAAGGCGAACTGCTGACATCTCGAGGCTGTTTTTGGGCGCCCGTTTTTCGCCGTTGGTATTCGGTAGATCAATAACCTCTGCCATGCGGGAAGTATACTGCGTGCGTAAAACAAAAACAACCACTTTACTCGTGGTTGTTTTTTATGGTGGAAGTGCCGGGATTTGAACCCGGGTGCAGAGCACTGGCACTTATGTTTCTACGATACGTAGCTTATCTTGCCACAGCAACGTGGAGATTCGGACAGAAGTCTCTAGGATAAGCAGACGACCTTCCGCCCTAGCTTCTTACCCTTGCGGGCTTCGTACGGTAGCCGAAGCTTCTACCAGACTAGCCTCAAAGTATGACACGTGATCCAAACCTATGAGACATTAGTTTGGTACGCGTCCTGGCATAGAGCCGGGAATCGGCATTCACTTACGCGAGTGCCGGAGCAAAGGCCATGAATGGGGATACCATTCGCTTTGCTACTGAAGATGCTTTAGCATGTATCTTTTTCTAACGATTTTACGATACAGTTAGAATCATCGGTATCGCACAGCAAGTGTTTCCTACCCTGTCTATGCCTTTCACCCCCGTATATTGGAATAAAAATCCCATGTTTGTTTTCCGAGTCGGCGTCGGAGCCCGCCATACGCAGTAGGTGGGTTAAGACGCGAGAGAAATAAATATGGAATTTTTATTACGATGCCAACGAACGTCTGATATCTCTTTCCGCATCCCTCTTCTTTAAGACTTCGCGCTTGTCGTATTTCTTACGACCCTTCGCGACGGCTATGGAAACCTTCACTCGTCCACCCTTATTATACAACGAGAGTGGTACTATAGTCAAGCCAGCCTGTTCACCTTTACCGATAAGCTCTTTTATTTCTTTTTTGGTCAAGAGCAGCTTGCGCGTACGTGTTGGGTCATACCCTGCTGGTGTGTTGCCGGTCTGGTACGGAGGGATGTTCACCCCGATCAAGTATGCCTCATTGTCACGAATAATCACCCGGGTCCCCTCCAGGCTCCCGTGTCCACCTTTGATGGATTTGACCTCAAAGCCGAAAAGCTCTATCCCCGCCTCGTACTTTTCGAGGATATCGTAGTTAAAATGGGCCTTCTTGTTGCGGATATCGGTAAACATAAGTGGTATAGTACCACTTATGTTTA
>Ga0208375_1004362_pt1 | contig 11211 bp, 9 predicted proteins | sample RifOxyD1_FD_184038 | JGI IMG/M metagenome (GOLD analysis project Ga0208375, IMG submission 184038) | Soil microbial communities from Rifle, Colorado - Rifle Oxygen_injection D1 (SPAdes) | ecosystem: Environmental > Terrestrial > Deep subsurface > Rock core/Sediment | place: Rifle, Colorado... | reverse complement strand
TTGTCTTATAATTGAGACATAATATTATAAATAGGTTTAATTTAAGAGTAGTATGGCCCTCTCCGACTATTTATTAGGACAAGCTGGCAGGTCAGAACTCGGCACAATAGGAAATCCAAAAGAATTTTCTGCTAGATTCAAACAAGAATTTACATATGATTTAACTAATCCAGTCGCGTATGTTCATGCGACTTATACCGGCGGATATCACGAGCATAAATTCGCTAAAACTAACGGCTTTCTCGTACTAACAAAAACTAAATTAGTTTTCTTTCCGGCAATTGAGCCGTGGATAATTGAAATACCAATAAATAAAATTGATAGAGATATAATGTTCGTAGATAGCAAAGGCTTCACAAGATTCTCGCTTCGAGGAACTAGTAGAGAAAAACTCCTTCGCACTTTAGAAGGTATGGATATTTCTAAAGAGGCAATGAAGATTATGACAGCAATGCCTTATGTTGCAGGAGCGTCAGTTAGGCAGAGATTCAATAAGACAGATGTCAATAGTTTAGCAAAGATGTCGTTGAGTATAGCAAATGCAGTTCATAAGCGCAGTCTAACAATTCCATATCGCAGCGAGTGGGGTCTAGAGAAGCCAGTCTTCTTTTTGGGCTTTTCAGGCAAGGGTCTGAATGAGTTTGTGTATGAGCTTGCGAGGATTATGTTGCGTAAGAGGAAGAAATAATTGAATTAACGTTTATTGGATTATTTATGAACTCTTTATTTAGGTATGCAAGTTATAGCTGTTGTGCAAATAGCGCATGCATTTTCACTTCGGGTAACTGTATTTTCATAATCATATATGTAGTGTAAATTATTTAAATCCATCGCTTTCACCTCTCTGTCGCAATAAGCTCTGCTTGTTTTAGTACCGTTTCTGTTGCTTTTTGCTGTTTATCTGGGGGATAACCGTATTTTCTCAGAATCTTTTTGACCTTGAGACGCAATTCTGCCTGAACGCTTTCTCTATGTGCCCAGTCAACAGCGTCATTCTTTCTCATTATTTCTGCCAATTCAAAGGTTATTTTTCTCAGTATATCATCGCCCAAGATTTTTACAGCACTGTCATTGACGCCTAATGCATCATAGAAAGCAATTTCATCATCATTCATGTTAAGCTCTTTGCCTCTGCCTTTCTCATCTCTGACTTTTCTTGCCAGCTCAATTAATTCTTCTATAACTTGGGCAGCTTCAATACTTCTGTTCGTATATTTCTTAATGGTTTTATCGAGCAAATCCATAAATGATTTGGCTTGAACCATATTTTTCTTTGACATGATTCTTATTTCATCATTGAGCAATTTCTTCAACGCCTCAAACGCAAGATTTTTCTGTGGCATTTCCTTAACTTCTGCTAAAAATCCTTCAGATAAAATGGAGAGGTTTGGCTTTTGTATTCCCGCAGCTTCAAAAATATCAATAATTCTATCGGAGATTACTGCTTTTGACAAAATCTGTTTGATGGCTGAATCGAATTTATCCTGCGATTCTCTCTTTGTCTCTGTCGTTTTGGTGATAGCAGATTTTATTGCTTGGAAAAGTCCTACTTCATCCTTTATTTTCATTGCTTTATCGTGCGTAACAGCTAAAGAAGACGCTTTTAGAAGTGCAGTTACTTCTCTTGCAAATCTTTCTTTTTTATCTTTTTCTTTGAGAATATGCTCCATTGCAGACGGAACAAACGACACTCTTTCCTCAGGTCTAAGCTGGAAGAATTTTTTATAATTGAAGCCATAGAACATATCTTTTACAACTTCATATTTTTCTAGCATGAGCTTAACTGCTTGCTCTTGGTCAAAAACCGGTTTACCTTTTCCGCCACTTTCCGTATAATTCATCAAAGCTTTTTTCAGTTCAACTCCAACGCCCATATAATCAACTATTAAACCGCCTTCTTTTCCAGGATAAACTCGGTTTACTCTGGCAATTGCCTGCATTAAAGTATGCCCTTTAATTGGCTTGTCTAAATACATGGTATGAAGAGAGGGAGCATCAAAACCCGTTAAGAACATATCCCTAACAATCATTAACTTTAATTCGTGTTTGTCATCTTTCAGGTTGTCGCCTATCTGCTTTCTTCTTTTCCTGTTTCTTATGTGCTGTTGCCATTCTTTTGGATCAGAAGCTGAACCAGTCATAACAACTTTTATGAAACCTTTATCATCGTCTTCATTGCGCCATTCTGGCTTTAATCTAATTATTTCATTGTAGAGTTCTACGCAGATTCTTCTGCTCATGCCAACAATAATTCCTTTTCCTTCTAAAAAAGATAATCTTTCTTCAAAATGCTTAACTATATCTTTGGCAATTCTGGCTATTCTTCTTGGAGAACCTGCAACTTTTTCTAATCTTGCCCACTTACTTTTAAGTATGTCTTTACCTTCAATTTCTTCTCCTTCTGTGGCTTCCTCGAAATCGGTGTCTATCTTCGGTCTTTCTTCAGGCTTTAGTTCAAGTTTTGCTAGTCTGCTTTCATAAAAAATTCTAACAGTAGCACCATCTTCTACTGCCTGCTCAATATCATAGACATCAACATATTTTCCAAATACTGCTGGCGTACTTCTGTCTGATTTCTCAATCGGAGTTCCAGTAAATCCAATAAAAGAGGCATTTGGTAAAGCATCTCGCAGATATTTAGCATATCCATACGTGATTAATGCTTTGTCTTTCTTGGCTAATATCTTCGCAGAAAAACCATACTGGCTTCTGTGGGCTTCATCAGCTATAACAATGATATTATCTCTTTCTGATAAAATAGGATATTTTTCTCTGTCTTGTTCTGGGAAGAATTTTTGTATTGTAGTAAAAACAACTCCTCCAGAAGATACTTTGAGAAGTTTTTGGAGTTCTTTTCTGTCTTCTGCCTGTGTCGGCTTTTGCCTTAGAATATCTTGGCACGTTCCAAAAGTTCCAAATAGCTGGTCGTCTAAATCATTCCTATCGGTTAAGACTATGATTGTAGGATTGTCAAATTCTCTTATCAATTTGCCTGTATAGAAAACCATTGTTAAAGACTTGCCAGAGCCTTGCGTATGCCAGACAACTCCTGCTTTTTTATCGCCTTTTGACTGTTCTTTTACAGAAGACAATCCATAACTTTCAGGAGCTTCTCTTACTTGCATGATTGATTTTGCGCTGGCTCTTCTTGTTGATTCTATTGCTTTAATCACAGCCCAATATTGATGGTAAGCTGCAACTTTCTTTTTTGTCTCTTTATCTTTCTCAAAAACAATAAAGTTTCTTATTAGGTCTAATATTCTTTTTTTATCGCACATTCCTTTCAATAAAACTTCAATTTCTGTAAAACCTTTCTTTGGTTTTTCTCCGTTGATGGTTTTCCATTGCATGAACCGCTCCTTTTCAGAGGTGATTGTTCCTGCTCGTGCTTCAATTCCATCGCTGATTATGAGAATTTCATTAAATCTGAATAAAGACGGCAGTTGTTCTTTATACGTTTGGAATTGGTCGTAAGCTGTCCAAATATCGGCTTTTTCATCTGCCAGATTCTTTAATTCCAAAACTACTAATGGCAAGCCATTTACAAATAGGATAACATCAGGTCTTCTTTCAACATTGTTTTCAATGATGGTAAACTGATTAACTGCGGAAAATTCGTTATTTTCAAGATTTTCAAAATCAAATAGTTTTACTATAATGTGCCTTTCTTCTCCGCCTTTTGAGATTGGAATGCTAACTCCATCAACAAGCAATTTATGGAAGCTTTCATTATCGGCAATGAGTTTCTGGCTTTCGCTTCTCAGAATTTGCTTCAAAGCTAACTCTCTTGCTTCTTCTGAAATGCTGGGATTTATTTTTCTCAGAGCATATCGTAATTTATCAACCAGAACAACATCTTTATAGTCTGATCTCAAAGCAGAGCTTCCGCCAGGCAGATATTCCTCATTGCTTCCTCTGATTATATCATAATCAAGATTCTTGAGAATATCCAAAACATTCTCTTCAACGTGTTCTTCAGTTATGAGATGTTCCATCTTTATTCTTCCATTATACTATTTTTAGTTTCTTTGCTTCTTTAATAAATATTTTCTGTTTATCAAGAATCATAGAGGGATTTTTATTATATTTCTCATTAATTCTATTTACATCGTCTTCGTGATCCACTATACAACCACATTGAGAGCAAATCCACTTTGGAGTGCCCATTGGAGATGAAAAAAGAGACTCGAAACTTATTTGGTTGCCTTTTATATCAATAATTCTTCCATGTGGACAAATATTCTTCAGCTGATCAAGTTTTATTTTTCTTCTGTTTTCTAAAAATTTATTCAGATCAAATTTAAAGCTAAATCTAATTGCAAAAGCACCGATAATTATCAAAATTAATATTTCTAGAAATGTCATGTTCTAACCTCAACAGGAACTCTTATTTTTCCAGACATTAATCTTGGAAGTAGGGAATCTCTGATTTGTGATAAATTTTGATTTTGTTTTGCATTCTCAAATATTTTATGGAACACTTTTTTAATTACTAATTGAAATTTATTCAATACATCTTTATTTGGAATTAATATTGGTAGTTTTTTTACTTGTGTTTGATTAATACCAGGTTGTGCTGCATTAGAATTAAGATTGATTATGCTTTGAGTTATATTTGGTCTATCTAACCACAGATAAAAATATTCTTGATTCAGTTTCTCGTTTGATCTTAAAATAAAAACATGCTCATTTATTGCACATTTTTTATGTGGATAATCATAATCAAAAAATGATATTCTCCCTATTTTTGCTCCATCTTTATACATAAGAACATCATTATTTTTAACTATACCTTGTTTCATTTTATCAAAAAATTCCCTACTTATGTACTTTTCCTTAGAATAATCATGATTTGCAATACCATTAATATTTTCTGCCCCTATACTCGGAATTTCCGTTTCATTTGAATCTATACCACCTTTGGGACGACTGCCTGATTCTATCTCTTTTAAAATATCTTTAAATTCACCAACAATCCATCCCTTCGGTATCTTCCCAAGTTCAGAATCAACCATTTCTCCACCTGAACTTTTGTACGGCTTGCCTTTCTTATTTGGAAATTCAAAGTCAATAAACCACCTCTTAAAAATAGCCTGCCCGATCGCTTCTAAAGTTTTGTTCATTTGCTGGTTGAGTTCTATTTTTGAGTCTAAGTCGGAGAGGATTTTGGCGATGGCGGATTGTTCTTCAAGAAATGGGCAAGGTAGATTAATATTTTTAATTGTATCTTGATTTAGATTCTGTTGGGCAGCCCCTGTTGCCAACCCTATAATCTTATTTCTAATATTAAGTAAGAAGTAAAAAAGAAATTCATAATCTGCTTCATTCTGCTCTACAATCATAGCACAGAACGCTTGATTAGTCGTTGCCTCAATTTTAAGTATTCCTAATTTTCCGACCGTTGCTCCGTACATAGCCATAAGAACAGTATTTATAGGGAGAATTTTTGCTGAGGAATTATCCAACCCTAATTTGGTTATTTTTTCTTCTGAATTATAGATCCTGCCATCGTTTAATTCTTGCGTTTTTAACCATGGGATTTTTCCCTCTTTCCAGTATTCCTTTTTGTTTCGTGATGGCGTTCCACCGCTTGTAATTTTAGAACAAATATTATTAATATTCTTTACTTCCCAATCTTCAGGAATTTCTCCTATTTCGGTTTGTTTAAATTTTGACTTTTTTTTCATCTGCAAAAAACTCCATTATATCTTTTGAAAGATTCTTACCTTTATAGTATCCATCAAAATCGAAGTCTCCATCTTCATAATAATATGATTTGTTCTCTTTTTTAGTCTTTATATGTTCCTCAAATTGTTTCCATCTTTTCTGTATCTTAGTTATTTCTTCTTTTGCTTTAGTTTCATACTCTTCATTATTGAATTCTTTAGGATTACATCCCACGAAAATTGCATAAACTATCGCAAATTTACCATACCTCACTCCGTTACCCCACTCTTCTTTTTTACCCCTAAATAGATTTTTATGAATTAAATATGCAAAAAACATTTTTCTAAAGTTATCAGAATTGTCCAATATCTCATTAAATTTATTGATAGAAAATAATGTGTCTAGGGCTGCACTTCTAGCAGGTGATGGAAAGCCTTTTGATGCGTAATACGCTCTAACAAAATTATCTCTCTTTATTATTAAGTCCTTATTTATGTAACTTTCATAAACCCCTGGGTGAAACTCCCCTTTTTTTCGTTCATAATAATAACCGAAGTTATCAAAAATTAAGCCTTGTATTCTTATCTGAATATCTTCATTAGATCGGCGGTCTGATTCATCAACTTTAGTTTGTTGATTGGTAGCATTTGAGATGTTGTTTATGAACTTTGGACTTAATTCTCCAGAATTTTCTGAGATAATAACTTTAAGCAAAACTTCTTTATCTCCAAATAATTCTTCTATTTGATTTTTATTTTCCTCGTATAAATGACCTAAAGTATATGCAGTTTGACCTCCGTTTATTATTTGGGGATTAGTAATCAATATCTGCCCTCTATTCTCCTTACCAGTTCCACTTGAAAAATTAAATCTCTTTGCATAAATAGTAATACCGTTATTTAATATAGCAAATTCATTACTTTTCTTGTGAATTATGCTTTCTGCAATTCTCTTGTTTACTTCATTTTCAGATAAAGTAAGATAATTTCTTGGATTATATTGTAACAATGCGTTTTTATATTGTGCCATAATCTTACCTATCTCCTTTGTAGGCACGAAAGTGATTCTGACCTCAAAATCTCCTTGGTCAGTTGAGATTGTTTGCTCTAAAAGAGGGTTAGGTTTGTTGCTTAGGTTAATAGTTATATAAATATCTTCAGGACGGTAATATAAACCGCTACAAATAGAATAAATTAATTCTTTGTAAGTTCTTTCAAAATTGTAAACCTCGTATTCAAAACCCTCTGTAAGTTTTTTAATTTGTTCATCACTATAATTATGAAGATTCCCTAAAAATATTACCTGAAAATTATATGCAGCATGGTTATCTAATGTTGAATATTCTTGAATGAATTCTTTAACTTTGGAGTTAAATTCTACCCCTCGACTATCAAAAGTTTTTCCAGTAATAATATTTTTAATTTCCATTTTAATTAAATCATTTGCAGAGATTGTTTTATTATCGAAATTTTCAGCAGAGTTTCTAAATTTGGATTGAATAAAGAAAATTTTCTTCTTTTCTTTATCAATAAGATATGCGTCTATTCCACCATCTTGTGTGCCATCTGTTATTCTATTCTCTCTTTCTAAAAACTTTAGTAGACCAAATCTTACTTTTAATAAAAGATGTATAAATGCTCTTGAACGGGCATTAATTATCTTCTCTTCACTATCTAGATTATGATAAGAATTAAATCTCTCTGGAGCTTCACTGCATAAACTATCCAGAATGTTCACTAAAATATTATATTTTATCTTCATCTTATTCTACCGTCCACCCAATCCCTTCCAAATTCTTCTTTATTTCTTCATCTAGCTTCTTCCCTTCTTTTATCTGCTCGGATAATTCAGCAGTTAATCGTTTCATTTTCTCTTCAAACTTTTCGTCATCTTCTGCTTCCTCTTGGATTCCAATGTATCTTCCAGGAGTTAGGATAAAATTATTCTTTTCAACTTCATCTAATTTGGCAGATTTGCAAAAGCCAGTAACATCTTCATATTTCAGCTTATTCTCTCCTCTCCAAGAATGATAAGTTTCCGCAATTCTCTTAATATTTTCATCAGTCAATTCCCTATGACTTCGATCTACCAATACACCCATATTTCTGGCATCAATAAATAGGATTTGCCCCCTTCTATCCTTAAATGAATGGTCTTTTTTGTCTCGTGTAACCAACCATAAACATGCAGGAATTGGAGTGTTATAGAATAACTGAGCAGGTAGAGCCACCATGCAATCAACAATATCAGAAGTAACCATATTCTTCCTTATTTCTCCTTCATTGGAAGTATTAGAACTCATTGAACCATTCGCCAAAACAAAACCAGCTACGCCAGTAGGATTCAAATGATGAACAAAATGCTGAACCCATGCAAAATTAGCATTATTCTTTGGAGGCACCCCAAACTTCCAACGTACATCTTCCTGTAATAATTCGCCATTCCAATCACTATCATTAAATGGAGGATTGGCAAGAATAAAATCCGCTTTCAAATCTTTATGCTGGTCATCATGGAAAGCATCACCCCATTTAATATTAGAGTCAATCCCTCTGATAGCCATATTCATCTTACAAAGCTTCCATGTTGTCTGGTTGCTTTCTTGTCCATAAACTGAAATGTCTTTTATTTTTCCACCATGCGCTTCAACAAATTTTTCGGATTGAACAAACATTCCGCCTGAACCACAGCAGGGGTCAAATATTCTTCCTTTGTATGGCTCTAACATTTCAGTTAAGAGTTTTACAATAGAACGGGGAGTATAGAACTGCCCGCCTTTCTTTCCTTCAGCAGAGGCAAATTCGCCTAAAAAATACTCGTAAACTCTTCCAAGAATATCTTTGCTTCTATTTTCTTTATCTCCTAATCCAATTGTGCCAATTAAATCAATTAATTCTCCTAATCTTTGCTTGTTCAATCCAGGACGAGCATAATTTTTTGGAAGAACTCCTTTAAGCGAGGGATTGTCTCTTTCAATAATATCCATAGCTTCATCAAGAAATTTTCCAATCTCTGGCTTTTTAGCATTAGCTTGAAGATGCTCCCATCTTGCTACTTTTGGAACAAAGAAAATTCTCCGAGAAACATACTCATCAACATCTTCTGGATCTGAATCTTTCTCTTTTTTCAGTTTTTCATAAACTTCAGTAAAAGCATCAGAAATATACTTTAAGAATATCAACCCTAAAACAACGTGCTTATATTCAGCAGCATCCATATTGCTTCTTAACTTATCAGCAGAAGACCATAATTTTTGTTCAAATCCGAGATTGGCCCCCGAAGTTTCAGATAGTTTTGTCATAGAAATATGCTAATGTTAGGACTTAAAACCCTTACCCTTCAACAAAGAATAAACAATTTTAAACCTTCGCATATTACTACTTATATGACGCCTTTCAAACTATCACCATCGAGCCTCAACTTGATGAAAGAATGCCCGCGCTGCTTCTGGCTAACACAACACAAAGTCTGGAGCAGACCACAAGGTATATTTCCGTCTCTGCCCTCTGGAATGGATAAAATATTGAAAGAGCATTTTAACAAATTTATGGACAGAGGAAAATTACCTCCAGAGTTATGCGAAAACGGGCATACTAAAGATATGAGTTTATTCAATGATCACGCTTTGCTTGCTATTTGGAGAAGTAACTTTAAAGGAATTAAGTACCAAGATAAAGACGGAAATATTCTTCGTGGGGCGGTAGATAATATATTAGTAAAAGGAAAAAAGCTAATTGTTTTGGATTACAAAACAAGAGGCTACGCAGTAAAGGAAGATACAGCAAATCACTATCAAGACCAATTAGATATTTACAATTTCCTTTTAAGAAAGGAAGGCTATGATACGGAAGACTACGCCTTTCTTTTATTTTACGTTCCTAGAGAAGTTACAGAAACCGGAGCAGTAATATTTGATACAAATCTGGTAAAGATGAAAGTTGAGGTTGGTAATGCAGAGAAGATATTTGAGAAGGCGTTGAAGCTGTTAGGTAGCGACTGCCCAAAAGATGCTTGTGTTTGGTGCGATGGACGATAACGCTTATAGATTAACCTTTAGGTTCTGTTAAAAAGCAGGAGCTTCAGACTTTAATCATTGTTTTTAGTTTTGTATGAGCCTTCTTCGTAAAGTCTACGACTAGCTGGGCATATTCTTTATCGAGGATTGTGCCATAATATAGCATACCATTCCTGAAATATCTTAACTGATCTGCAAATTGAATATCTTTTTCATTGAAGCCAAGAGTTCTCAAATAAGATACTTCTGCCTCGTGCGCACCTCCGCCAGAAGCATTGTAACCTTCTAGTAGCATTTTTGCTCTCGTGATTTCCATAAGCACGTCATAACAGACTTTTACAATGTTGTTTGCGCTTTTGTCATTAAGTCCAATCTTTTTCAGCATCTCTAACAAAAATGAATAATTCTGTTCAGACTCTTTGATAAGGAATTCTGCTCTGGATTTGTTAGGGCTTTGCTTTTTGACAATGCCTTGTTTTACGCATTCGTCAAAACTCTTCAGCGTTCTCATAGTTCAATTCCTCCAGTAATAATAAAGCCGTTAGTGATGTTTTCCCTTAAATGCTTGTGTATATTTTTAAGTGAATCGTAAAAGTTAATGTTTATTTTTCTCTTAAGGATGTTTTCAAAATCCACCAGATTGACATTTTTTTCCTTTCTTCCGATTATTGCCAAATCTATATCTGAGTTTATTGTGTCTTCTCCCCTCGAATAACTCCCAAATAAAATTATAGTCGCACCTGCAAATTCCTTCTCAAGAAAATCTGCAAGGCCAGAGTAATAGATTAGTCTTAAATTATCTATTCTTTTTAACTGCATTATTCTATGATCATCCCTGTTTAACTCTATTGACCATCTTTTAGATTCCTTGTCCTGCTGTATTTTAATCATATTTCCGTTTTTTAATGCAGGAAGAGCTTTCATTACTGCAGGCGGTGAAACTTTCAAACTTTTTGCTATTTGTCTTTGGTTTAATGACGTTCCTGTTTTTATGAACAGGAGCTCCATAATCCGTCGCTGTAGTTTTGTTAACTTTAGTTCATATATATTAATCATAGTTAATTGGTGTTAACTTATATTTATATACCTTTCGGTTAGGCGTACTATTACACTAAAAGTTTATCTGACTTGAGATTCCTGTAAAAAGTAACTCAAATAAAGAATTATTACGAACTCTTAATATCGTCTTCAATGTCTTTCTTCTTTGTTAGCTCATCTGGAATTCTATACTCTTCCCACCGAACTCTTTTATTTTCAATCGTATCTTTAAGGCTTTTCTCAACAGGAGAGGTTCTCGCATTTCCGCTTTTGACCTCTACGAATACAACTTCACTAATTTTCTTTTCGTCCATTCCTTTGAAGACAATAAAGTCAATAGGTTTACCAATGAATCTGCATTCGGTAGGGAGATTATCGAAATTAGGTAAGAATGGAGCTAATTGTTCTGAGAACTGGCCGCCTAAGACCGCTCTAGATTGCATTATAGCTTCTTTTCTTTGCTTTGGCAATTCTTCTTCCCAAATTTGTCT
>Ga0208375_1004360_pt1 | contig 11216 bp, 13 predicted proteins | sample RifOxyD1_FD_184038 | JGI IMG/M metagenome (GOLD analysis project Ga0208375, IMG submission 184038) | Soil microbial communities from Rifle, Colorado - Rifle Oxygen_injection D1 (SPAdes) | ecosystem: Environmental > Terrestrial > Deep subsurface > Rock core/Sediment | place: Rifle, Colorado... | reverse complement strand
AGAAACATGTGTCACCCCGTACTTGATACGGGGTCCAGTTGTTTTGTTTGTATAGATTCCGTGTCAAGCACGGAATGACAAAGAATATGTATCCTGCCCAAACCTACCACCAAATTGCAAAAAATGAGGCTCATTTTGAGGATGTTCGGGAGCGGTTAAAAGTCAAAAGTTTGGAGGCTAAGGATGATTTGGCCAAAAGATTTCCCCAGGTGCATCAGTTTTTTCAAGACTCCGGAACCTTTTTGGATGATATGCGCGCCCGTTCATCCAAACTGATGGCCACCGGGGCACTAACTTCGGCTCTATTTTTCTCACCACCTGCCATCACTATTAGTCTGCCGACAGCCTCAGAATTGTTGGATAAATTTAAAATTGGTGAGCGGACGGACGATTTGGTGGGCAATAACAAACTTTTGATTAATTATCTTAAAGAAATTTTGCCGGAGAAACCTAAAGTATTAACAGTGGGAGAGGAAAAGGCGTTGGAACAGGGTCTCTTAGAAATAACAGGTATTCCGGTCAAAGCGACTTTGGAAGGAGAACATTTAAATCTTAATTATGGTTATATCGGAGCCGAACAACATCTTTTTCGTTTTCCCGGTGACAGTCTATCACAGCATGGTGATTTAGCTGACCAAAAAGAAGGTATTGCGCCTGGTCTTGGGGCTTGGGGCTACTTTGCTTTTTCTCGAAGAGAAATGACTTCCAATTTGTATGAAACAGAAAAATGGTATGGAGTGGTGCAAACTTTGTATTTACCGGACTGGAATACCCGCCAGCCATATTTGCGGGACTGGTATAAATACAGAAAAATATTAATTGTAAATACGGTCAACGGTAATGCCGTGGTGGCCGCCATTGCCGATTCAGGTCCGGCGGCCTGGACGGGGAAACATTTTGGTGGGAGTCCGGAGGTGATGGAGTATTTGGGGGGGCCACGGTATAAAAAGGGACCGGTTTTAATTTTGTTTGTGGATGACCCCCAAAATCAAATCCCTTTGGGGCCGGTAGAATATGGTAAAGTGGGTGACATACTGTCATCCAAAATATGATTTTTTAAAACATGAGTAAGTTATTTTTTGACGATTGGTTGGACTTGGGGAAGCTGGAGCGGGAAATTAAAAAGGTGGCCCGAACCTATGATGAGAAAACCGAGCTGTGGCGGATTGTGGATGAGATTATCCACCACAAGGTTATTGGTTGCGTGTTGGACCATCTGCCCTCAACTCACCACAAGGAGTTTGTCAAAAAGTATCTGGACGCCCCCCACGACGAGAAACTTAAAGACTACCTCCAGGACAAAATTCAGGCTGACGTCAAGCTTTTGGTCCGGGAAGTGGTGGCCCTGGCCGTGGCTGAGATTATTAACCAGATTTTGCCTCGTAAACTGCGAAAAAGTAGTGTATAATGGGGTTGTTTCCGTACGATCTTCACAGGTTCTCAAGGTCCGACTAGAAACGGTTTGAGGGTTACGGTGAGAGAGTAGGGTTTGAGTGGAGGTGATTATTTTGGCAACTAAACTGTTTGTAGGTGGACTAGCTTGGGCTACGACCGATGATTCCCTGAGGGCTTTTTTTGCTCAGGCCGGTACCGTGGTATCAGCTGTCGTTATCACTGATAAATTTAACAATAATCGCTCTAAAGGTTTTGGATTCGTAGAAATGTCAACTGAGGAAGAAGTTCAAAAAGCTTTGGCTCTTAATGGCAAGGATTTGGATGGTAGACCAATCAATGTGTCTCCAGCTAAACCCAAGGAAGACAGACCTAGGGACGATTACCAAAGTGGTGGTTTCAACCGAAACTAACACTCTTTGGTACGAGATACCGCCGGTCTTTGCTGAAATCTAGTTTTCTTCAAACTCCGCGGTATTTTTGTGGTTTTTTTGTTCTAAAAAGGCCTCTCCCTTTGTGTAGCTTTACGCTACGCGACAAAGGGGAGACCTTATGAAATTCTTGTGATTTAAAAGAAAAACCAGTATATCGACCAGGTAAGCACACTTGCTCCAGCAATAAAAATAGACAGAAACCCGATTTTGCCAAAATATTTTCTTTTCAGGCAAATAATACTTATTAGAATTTCGGTGATAGCGATTAGATATGTGTTTGATGAAGCATATAAAACTGAATTTGTTATGGGAGTAGGAGTATATGTCTCTTTGACTAAAACTGTTGACAGGAATGTTGAAACCCCAAAGTCTTGTAAAATATCGCGAGTGAGATGTAGAAGGGAATAAGCAATCAGAAAATATAACCAGTATTTTTGCCACTTTTTCATTTCGTTATTTCCTTTAATTCAACATTTTCTTTGTGGTATTCAAATTTGACAATCCACTTGTCAAAAAAACCGTCTTGGCCAAGTAGCCCATAAGCTAATTTTTCAAGATCATAAGAAAAGCCAACTTCACAGGTGTGAGAATGTCCACCGATTGAAAAAGTAACTTTGTGAAAATAGGCTTTCTGTGGTTCTCCGGAGGTTCCAAAAAAAGTTAGTAGCCTTCCCGATTTTATATCGAGGCCCAGCTCCTCGCCGACTAAGGCGTGAAACATACAGTAGTCAGCACCGGAATCGATTAAAGCCAGATATCCAAATTTTCCCTTTTTGGTTTCAAAATCAATTTGAATAACAGGTCTTAGGGAAGATTTTTTGCCTGGAAATGGACAATTGTTTAGATTGGTAGGGAATTTTTTATATTCGAAATCCATCACAAAATATAGACCCCGTAGTCCTCTGGTACCCTAGTCAAAACGGGGCTGTTAACGCCTATCTTTCTGGCCTTTTCGATTACTATTTTGGGACTGCTACCTGAAGCAACCACCCTTGTTGTCTCTGGTTTTATAGCTATCCATTGACTAGAGTACCCCCTCAAACTTTTAGAATAATCCTGTGTTTTTACCTTCATGGCTTTATTCTATCATAAAGAGCAAGGGGGTGGGTTTGTCGGCAGTTTTTTCAGCAAAAATTAAGATTTGGAGTATAATCTCAAAGCTATGAAAGTACTAGTGGTGGAGGATGAACACAAAATAGCCAATTCCATCAAGAAAGGTTTGGAGTTGGAAAACTTTGTGGCCGATGTGGCTTTTGACGGCACTGAGGGTTTTGACATGGCGGCCTCGGGGGATTATGACGTCATCATTCTGGATTTGATGTTGCCTGGGATGGACGGGGTGGAAATTTGTAAGGAATTGCGAAGTGAAGGGGTGCACACGCCGATTTTGATGTTGACGGCAAAAAGTCAAATTGTCGACAAGGTTAAAGGGTTAAATGCCGGGGCGGATGATTACTTGGCCAAACCCTTTGCTTTTGAAGAACTGTTGGCTCGAGTGAAAGCTCTAAACCGCCGACCCAAAAAACTGGATGGCAAGATTTTGTCGGCGGGTGAAATTGTTCTGGATACACAAAAACAGACTGTTACCAGTGAAGGAAAAGAAATGCTTTTGTCGGTCAAAGAATTTAGTTTGCTGGAATACTTTTTGCGTCATCCCAATCAGGTGATCAGCAAAGACCGCCTCATTGCTTCTGTTTGGAATTATGATACGGATATCTTACCCAACACAGTTGAGGTTTTTGTGGCTAGTTTGCGCAAAAAGCTGGGTCGGGAGGTTATCAAAACAATTCGCGGTTTTGGATACAAGATCGCCAGAGGCGATCGCAGTCCGTCCGAAGCTTTAGCGAAGGAGGACAAATCATCTAACCATGTTTAACAGCGCTCGTATCAGATTAACTGCCTGGTATTTGGTCATTATTGCTTTAATCAGCTTCTTTTTTAGTGTCGCAATTTATCGGGTTTTAACTTCTGAGCTGAATCGGATTGAAGAGATGCAAAGGGTAAGGATAGAACGTGAAGTACCCGATCGTCCTCGACCTTTCTTTTTGGATCCCCTCGTTGTGGCCGAAACCAAGCGGAGAATCTTTTTGATGTTGTCGGCGGCCAACGTTGTTATTCTGGCTAGCTCGGCCGTCGCCGGATTTTATTTGGCCGGCCGGACGCTTTCCCCAATCAAGGAAATGGTGGAGGAACAAGATCGTTTCCTTTCTGACGCTTCCCACGAACTGCGGACCCCGATTACGGTTTTGAAATCAGAAATCGAGGTTAATTTGAGAGATAAAAACTTACGTCTTGCCGATGCTAAAAAACTTCTTGTCAGCAATTTAGAAGAAGTTAACAGTTTGCAAATTTTGACTGATAATCTAATTAAGCTGTCGCGGTATCAAGCGCGGCAAAACGGTTTTGCTCCGACTCGGGTATCTTTGAAAACAATTACTGCTTCGGCTGTCAAAAGAGTCAAAATTTTAGCCAAACAAAAACAGATTGAGATGGTGAACGAAACGAAAAATATTTTTCTTTTGGGAGAGGAGCCTTCTTTAACCGAACTTGTGGTCATTCTCTTGGATAACGCCATTAAATACAGTTCTAAAAATTCCAAAGTTGTTATTTTGTCTCAAAAGACGGACGGCCACGTCATTTTAAAAGTTACTGACCAAGGTGTAGGCATTAATCGAAAAGATCTGTCTCATCTATTTGACCGGTTTTTTAGAGCTGATCAGGCCAGGAGCCGTCAAGTTGGAGGGTTTGGTTTGGGTTTGTCGATCGCCAAAGAAATTGTTAAGCGACATGGGGGAATGATTAAGGTGGATAGTAAATTGGGCAAGGGGACGACCTTTTCAGTTTCACTTCAGGTTGGCCGTGTAAATTAGGTCAAATAATGAATATTAGAAATAATCCGTTCAAGTACGGGGTGACAACTCTGGTATTATTGCTTCTGGTTGGTTTGGTGGGAAAATGGGTTGTTGGTAAAACTAGCCAAAACAAAGTAACTTATCAGACGAGTAGGGTTGAAAAGGGGACTTTGATTACTTCAGTCTCGGCTTCCGGAACAATTCTTTCAACTGGCATGTTGACGGTAAACTCCAACGCTACTGGTGTTATTAAAAAAGTTTATGTTAAAGATGGGGATGTGGTTTCTATTGGTCAGAAAATCGCCGAAATTATTTTGGATCAGACCGGATTGGAAAAATATGCTTCGGCTTACGCTTCTTATGTTCAGGCTCAAAATGCGGTTAACTCGGCCAACAACAGTTTAAGATCAGCGATTGCCTCGGCTGAAAAAGTACTGGATGAAGTCAAAGGTCATGATACTGATGAGACTTTGACTCAAAAAGAATCCAGAACAAAAGCGGAGGTGGCCAGAGATAATGCTTACGACGCTACTAAATCAGCAGCGGCTAATTTCACCACGGCTGCCTACGCTTTGCGTTTAGCCTCTTCCGTGATTACGGCTCCGTATTCTGGAGTGGTTGACAATTTTGGTTTGGTGGAGGGATTGGTTGTTACTGGGGGCAAAGTGGCCGATATCAAAATGGATACCCTGCCTGTTGTAGCAGTTAATCTTAACGAAGTTGATGTGTCTAAAATCAAGATTGGTCAGAAGGTAACGCTCACCGCCGACAATTTACCCGACAAAACCTTTACCGGAAAAGTGGCCACAATTGATAAAACTGGGATAGTTACCTCAAATGTGGTTAGTTATGCGGTAAACATTAGGTTGGACAATCAAGCTTTTGATTTGTTGTCAAACATGACAGTGTCAGTACAGATAATGACCAACGTCAAAACAGATGTGGTGTTGGTGCCTTCATCGTCGGTCCAGACGGCCAATAACCAATCGACAGTTCAGGTAATGAAAGACGGCAAACCAACAACAGTTACAGTGGAGGTGGGTTTGTCCAACGATTCGCAAACCGAAATTACCTCGGGGTTAAACGAGGGTGACGAAGTGGTGATTTCGTCAACAACTGCTACCTCCAAAAGTTCAAGTTCTGGTTCTGATACGTCTCCTTTCAGTGGCGTGGGTCGAGCGGGCGGTAATGTCCGGATCGGACCTGGTTTTTGAGATATGTCAGTCATAATAAAAATAGAACACCTGACTAAGGTGTATCAAACAGGGGAGTTGAAGTTGAAAGTTTTGGATGACATTTCTTTGACAATTAAAAAAGGTGAGTTTGTGGCCATTATGGGACCGTCGGGTTCCGGCAAGTCAACCTTAATGCATATTTTGGGGGCGCTGGATTTACCCACCAGTGGTAGCTATCTTTTGGACGGGGCTAATGTAGAAAAACTAACTGACGACCAGTTGGCTGAGATCAGAAATCAAAAAATTGGTTTTGTCTTTCAAAGCTTTAATCTTCTGCCTCGTACCAGTGCTTTGGACAACGTCAAAGTACCTATGGATTACGCCGGTGTGTCGGATGGGGAGCAGGATCTAAAGGCTAGAGCCATGTTGGAATTGGTAGCTTTGACCGACCGGATAAACCACACACCCAACAAACTCTCCGGGGGTCAACAACAAAGGGTAGCTATAGCCCGGGCTCTGGTAATGAATCCAGCTATTATTTTGGCTGATGAACCAACGGGCAACATTGCCTCGGTTCAGGCTGAAGAAGTCATGGCCATTTTCAAAAAATTGAATAAGGAAGGCAGGACGATTGTGATGATCACTCACGAGCCGGATATTGCCGAACACGCCCAGCGGATTATTCATTTAAAAGACGGGAAAATAGTAGGACAAAATGTGTCACCCCGGACGTGATCCGGGGTCCAGGAATTATTTATATAGATTCCCGATCGGGTCGGGAATGACAAGAGAAGGTATGAGAATCAATAAGTTAGTAGTAAATAGTTTGAGGAACTTGTTGGCCAATAAAATGCGGACCGGTTTGGCTATTTTGGGGATTGTGATTGGAATTGGTAGTGTCATTGCCTTAATCTCTATGGGTGAGGCCAGCAAAAAAGCCGTTCAATCTCAGATCGAATCCATTGGCTCAAATTTGTTGACCGTTTCACCCGGCTCAACCAACTCTGGTGGAGTACGGGGAGCTTTTGGTGGGGCCACGACTTTGACTAATGAAGATGCTGAAGCCATCAAGACCTCAAGTGAAGTAACCACCATTGTCAATGTTTCACCCGAATATCAGAGTCGGGCACAGATAGTAGCGGGAAGAAATAACAGTAATACGACAGTAGTAGGGGTAGAGCCGGTTTACAGTGAAGTGAGAAAATTAACTCTTACCTCCGGCTCTTTTATTACCGAGGCTCAGTTAACCAGTATGGCCAAGGTGGTGGTTATTGGCCCCACCCTGGTCACTGATTTATTTGGTGAGGGAGTTAACCCGGTAGGATCTACGATCAGGATTTCCGGCAAATCTTTTCAGGTGATTGGGGTGACCCAATCCAAGGGGGGGACGGGATTTGATAATGCTGACGACCGGCTTTATGTGCCGTTAACCACAGCCCAAAAACAGTTGTTTGGGGTTAAACATTTAACCTCCATTGCCCTGGAAGCTAAAAGTGAGGCCGTTATGACCCAGGCCCAAAATGAAATCGGTTATTTCTTGCTCAAGCGCCACAAAATTAGTGAGGCGACCGGCGCTGATTTTCGGATTATGTCCCAAGCTGATATTTTGGCTACCGCTTCAGCCGTGACCGGGACTTTTACTTCCCTATTAACTGGGATTGCCGCCATTTCACTACTTGTTGGAGGAATTGGGATTATGAATATTATGTTAATGTCGGTAACTGAACGGACTCGGGAGATTGGTTTACGCAAAGCCTTGGGGGCTAAAAAGAAGACTATTGTTCTGCAATTTTTAACCGAGGCTATTATTTTGACCTTTAGTGGTGGAATTATTGGCATTATTTTTGGAGTTTTCGGTTTTTTCATTTACGCCAAGGTAAACAATTCTACTTTTGTCGTAACCATTCCGTCCGTTCTTTTGGCTTTTTTTGTGTCTGTCGGAATTGGAGTGTTGTTTGGCTGGTACCCGGCCAAAAAAGCCTCCGATCTCCAACCCATTGAGGCCTTACGATATGAATGATGTTTTTGAAAGTGTTAAAAGGTCTCTGCCTTAAAAGGAGCCGAAGGCGGGCCTCCGCCATGGGCGGAGAAGGCGAGACCTTATGAAAGGTTTTGAAAGGAGGTGATTATAAATGGAGAATAAGCAAAGCTTGGCCGGCAAAGCCGGTAAAAATATATTAATTACAGGTTTGATAGCCGTGGTGATGCTGGGTGCCGGTTTTTTTGCCGGGATGAAATACCAACAAAGTAAACGGGTTAGTTTTACCGGTAATGGTCAGTTTAATCGTAATAGCATGATGGGTAGTAGCGCTCCCAGAGGCAATGGCTTTAGACCGGTTAATGGTGAAATAACCGCAGTAGATGATAAATCGATCACCGTTAAATTGGTGGATGGCAGTAGCAAAATTGTTATTTTGTCGGAGACGACAGAATACAACAAAGCGGCTGAAGCGACCAAAGCTGATGCCAAAGTAGGTGACAAAGTGGCGGTGTTTGGGACGGACAATACGGACGGCAGTGTTACGACTCAAAGTGTGCAACTAAATCCGATCATTCGAGTTTTGGCTTCTCCCTCTCCGTCTAATTAGTTGTCCTTGATTCCTATAGCAATCCCAGAGGTCTGACCTCTGGGATTTTTGGTGGTTTAGATATTAAATAATTCTTTGGACCGTTGAAGCCTCTTACGAAGCTAAAGCTATACGATTAGGATTTGTGAAAACAGTTTGTTTTTAGTAGAATAGACAAAAGAAAATTATGGAAAATAAAGACTTCGATTTTTCACGCTTTAAAAATGCACTCATTTATTCAACCCAACCGGAATTTGCTGTGAGAAAATCTTGGGAAACTAATTTCACTAGTCCTGCAAAACACAATGATAGGAAGTTTTGCTATGTGGTTCATGGCCTTAAGGATATGGGTGGAAGAATACATCAACGATTATTCATGGCGAGAGAAAGAGTTTATGATACTTCCCAAGATATTGATTTACTTCAATACCCGGAAAGGGTGTCCGATAAAAAAGTGATATCTACTTCAATTGTCGATCAGGATCATAGAGCCACTTGGGGTAACGTTGGTTTAATACTTAATGTTCCTTATAATAATGTTATAGCTGCATATCGAGAAGATGTTGGTACGCCATTCTTCGATGCTAATCGAGTAAAGAAAGAAAAAGTACCTGCGGTTGGTGATATAACAGAATCAACACACCCTTCCAAATATAATGAAATAGTCTTAGTTGGTTCGACAATCGGTAGCAAAGTGTCTGTTGCAGGTTTCTGGGCGAAAGTTTATGAAGATGGTCAACCTATTGATAAGGCGCTTTATCAACAAACACAACAATTGGCCAAAATACGAGGTTTGCCATTTGTAAAAATTGTTGAAAAAATAGAAACATATAAAGATTCCCCTGTAGAAATTCTTCGGGGAATTATTGATAAAAGACCTACAGCAATTGTTATAAACAGAGATGGAATAAGATATGTACTAGATTTAAAAGAGAGCCGTTTTACTATTTATGATAAAAAAAGACAAGCCAGGGATATGACTAGAGAAGATTTTAAACTTGTTTATGGTCTGGCTCAAAAAGAGTTATCACCAGAACAACAGAAAAGTATAAGAGCAGATATAAGCCAGTTGCATGCACGTTTTGCGGAATGGGAATACCGAAAGACAAACCCCCTTCCAGAAGTGTTTACGGAAATAAAATCAAAAAAACCTTATGCATTTGCATTGAATAGAGAAGGAAGAAGATATTTAATAGATTTTTCTAAAAAGAGTTTTACTGTCATAGTTAAAGAAAAATTAAAACATCCCAAACCGAAGATGCACATACTTGATACATTTGGAACCCATGAACAGGAAGATTATGACTTTAAGCAAACACCAATGACCAAAAAAGATTTTGAACTTGCGAAGAGGGAACTTTTGAAAGATTTAAAAGGGAAAGATTTGGAACTTTTCAATAAGTTGTTACCTAGTTTCGAGGAACATTTTCATTAAATTTGGGTAGCAGTTTTCCCTCAAAGGTCTCTCCTTTGAGGCATGATTTGATTTTGTTTGCTTTTTCCAGTCTTCCCATTCTGAGATAGGCCATATATTCTTCTTTTAAGGACTGGACGGGAATTTTTGTGCTGTTATAAACCAGATATTTAACACTTTCGAATTTAACCGGTATTCCCCAATCATCATTGATATTTGCTCGGGTGGACAAATCACCCATGACTTCAACCTTAATATCATTGATCAAAAAGGCTCCAAACCAAGATTTGAACAAGTCTGATTTTTTGTAAGCAACCGACTCTTGGGTGAATTCAGTTAATTCTTTTTGAATGGCCAAAGCCCCCTTTTTATCGGTAAGAATATCGATGTCGTGGGGTATAACATCCACACTCTGCAGGGCCAAACTGGTGCTCCCACCCAAAAACCAATTAATTTTTTTACCAGTCAAACGTTTGATAATTAATTTTAAAGCCTTTTCCAGTTGCTCGTCAATTTTTATCCAACCGGAACGGGAGAGATCGACTTTTTGTCCCACAAAAGCCACCCCTTCTTTTTCCAACAACTTCCTTTTGGTAGCAATTCCTCCCTGGCCGGAGTAGCCAACTAATGAACCATCAGCACCCACTACTCGGTGGCAGGGAACAGTAATGGGGGTGGGGTTATTTTTTAAGGCCATACCAACGGCTCTGGCAGCTTGGGGGTTGCCGGTTAACCTGGCAATTTGGCCATAGGTAGCCACTTTTCCTTTAGGAATTTGACTGGTTATTCGGTACACCCGATCTCGGAAGATCATAGGCATATGGTATCATAAGCCATGCGTGGACAACAAAGAACTACTTCTTGGCAAAAGGTGAGTAGCTGGTATGGGAAGATTACCGAAGATGGTGGACATTATTACCACCAAAAAATCGTGATGCCGGGGGTGATGAAACTATTGAATTTTAAAGGTGGCGAGGAATCTCTCTTGGACTTGGCTTGTGGTAATGGAGTTTTAGCCAGTTATTTACCCCCCGAAGTTTCCTACTTGGGGGTTGATGTCGCTTCGAATTTAATCAATCAGGCTAAGGGAAATAAAAATCACCAGTTTTTAGTGGCTGATGTGACTCGTCCCCTACCTGTTAAAGACCAGTTTACGCACGCCTCGATTATCTTGGCAATGCAGAATATCCGCAGTCCCCAGCGGGCGTTGTTTAACGTTGCAAAACTTTTAGTTAAGGGTGGGGTGTTGGTGATAGTTTTAAACCACCCTTGTTTTAGAATCCCGAGGCAGAGTGGCTGGGGAATTGATGAGAAAAACAAACTGCAATTTAGAAAAGTAATTAAATACATGTCTCCCATGGAAATTCCCATTGCCACCAACC
>Ga0208375_1004357_pt1 | contig 11217 bp, 10 predicted proteins | sample RifOxyD1_FD_184038 | JGI IMG/M metagenome (GOLD analysis project Ga0208375, IMG submission 184038) | Soil microbial communities from Rifle, Colorado - Rifle Oxygen_injection D1 (SPAdes) | ecosystem: Environmental > Terrestrial > Deep subsurface > Rock core/Sediment | place: Rifle, Colorado... | reverse complement strand
TTCTCTAATAACTGGGCATACATCACCACAATACCCAATTTCTTCTTTGAAATCAGCAGTGCTTGAATCACTCCATTTAGTATCATTTTCACCCCTCTCTGTTAAATTATCAAAATGATACAATGCCGCCAGGCCATTAATATTTGGATTAATAACTGGAGAACTATAATTATAAGTATAAGTTCCGTTTGCCTGCCCTATTATGTGATATATAAGGTAGTCTTCTAAAATAGAAGTATCATTGTTTGCATAAACCCGCACTTCGTTGCTATTTTCGTCATCTTGTATTGTCCAATTAAGCAAAACACTTCTATTATTTAATAAATTTGAATTATTTTGCGGATAATTTATAATTATTGCAGGAGCCCGCATCTCTGTGCTAAACACTGCGCTTACTGTCCTGTTCCAGTTCCCGCCAGTATCATTAGCATAAACTCTGAATGTCCAACTCCCATCTGCAATTGAGCTGTTTGTAGCATTAAACATGGTTCCAAACCATCCTTGATTTCCGCTCATTGTAACATTATTAATTCCGCCATCAAGAGAATACTGCATTGAGCCATTCTCGTTCAATGACACATTAAAATTCAATGGCAAATTATTCAGCCCGTAAGTTGTTCCATTCACAGGAAAATTAATTGTAACAAGGGGCGAAACCACCTCAAGCAATGGTGTAACTGCAATTTCATCCCAGTTGCAATAATACGAGCCAGTAGAAGTATTGCACGATGCTCTCACTGTCATATTGCTTGTAAAAGTAATATTGTTCTCCAAGAAATAGCCCGCATCCCCTGTTCCAGAAACATGATTTGCCAATTGTATATATGTAGAGCCATTTCCTATGTAAATCTTAAAATAAGTGGGTGAGCCTGTTTGATAACTATAATTCAATACAGCGGAGGCATTTCCTGTTAAATTAAAGCTGGCAGAAGTCATATTAACCTCCACACCATTAGTGCCGCTCGCTGCGCACGCCCCAGACGAAACAGCCCAATTAGAACTAATCGTCCAATCAGCAATATCATTGCAATCTTCAAATAATTTCAAATCAGAATAGCTGCTTAAATGAAAAATAGTAAGATTATTTATGCTTATATTAATGCTCTGTTCAGCTGAAGAATACCATTGTCTTGTAATATTGAGCGTATGATTATTATAATAATTCTTGCTGGAAGAAGTCTGCCAATAAGTCAAAACGCTCTTTCTTGTAATGAGCCCATTGCTTCCTGTCAATTCAGAGAACAAAAGCACGCTGTTATTATTTCTTCCTGTTACATTGGCATTTCCTACATTATAAGTGCCAGTAGAATCCATTGCCTGCACATTTAAATACCAATGCCTGTTTAATTTTCCAGTCGCACCAGAAGCAAAGTTAATATTATTATTTGCCAATGTTACATTGGTAAAATTAAGTATGCCTCCGCTATTTGTATTAAAAAGTACATCGTAGCTGTTTCCACTCGCATTTATAATAGAATCGTAAAAATCAGCAAAAGAATTGGCATTAAGCATATAAAATTTAATTCCTCCATCTAAGGAAGCAATGCCCCTAAAAGTATTGTTATTGCTGTCATAATAAGTATTATCAATGTCAATTGCATAATAAGAATTAGTTTCTATAGTATTATTTGTAAAATTACTATCCTTAACGCTGTCTAAATAAATGCCCGTAGCATTTGTGCCTAATAAAGTGATATTATTATTTAATACGCTGGTCCTGTTTGTCAATTCTAAGTTTAAGCCTCTTGAAAGATTGCTCGTAGTATTAAGAATAACAACATTTTGAATAAGAAGGCCGATAACACTGGACGCGAAAATACCCTGCTTGCCATTGCCGCTGCTATTCCCTTCCTGAATAACTAAATCTCTTATAGTAATATTTTTAGAATTTTGAATATCAATGCCTGAAGTAGATGTCGTGCCTTCAGTTGCGTAAGTCATCCTGTATTTATTCCCTGCAAGAGTCACATTTTCAACATCATAAATCGTGAAGCATGTTCCTGCCGCAAAAATATCTGCTGTTATGTTAAAGAAAGTGTTTGAAGTACTCAAATCGCCACATTCACTTATGAGAGGATCCACAATCCAATCAAACTCCGCACTTCCTCCTTTGACAAGCAAGTCAAAAGTGTCCTGCTCTCCAATTAAATTGCTCAAATAAATCTTGTATTCTTTGTCTTCGCTAATCAAGCCAAAATCTGCAATTAGCTCATTTTTATCTTTTTCATAAACCAATACACTTCCGCTATTATTGCTTCTTGCATAAATTGTAATATCTTTCTCTGAAGTCAAATTCTGCTCAAATGTAACTCTTAAATAATCCCCCTCTGGAATCTCCTTCCAAATATTATCTCTCAATTTAACTTCCTCATAAACATCTTCAACAAATGTTCTGTTAGAATCCAAATGCTCTGCCTTTGTTATTAAAATAATTTCAAAAGTTTGATTTGATAAGTGTGGAACTATCCACTCAACATAATCCAAGGCTCCATTCCCATTCATGTCATAAGCATCAAACGCAACATAGCTCTTGCCTTCTCTCCAATAAATCTTTATATTGCTTTCTTCCCCAACTTTATATCTCTCTGAAATATTTGCAAAAGACAATACATCTGTATAATTCAATTCATCAGGCGCAGAAACAATAACTCTCTTTCCATTACTTGTCTCTTCCTCAAATGCTCGAGGTGCTTCTGTATAGTATTCTATTTTATATTCTGTTGCAGAATCATTCAATGTTACTTCAACTATCCTGCTCACATTAATTATTTCGCTGATATTCTCTCCATCAACAGCTCTTCCTGTAAATGTTTTAAATAATCCTTTTGCAAATTTAGCGAGCTTTGGCTCTTTTCCAAATTCAGTTTCTGCAATTACATTTCCTGAAATTGTTGCGATTGCCTCGCTCTCAACACCATTTTCAATCTTCGTAACGCTTACATTCTCTGCTCCTTTTTCCAGCTCAATTGTAACATTTTCAGCTGTTTCTAAAGAAACATTCCTCGTCCATTTAACTTTCTGCCCAACAACAATTTTTTCTCTCGCAGTATCAATTCTTACATTTCCTGATGAAACTAAAATGCTGAATTCATTGCTTTCAATACTTTCATTTTCAATGTAACTTTCAATCTCTTCAGAGTTGAAAGGTTGGCGAGAGTACCCTCTCGCAAAAGCAATAACCATTCCTTTTTGCACTCCAATAAATTCTTCATCGGGCATTAATATCATTATCTCACCTTCAAATAAGATAGTTATATTTGAAATGTTAGATTCATATTTTTCGGCATTAACAAAATGCTCCGATAAATCAATTGTTATGTTCTGTCCTTTCTGTATTCTTATATTTTCTATATCTTTAACAAAACTCAAATTGCTCGCACTGACATTTAATCCAGTAACATTAACTTCTGTGATATTTATTTCAGTTATGTTTATTTCTGTAACATTCATTTCAGTAATATTAATTTCTGTCTCATTAATAATTGCCTCGCTTTCATTAATCTCAACCTCATTGCTTCTTCCTTCTAAATCTATTTCTTCTTCCGCCTTCACTAAAACAACTTCTCCATAAGCCAGCTCTACATCCAATCTCCCGCTTTCAGTTATATTTATCTCAAACTTGCTCAAATCAATTTCCAAGCTCAATCCCTTCTTCCCCAAATACTCTTCTCCAAAACCTTTCTCCACAATAGAATACTCTGTTGAAACCTCTGCCTTCTCCTTATTAACTTTTAATTTAATATTCCCATCCCCAATTGCATTATCTTTGACTTTCACGCTTCCGGAAATAATCTCTGCTCTCTCCCCTTCTCCAAAATTATACTCAAAATCATTTCCTTTGCTTGCTTTCCCTGCAACAATTTGCTCATTTTCAGAAACAATACTTCCAGTTATAGAGCCCTCTTGTTGAGGTTCTGTAACAGCCGATTGCTCACTTGCTTGTGGCGCAGGTGTTTCGCTTTTCTCTTCTTCCTTTTCCTCTTTTTTTTCAATAGATGTTTCACTTTGTTCTTGAAAAGGGCTCTCGCTTGGAGTTTCACTTGGTATTGGGGTTAGTGTCTCAACAGGTATTTCACTTGGTGTTGGAGTTGGAATTTCGCTCGGCATTGGACTTGGACTTTCAACAGGTGTTTCAGAAGGCGATTCACTTGGAGTTTCACTCGGAGTCTTACTTGGTTCAGGTATTATCTCTCCGCTCCCAAAAACCCTTAGCTCAAAATTAACATTTGGATAACTAATTTTTTCTCCTGCAATTCCATAACCCTCTCCTTCCCCGGAAATTCCTGCGCCTTCAGCAAAATAATTTCCAGAAACCACTCCTTCAGAAACCAGCTCACTCAAAAAAATCTCTTTAATTTCATTGCCAAAATTAATTTTCACTTTAGCATCTCTTGGGATTAATTCCCCCTCTTTTAAATTAAACTTTAAAGTTCCAGAAAGATATTCTCCTGCTTCGTACTTTGATTTAATGTCAAGAAAAGCTTCTCCGGTAGTTGTTAAATTTGCTTGAAATAAATAAAACATTCCAAGTAGAACAACTAAAGAAAGCACCAGAAAAATCCAGCGATTATTATGTGCAGTAACATTTTTTTTCTTCGGTAATTCTGTCCCTAAATATCTTTTATATATCTTCTCCCCCTCTCTATAAGACTCATAATAATATGGTCCGAAGACCTTTCCGCCTCTTTTTATATATTTCTCATAAACCATGTGCAGTAACGCTCTTTTTTAACGAGCTATAGAAGAAAAATCATATATTTAAAGGTTACTCCACATAAAAAAGTATATCAAAAAGTTTCTTTCATTTTACCATGCCCCAAAGGGCATGGTTTGTTTGAAACCCGTCAAAGTCCATAGGACTTTGGGGCACAAAGAACAGGAGGTTGCTTTGTGTTGGGAGACCCGGGAAAACCTTAAACACGTTGATGTTTAGAGGATAGAGATTGTATTCAATCTCTATAATCTCAACAGTATTTAACTCCCATGTCAAGAACTCTGCATATGTTTGAATTCTTGATGTCTAAAGATAGGAGATTTTTCACGAGGGTTAAAGAAGTGAAAGGAAATAGTTTAAGGTTAGACGCAGGTTTTGTAGATAAGGAATTAATAAGGAAGATTGGAGAATTGGGGATGAAGTCGTTTATCTTTCCCAAGAAAAATTTAAACCTAAACGGAAATATCTATTGGAAAGAGATGTTTCTTGAATTACTCCTTGAAACTCAAAAGTGGCTTTGTGAGCGTCATCAAAGAAGCCATTGCGAAAGCTTTCATTCTTCCTTCAAAAGGAAGAATAGGATTTTGATGAAGATTAATCCCTTATCAAAGCTCATTCAGCTTACAGCAAGAATAATAATTCATAATTTAAGGAAACAAAATTATTATTCTAGGCTAAAGGATTAATTTAGACGCAAAGTCCCATCTAGCTCACTCTTTATAATCATCTTAGAAATAAATATCTAGCGGAGAGGAACAACTTCATCTTAAAAGATGGAGATATCTTCTTAGTTATATATTTAAATCTTCATATTTAGTAACTCTTCAGTGATAGCAAAGTTTAAAAAGCCCAGAATACTATAAAGAAACATGAGAAACATAGGCAAAACCTTAATAGATAGAATTCGCGCCCTGCCTAATAAGATTTCTTCAATAAAAAATGCCGTTTATGCTCCGCTCAAAAGCTCCATTTTATATGCCCCTATTTTGGCAGCAAGTTTAGCTCTTCCATCTTATTCTCATGCACAAACAAGAGAAACACTCGCAAACGAAACATTTACAGGCGGTGTAATAACCTCTAATTACCTTGCAGAAGACCCTGCAAAATGGGAAATAACAGGTGAAAAACTGCAAGTCAAGGATTTTGATGAAGATTGGGGAGATACTGAAGTAAACTGGGGATATACAAGATTTAGCATAGTTGACACAAATACGCTCTGCAAAACTGAAAAAAACGCGTCTTTAGAGGCCGTATTTGAAGTGTCACAATGGGGTGTTACACAACAAGTGGGCTTTTCTATTGGAGACCCTACAATGTTAAAAAATGGAACATATTATAAAATAGGCATAAATGCTCATCCTGATAGAGCATCAGGAAAAGCACAGTTTCAAATTGCTCGTGTTTCTCCAGGCTTTAGCTTTTCATATCATTATGGCTTAACAGATATTATTCCTGCTGGCACAAAAAACATCAAGTTAAAATTTTCACATGATAATGCTGGTTATCATTTATTTTTAAATGATATAGAATTAGACGCGGGCTCAACAGCTATAATAAACAGATCCCTTCCACCAATAGAGGGCTATCCTATATTAACGATTTTTGATGGTTCCGATGACGCCCACACTCCAACAATCACAACATTTGATAATATTGTGATAGAAGCAGACGCTGCCGGAGGCGGCTCTCTCGCGCCAAAAAGAATAAGGCAGAATCTATTGGGAAAGGGTGGGCAAGTTGGCAGGCCAATTACACCCCAGGAAATACCGCATAGATTCAAAAGAGGCGACAGCAACATGGATGGCAGATTTGACATTTCTGACCCTATAAATACATTGCTCTACGCATATTTAGGGCAGGGAAATGTTAGATGCCCTGATGCAGCAGACGCAAATGACGATGGAGCCCTTGACCTTTCAGACGCGGTGCTTTCTCTCACATCTCAATTCGTGGACACTTCTATAAAATTGCCTCCGCCAAACATGATAGAAAAAAACGGCAAGCTGATTATGGATGCAGCAGAAGGCATTGACACAACCAAAGATAATTTGCCGCCCTGTGAAGGCTATTGATTTTATATAATTGTACTTTTTGAACAAGCCAATATTGAATTATCTACCAAAAAATAAACTTGCTTCTCTTATGCATCGGTCCTCTGTAGGTGTAAAGTAAACCATTTATCTTGGCATGTTTTACAGAGAATAATGTCTAAAATTTTTAAATAGAAAAATTGTATTAAATATAATTATCTGGATTTTCTTATAGGCAACCATGTAGTAATCTACTTATTATAATTTTAATTTTAGTAAGTGATTTTTGTAAATGTCAGTATAACAACCTTTAAAAATCGTAAAATCCTTTGAAAGAAAGAACGCCCCCGTAGTCTAGTGGCCAAGGACGAGGCCCTTTCGCGGCCTAAACCCGGGTTCAAATCCCGGCAGGGGCATCGTATATTTCTGTTCGTATTTCGATTTGTGTTGTACTCTCCAAATAGAATGTCAGATAACATTAAATTTATATAAATTGGTATTCTCTAAATTATATGATGACATTAAAGCAAGCTTTAAAATATATAAAAATGCCTGTATCAGATGGGCGACCTCATATGAATTATTATGAATTGCCTAATGAACAAAGAAGAAGACAGGAAGAAACTGATTCTTTGGTTCGGCAAGAGTTTAAGCTTAAGGGTCATTATAAGCGTCCAAAATCTTATCGAAACTAAAACTTTAAAGAAAGTATTTTTTCACAAGTATTAAAAACTTGAACTTCTTAGAAAAAGTATGAAAAATAGTGATGAAATTGAAAAAATAAAAGAGAAAATAATTCCTGTACTTAAAGAACATAATGTCACTAAAGCAGGTATATTCGGGAGTTATGCAAGAGGAGAACAGAAAGATAAGAGTGATATAGACCTCTTGATAGAGATATGTAATGGCACGGATTTATTTGAGCTGATAAGGCTAAAGACAAAACTTCAAAAAATAATTAATATAAAAGTAGATTTAGTTGAATATGCTGGTATAAGAAATGAACTAAAAAGTTCTATTTTAAATGACCAGATTCGGATAATATGAAAAGAGACTATAAGTTATATCTTAATGATATCAAAGAAAGCATACTGCAAATAGAAAAATACTTGTTGGGCATTTCCGAAGAGGACTTCAAGAAGAATAAAGAAAAACAGGATGCAATTATAAGAAGATTGGAAATCATTGGAGAGGCCGGCAGAAGCATACCAAAAGCATTAAAGGATAAAAATAAACATGTTCCTTGGTTTGGCATGTCTCAGTTCAGAGATTTCATTGCCCATTCATATTTTAATCTGTCTTTAACAACGCTTTGGAAAACTGCTAAAGATAAAATCCCTCAAATAAAAGAGGCAATTAATAAGATTACTTTGGTCTAAATTTTGAGTTATCTGGAACTATCGAGGGCCCCAGAGGCATTTCTAGGGATTTGAACAAAATGATAAAAAAACTAATCAAAACCAATGAAGAGTGGAAAAAGATTTTAACTTCCGAGCAATATAATATACTCAAGGAGAAAGGAACAGAAAATCCTGGAACCTGTGCAATTTCAGCAAAAATAGAGGGCATCTTTCATTGCGTGGCATGTAATAATCCGTTGTTTATATCAAAAACAAAGTTTGAATCAAGAACAGGCTGGCCAAGCTTCTTTGAGCCATACTCAAAAGAGTCAGTAATATTAAAAGAGAATAATAGCAGGGGAATGAAAATGACAGAAGTAATCTGCGCAAGATGCGAAGGCCATTTAGGGTACATATTCTATGATGGACCTCCCCCGACATATAAAAGGTTCTGTATAAATGGAGCCATATTAAAATTTGTCAAAGGAGAAAAGAAAAAATGAGAAGAGAATGTCTCCTAAGAGAAAGTTCAGCAAGGGCACAATGCTTTTTTAACCTGTTGAAAAGGCATGTTTTCACAAGTATTAATAATCAATCGAGGGCCAAACAAATTTTAATAGCCAAATCCATCTTATTCATTAAAAATATATCCAAAGACCCTAATTTTTTTACAATTCTCCTTTTATCAATCGTTCGAATCTGATTTAAAAGAACTGTTGAGTCAGTATTTAAAACAGAATCATCTTGTCTTATAAAAACATTAGTAGGGTACTCTTTTTCGTAAACTTTTGAAGTTATCGGAGCCACTATCGTTAACGGACTAAATTTATTTAATACATCATTCTGAATAACTATTGCAGGCCTTATTCTTCCCTGCTCAGAACCTTTTACAGGTTCAAAATTAACTAGAAGGATGTCTCCTCTTTTTATCTCCATTATCATTCCACTCCCAATCTGCATCAGAATCTACAACTTCCCATTCTTTGTTTATTTCAACCATGTCTTTAGCCATAACCTTGCAGCCCTCAATTAATAATTGCTCCTGTTCTCTTTTGCATTTTTCAGCAATTTTCATTAAATTTAAAATTACTTCTTCATAAGTTTCTTTGTTAGATTTCATCCTATCAAGTGCATTTTTTACATTTTCATTAAGCTGAATTGTCGTTACCATTGAGCTATAGAATGGCTATAGTTTATATATTTTTCTATTTCTGTTAAAAATCACAAAGTCCTTGCGTTTACCTCGGCTTAAAAGCCGAGGTTTGTTTAGGGGCTTTGGGAGAACCGAGAGAAATCTACAAAACAAACTCCAGCTTACCTTAAACACGTTAGTGTTTGAGGGATAGAGATTGTATTCAATCTCTATAAAAGCTGGAGATTTCTCTCGAGTATTAATTAACTTCTTTCAGCCGGCAGGGGCATTTCCAGGGATTTGAACAAAGTGAAAATCCCTTGTCACTGACTGCACTAAGAATTTGAGTTTACGAGAATTCTTTCAGCTAACAGGAACATATACGTCCACATACAAAGATTTATAAATAATGTGCCCGTATAATCACTATGGCATACACAGAAATTAAAAAAAAGGGGGAAAGAAGATATTTTTATAGAGTTAGGAGCATAAGAAAGGGAGAGAAATTTAAAAAACAAAGGATTTATCTTGGAAAAGACTTATCAAAAGAAGAATTAGCAATAAAAGAGATGGAAGCTGATAATAAGCTAAATTCCGAAAAAAAATCAAGAATATTGAATGAAATAATCCGAAAGATTAGAAAGGTATTAAAGAAAAATAAAGTAAAAAAAGCAGGGATATTCGGAAGCTACGTTAGAGGGGAACAAAAAAAAGATAGCGATATTGATGTCCTAATAGAGCCTCCAAAAAGAATAGGGTTTGGTTTTGTTAGAATCCAATTCGAACTTGAGGATAAGTTAAAAAAGAATGTTGATTTATTGAGCTATGGGGCAATTCATCCTTTATTAAAAAAAAGAATATTAAAAGAAGAGATGAGAATAATATGAAAAAAGAAGATTATATTTTTATAGAGCATATTTTAGAGAGCATAAAAGATATAGAGTCATTTATAAAAGAAATTTCTAAGGATGCTTTCTTCAAGAATAAAGAAAAACAAAATGCCATAGTAAGAAGTTTAGAAGTAATAGGGGAAGCAGTTAAAAATATTCCAAATAATTTAAAAGAGAAATACTCTTCTATCCCTTGGAGAGAAATAGCAGGAACAAGAGATAAGATAATTCACCATTATTTTGGCGTTGATTTGAATATGGTATGGGATATTGTTAAGATTAATATTCCAGACCTAAAGATAAAGATATTGGAAATAAAAAGAGACTTGGAATTTGTATAATCCTCTGTCAGGCATTGGCATTTTCTGTCAGTATTATATGGTGAATAATTTGAAGGGAAAAACCTAAAAACTCACAAAGTCTTGTTAATTCATGGTATTAAAAGGAATATTATTAAAAGAACTCATAAAGAATGGATACTCTAAAGAAGACAACGCTAAAATGTGGAGTATTGCAAATACCTCTTTCTGGTTTATAAACCCTGAAATGTCACAGGCATTTCTTAAATTGAACCGAGTTCCAAGATATAAAGCAACAATTATAGACACCGAAACCAAATTATTAAAAGAGAACATTGGAAATTTTTTAAAGAGTGCAGAAAATCCTCCTTTCAATTTAATCGATGCAAACTGTATAGATGGCTCGAGGGCAAATGCCATTATTAAATCTCTCCCCCAAACAATTAAATTCAGATATTGCCCTGTATCCTTTAATGGTTACTTTACAAAATTAGCTATAGAGAGCCTAAAAAAAGAAAACTTCCCTAATTTAGTAGAGTGTGCTCCCAGACTTTCTCAAGACTATGAACGCCTTGGTGAGATTGGCGTAGCATTAAGAAATAGCAAATACCAGAAAAACGTCTTTCTGCTGCTTGGCTCTTTGTTATCCAGCTTTGAAATCAATGATTATCTCTTCAAGCTAAGTCAAACCATGCTCCCTAGCGATATACTCATTATAGGAAACGGCATAAGAACAGGTGAGAGATTTGAGCATCTCGAAACTTATCAACACCCTATATTTAATGAATGGCTCATCCATCTTATGAGAATAC
>Ga0208375_1004356_pt1 | contig 11223 bp, 11 predicted proteins | sample RifOxyD1_FD_184038 | JGI IMG/M metagenome (GOLD analysis project Ga0208375, IMG submission 184038) | Soil microbial communities from Rifle, Colorado - Rifle Oxygen_injection D1 (SPAdes) | ecosystem: Environmental > Terrestrial > Deep subsurface > Rock core/Sediment | place: Rifle, Colorado... | reverse complement strand
AAAACCTTATAAATCCTATTTAAAAGAAAATAATATGGCAGAGGTAAAATTAGTATTAAGCGATAAATCAGGTAAAAGCTACCAGACTACAGCAGATATTTCCAGCTTTGCAAATAAAAAAATAAAAGATAAGCTAAAAGATATACCTAATTTTTCTGGATATGAGTTTCAGATTACTGGAGGAAGTGACACTTCAGGATTTCCAATGAGGTGGGATGTTGAGGGTATAGGAAGAAAAAGGCTTTTACTGACATCAGGTCCGGGAGTCCATATTAAAAGAAATGGGATGAAAAAGAGAAAAGCAGTAAGGGGAAATACTGTATCCAGTGATATTGCCCAGATTAACCTAAAAGTTCTTGCAGAAGGCAAAAAATCCTTAAAAGAGATGTTTGGCAAGGAAGAAGCTCCAAAAGAAGACACTAAGGCTGAAGAAAAACCTAAAGAAGCAGAAAAGAAAGAAGAGCCTAAAAAAGAATAATTTTATTTTCCTGAATTTTTTTCAAAGTTTTCTATCCAGTCATTTATGCTTTGTCTGTAAACCCACTGTCCTTTCTTCCAGTTTAAATAATGATTATTTTCCCAGTTCAAATTATCAGCAAAATTAAGATATTCTCCATTGATTAGATAAAGACTGTTGATTTTTCCATTTCTTACATCCAAAGACCTGATATTTTTCTTATTAGGATAGACAAGAACATTCTCCAGAGGATAAATCCCAATATAATTCCCTTTATCAACCCTGCATAATTCCTTTGAAGATAATTTTTCGATTCTTAAATCAGCTTCATGCATATCAACAACTAATTTATCATTTTTATAGTCTTTTACTAAAGTTACTAAAGTTTTTCTGATAAAAGGCCAAAATAATCTTCTTTCAATCTGGAATATCGGCTCTCCGTCAAAAGTAGAATAAGCTTTGCTGACAATACCCTGATTTCTGCCATAAAAATCATATACAGGCATTCTTAAATTTAAGTTTATCCAAAAGTTATTAGTTCCATGTTGATATAAATTTACTTCCATGCCAAGACTAATTTTTTACAACGCTTTTTAAAGTTTTCTCCAGTATAAGCTATAAGTTAACTTTATAAATCCAAATCTTAGTATTACTAAAAATCAGGAGGAGAAAAATTCGTGACTAATAAAAACCAGCAACCAGAAATTAACATAGGTCTTATAGGGCATGTTGATCATGGTAAGACTACTTTATTATACAAACTCAGTGGCAAATGGACAGATACCCATTCTGAAGAGCTAAAGAGAGGCATCACAATTAGATTAGGATATGCAGATGTTACCTTCTACAGATGTCCTAAATGCAATGGTTCTGAGTCATACTCAACGCAGAAAAAGTGCCCAACCCACCAGACAGACTGTGATTTATTAAGAAAGGTTTCTTTCGTTGATGCTCCAGGCCATGAAACTCTGATGGCAACTATGCTTTCAGGTTCTGCTATAATGGATGGCGCTTTACTACTTGTGGCTGCAAATGAAGAATGCCCCCAGCCTCAGACAAAAGAGCACTTAATGGCATTAGAAATAATCGGAATAAAAAACATAATCATAGTCCAGAATAAAATTGATTTAGTTACAAAAGAGCAAGCATTGGAAAACTACAAACAAATCAAGAATTTTGTTAAAGGAACAATAGCAGAGAATGCTCCAATAATCCCCTTATCAGCCCAACATAATGTTAACATAGATTTATTGATAGAAACCATAGAAAATAACTTCAAAACTCCAAAAAGAGATTCTGAAAAGCCTCCTTTAATGCTTATTGCAAGATCCTTTGATGTCAACAGACCTGGAACAGAAATAGAAAATTTAAAAGGTGGTGTTTTGGGAGGAGCTTTAAAAGAAGGCGTCTTAAAGGTAAATGACGAGATTGAAATAAGGCCTGGAAGAAAAATTGAGAAAGGCGGAAAAGTGCAATGGCTGCCTATACAAACAAAAATAGAGGCTTTGAAAGCTGGTGCTGTTTCATTAGATGAAGTTCATCCCGGAGGTTCATTAGGATTGATGACAAAGCTCGATCCTTTCATTGTCAAAGCAGATTCATTGTCAGGAAATATAGCAGGACATAAAGAGCATCTTCCGCCAGTGTGGGAATCTTTTGAGTTAAAGCCTGCTTTGCTGGACAGGGTTGTAGGGAGCAAAGAGGAATTAAAAGTTGAAAAAATAAAAAAAGGGGAATCCCTGATGTTCAATGTCAATTCAGCTGCAACAGTAGGAATTATTACTGAATTAAAAAAAGATAAAATAAAAGTTAATTTAAAACTTCCAGTCTGCTGCAAAAAAGAAGATAGGATTACAATTTCAAGAAAGATTGGCAACAGGTTCAGGCTTATTGGCGTAGCAGAGATTGTTTAATGTCCATTCTCAAAAATTTCTAATGCCTCAATATCTCTTCTTTTAAGCTCTCCATTGAAATCTATTAATGCCATGTCATAATGTTCCATCAATTCAATGAATGTAGGTATGTTATAATCTTTTATCATTCCTCTCTCTCTTTGCCTGTAAAAAAGTATTAAACTATAATCTTTCTTAAATGTAGGAATCACACCTACAGGAAATCCGCTGGAAGATCTTTCAGTAGCCATGCTTAATTCTTCCAAATCGCTTCCATAAGGCAACGTCAGATCTTTTCCATTTACTTTATTGCCTTGTATAATACTAACATCTCCCAAAATATATCCGTTTGAATTAGGATATAAAATAAATCCATAATTATAAAGACCGCTCTTTATTTCATCAATTTTATTCCTGAATTCTTCAGATTTTACTATTTCAACCAAAGGCATCTCTTTTCTCATTTCATTCTCCATATGTTCTTGCAACGCTAACTACTTTATCATTTTCATCAAGTTTAATCAATCTTACACCTTGGGTAGCTCTTCCAATCAGGCTTAAATCCTTAGCTTTCATTCTGATAACATTTCCTTTAACAGTTATAATTATTAATCCATAATCATCCTTAACGCCCATAACGCCAACTACTTTTCCAACTTTATCATTCTTGATATTAGTAACTCCTTTTCCTCCTCTTCCAATAATTCTGTATTCACTAATTTTTGTTCTCTTACCATAACCATCTTCTGTTACTGTAAGCAGGCTTTCATCCTCGTTTGCAATGGTAATGCCTACAACTTCATCATCTTTCAGTTTAATTCCCCTTACTCCAGAAGCCATTCTTCCCATAACCCTTACATCGCTTTCCTTAAATCTTGAAGCCAATCCATTCTTAGTTCCAATAATGATCTCCCTATTTCCATCTGTTAGTAAAACATCAATTAATTCATCATCCTTTAATGTGATTGCTAGTTTTCCAGACCTTCTTTCATTTGCAAACTCATCTAAGCTTACTTTTTTAACTAATCCTTTCTTGGTTCCCATAAGTAAATAACATCCTTCCTTAAACTCCTTTATTGGGATTATAGCATTTATTCTTTCATCTGATAAATTCAGGAAATTTGCAATATTTCCTCCTTTGCTGTATCTGGAAGTTTCCGGGATTTCATAAGCCTTCTTCCAGTAAACTCTTCCTTTGTCTGTAAAGAACAAAATATTATCATGTGTTGAAACAACTTTCATGTCCTGAACAAAATCATCTTCCTTGCTTCCTGAAATAACTCCTTTTCCTCCCCTCTTCTGCTCTTTATAGCTGCTTAGCTTTGTTCTTTTTATGTATCCTTTATGGCTTAATGTGATTACAACAGCCTCTTCCTTCACTAATTCTTTCTCCTCAATCATTGCTTCTTTTTCTTCTATCAAAGTTCTTCTTTCATCGCCAAAAACTTTCTTGATTTCCTTTAATTCATCTTTAACAATAACATTGATTCTTTCTTCACTCTGCAGAATTTCTTTATATTCCCTTATTTTGTTCAGCAATTCATTGTTTTCCTCTATTAACTTTGCCGTTTCTAAAGAAGTTAATCTCTGCAGTTTCATATCAAGAATTGCCTTGCTCTGCTCTTCACTCAAGGAATATTTATCAATTAATAATCTGTTTGCTGTAGAAACATCTTTGCTTTCTTTTATTAATCTGACAACAGTATCAATATCATTTAAAGCAATTATTAAGCCGTCAACGATGTGCTTTCTTTTCTCAGATTTGTCTAAATCAAATTTAGTCCTTTTAAAAACAACATCTTTTCTATGAAGCAGATAATTAAGCATCATATCTTTTAGGTTAAATAGTATAGGCTGATTATCCAGCAATGCAATCATTATAATTCCAAAAGTGGTTTCTAAAGAAGTATTATTGTACAATTGGTTTAAAACCAAATCGGGATTGTAGCCTCTTTTCACCTCAATTAAGATTCTCATTCCTTTTCTGTCAGACTCATCCCTTAAATCACTTATCCCCTCAATTCTTTTTTCATTAACACAATTCCCGATATTTTCCAAAAGCCCTGATTTGTTGACCATATAAGGAATTTCTTCAATTATGATAAATTTCCTGTCTCCTTTTTCTTCTATCCTGCTCTTTGCCCTTAAGGTTATAATTCCTTTTCCTGTTTTGTATGCTTTCTTTACTCCTTCAACTCCGACAATAGTTCCTCCTGTCGGAAAATCAGGAGCCTTGACATAATTCATTAATTCCTCTATTGAAATTTCTTTATTTTCTATCAAAGCTATTAATCCTTCTATAACTTCAGAAATATTATGAGGAGGAATATTTGTCGCCATTCCTACTGCTATACCGGAAGAGCCGTTAATTAACAAATTCGGAATTTTGCTTGGCAGCAAAACAGGCTCTTTTGCTGAGCCGTCAAAATTTGGCACAAACTTAACTGTTTCTTTGTCTATATCCTCAAGCATTAACTCTCCTATCTTGGACATTTTACATTCAGTGTATCTCTCAGCAGCAGGGCGAAAACCTTCAATGCTTCCCCAGTTTCCCTGTCCATGAATCAAAGGATATCTTAAAGAAAAATCCTGGACTAATCTTGCCATTGCATCATAAATAGCAACATTTCCGTGTGGGTGGAATTTAGCCATAGTAGTTCCAGTAACACTTGCTGATTTCCTGGATGGCTTGTCTGAAAACAGCCCTAACTGGTACATTGTGTATAAAATTCTTCTATGGACAGGTTTTAGCCCATCTTTAACATCAGGCAAAGCCCTCCCTGCTATAACTGACATAGAATAATCTAAGTAAGCTTCCTTCATTTCCTCTTCAATTAACTTAATCTGAATTTCTTCTGCCATCTTATCCTAAATTCATTCCATTGTACAGTCTATTATCATGTCCTAATTCATTTTTTAAAAATCTTCCAACTGTTTCCCCATAAACTCTTTTAAAAGCTGAGTAAAAAGACTGTGTTGAGGAATAACCAAGCTCTTTAGTAAGCTCCTCAACAGTTTTGCCGTCTAAAAGTTCTATTTTTATCCTATCTGTATCAAAAACATCTTCTTCTTTCTCAATGTTGAATCTTTCTTTTTTCCTTTTTAAGTATAATCCCTTGCTTTCAATAAAATCCCAATCTCTGTAAATAAAATTATACATCCTAAGTGAGTCATTAAATGGATAAACAATCTTATTGTTTTCAGGATTTGTTTTTTTAACTCCGGCATTTTCCCTTAAGCCATTATTAAGATCTGTCAAAAAGGCATTGTTAAAGTAAAATCCAATATTTATTTTTTTATTTGTGTTTATGATTACGCCTCTAGAATCAAAAAATCCTCTGTCAAAATGAGAGAGATAAGACTCTGCAATGTTTTTAGGAAAAATTCTTTCAGACTTATCTTCTGCTAAGCCTCTGGCTTTCAAAGATGTTATTAGATATGCAGAGCCTTTGCCATATATTTCTAATTGATGCGAGTTTCTGGACTCTATATTCACTATTTTATGCTGGCTTTCTAATTCCCTTTTTATAATCTCTATTAATTCCTTATTCTTAGACCTAAAAATGAGCCTTTTGTCTGAAATTGTAGCTAATCCAAATGAAACTCCAAGTACATAATGCATCGTCTCTGACTCTTCATCAAAGAATCCTTCATTTACATATTTTGGTTTTCTTCCTCTTCCCATTTTACACATCCAGGTTTTTTACTTCTTTAGCATGATTCTGTATAAATTCCCTTCTTGGCTCTACCTGGTCGCCCATTAAAATTGAAAATGTTTCGTCTGCAATAGCAGCATCTTCTAAAGTAATTTTCTTCATAATTCTTGTTTCAGGATTCATTGTGCTTTCCCATAATTGGTCTGAATTCATCTCTCCCAATCCTTTAAATCTCTGAATAACTGCATCTTCCCCAATTTCCTTCAGCAATTCCTGCAGTTTTTTGTCATCCCTTACATAAATTACTTTTTTATTTTTAATTACTCTATATAATGGCGGTTGTGCTACATAGATATTTCCGTTTTTAATCAAGTCTAGCATATATCTGTAAAAAAATGTTAATAATAATGTAGAGATATGATTTCCGTCCACGTCAGCGTCTGTTAAAATAATAATCTTTCCGTATCTTAAATTTTTTATGTCAAACTCTTCAGCAATACCAACTCCAATAGCAGTAATTAATGTCTTAATTTCATTATTGATTAAAATTTTAGTTAATCTTGATTTTTCAACATTCAGTATTTTACCTTTTAACGGCAGAATAGCCTGAAACTTCCTATCTCTTCCTGAAATTGCTGTTCCTCCTGCAGAATCTCCTTCAACAATAAAAATTTCAGATTTTGTAATGTCCTTTTCCTGGCAATCTGCTAATTTTCCAGGGAGACTGTACTTGTCTAACAATCCTTTTCTTCTTGTTAATTCTCTTGCTTTTCTTGCAGCTTCTCTTGCTCTTGCTGCACTAACAATTTTAAACAAAATTTTCTTGCCAACAGCAGGATTTTCCTCAAAAAAAGTTCCTAAGGCATCATTTGTCAAAGAATCAACAATGCCTTTAACTTCAGAGTTCCCTAATTTTGTTTTTGTCTGTCCTTCAAATTGAGGATTAGAAATCTTAACAGAAATTATTGCTGTAAGCCCTTCCTTAACATCATCTCCTGTTAATTTCATATGATCAAGCATATTATATTTGATGCCATAAGAGTTAACTACTCTTGTTAGGGCAGTCCTAAATCCTTGTTCATGAGTTCCACCTTCAAACGTATTGATAGAATTAACAAAACTGAGCAAACTTCCTGTATATCCCTCATTATATTGAAAAGCTCCTTCTATCATCAAGTCGTTTTTCTTTTTCTCAAAATAAATTGCATCATTAATAACTTTCTTACCTTTGTTTAAATGTTCAACAAACTCTTTTATTCCGCCTTCATACTGGAGTACATCCTCCTTGTTTTCCCTTTCATCCTTTAATTCAATCCTTATCCCTTTGTTTAAAAATGCTAATTCTCTTAATCTTTGATACAAAAGATCATACCTATATTCAACAGTTTCAAAAATCTGGTCGTCAGGAAGAAATGTAACTTTGGTTCCTGTTCCATTTGCCTCTCCAATAATACTTAACTCATTTAATTTCTTGCCCATGATAAAATCCTGAGAATAAACTTTTCCGTCTCTTTTGACATTGACATTAAATTTCTTGCTTAAAGCATTAACACAGCTGATTCCAACTCCATGCAACCCGCCGGAAACCTGATATGTTTTCTTTTCAAACTTTCCTCCAGAATGTAAAACTGTTAAAACCAACTCGACAGCTGGTTTTTTGAATTTAGGATGAATATCAACTGGAATTCCCCTTCCGTCATCTTCTACTGAAATGCTGTTATCATTATGGATTGTAACCTTAATATTTTTGCAGAATCCTGCTAAAGCCTCATCTATAGAATTGTCAACAGCTTCATGAACCAGATGATGCAATCCTCTCTCACCAGTATCTCCAATATACATAGAAGGTCTCACACGAATTGGTTCTAATCCCTCTAGAACTTGAATGCTTTCTGCAGTATATGTTTTAGACATTTTTCTCTCCTATCTTATAGCTCATAAATTTTGGAATAAAAGGTTTAACAATTTCAACTAACTTTTTACTATCTTCTTGTTTAAATCTTAAATAATGATATTTATTATCTCTAAAACCAATTGTAGGACTTAAACTCCATATCTCTTCAAAATATTTCTTCATGATTTCATGTTCTTTTAATGAATAAGAATTAGTACATAAAATAATATAGCCTTGTTTTTTTGCATAACATCCATCATCACATAACCAAATAGCTAAGCTTCTAGGATTTAATAGATTTAATAACTCTCTTGTTACTTTTTTAACATTTTTTTTATAAAAAAGTTTTCTGTAAAAATTAAAAACTTTATGTGTAACTGTAGATAAGTTTAAAGTTTTTATTACATAACCATTTATATACCTTATATTCCATTTTGGTTTAGATAAAATGAATTCTTGAAAAATTTTATATTTCCACAATAAATATTTTTCTTGTAATTTGGAATGTCCAACTCTAAAATTGCAATTTTTTTCTCTTTGTCTTATATTTGCATCTCCTAAAGCGCTTCCAACAATTAGGTCATGTTGTAAAGAAGTTAATAATACTCTAGGATTTTGCTCTACTTTTCTTCTCCATTCCTGAACTGCTTTGTGAAGTTGTCTTACTCCAAGCTTATCAATATCATGGTTATTAGCAAATAACTTAAGTTCTCTTTCTGTTTTAAAAACGGATAAAGGCCCTACTTTACTTTTTAGTATATTTGGGAAAATTGACAATATCTTTGCTTCATTTACAGCTCTTCTTAAAGTATTTTTATCTAGATTTAATTCATTTGAAACTTTTTTAAGATCGCTTCTTCTATTTACTTTATTACACAAATCTCTAAAATTATATAGTGCTCTAGCTACTGAAAGATCATTTAATGGTCTTACATACTCTGTTTTAGTTTGTTCCATTTTAGACTCTTCAGACTAATCTTTTTGATTTTTTAACCCCAAAAACACCAAAATCTAGCTTTATAAGCCTTATACTATTAAAATTCTTAAGTTTAAATAGTTTTCCCAGCCTTAAAACGCTGAATTTAGGCATTAGAAGCCGTATAAAGTACAATTTCTTTTCTGCATAGCCCTTTTATATGTATATTAGAGACTATATAAACATTAATTATTCACTTTTCCAGACAACATGACAACTTTAATAAAGTCTTTATCATTTTTGTTTATAATGGAATTAAAAGACTATATAGGACAGATTAAAGTATGTGAGGATATAGCTTTAAAAGAAGAATATGGTTTGCTTAGTACTTTTCCTGTTTTGCTAAATACTGATTTTGATAAACTTGTTGATGAATTTATTAAATCTGAAAAATGGCATTTTGGCAAGAAAGAAAAATCCATGGCTTTTATGCATTTTAATGGTGATAAGTGCTATAGCACAATAACTGTTGGCACCCCAATAGGAAGATTTTTGCCTGTGTTAACAGGAATGGATGTAATAAGTCCGCATGAGATTGGTACAAAAAGTGTCAGAAAATACAGAGAAGAGCAGTTAAAAAACTTCAAGGTTTACTTGATATTAGAGAGTACAATTAGGTCTAACTCCAGGCAGTTAGTTTCTCTTCTAGAATGGATAGGAGAGTATGTAATGGATAAAAAAATTCCTGCTTGCCTTCCTCATTCTGTCGGGTCAAACTATGATTTAAGAGGTGATAAAAATCTTGAAAGAATAGTTTATTATAATCCTGAATAATCCTGATTTTATGAAAAATATTATCTTAGACACTAATTTTATCATAGAATTACTCAAAAATAAGATTGATTTAAAAGATGAATTGTTAAGAATATGTAATTTTCCGTTTAAAATATCAGTTTTAGAAAAAACTAAAAAAGAACTGGAAAACATAGTTAAAAAGCAGTCTGGCAAGAGTAAAGATTTAGCTAAATTAGCTCTGATTTACATAAAAAATTTTGATTCGATAAAAGCAGAAGAAAACAATGTGGATAACGCACTAATTACTTTATCAAAAGAGAATATCATAGCGACCCAAGACAAAGAATTGAAAGAAAAATTAAATAAGCCTTTTATTGTGATAAGACAGAAGAAAAAGTTAGAATTAATAGAATAAAAATGCCAAAAGATAATTTATACGATAAAAAAAGAATAGATAATGCAACCAGCTTTGCACATAAATAAACCCTAATTATGTGCAATTTGTATTTCTGCACATTTTTTAAAATCTACGTTTATTCCTAATTCAAACATTTCCTGTGTTAAGACACATAGGTTGTGACATAGCTTTATCTATAAAACCTAATCTCCTAGCTATTTCAAGATCGGCTATACATCTCCTGCTACTTTTAATATTATAAGATTGTAAAGTTAAGTAAAAAAATCTTATCCCTAGTTGATACAGATTTCCTTCCAACTTTGTTAGTTTCTGGAAAAGGAATATAATCTAATAACTCATCTAAAAAGTGCATTAAGTATATTTTCTCTATCTGTTATGCCTGATTGTATGCAGGCCAATCTTGTGGATAACTCTTTTTAAGCTCTTTAGCCTTTATTAGTTTTATTTTTGGATCTTCCTTAATTGCTGGTTCTACCTCTTTGTAAATTTCCTCTGTTATTTTCTTTAGGTCTATCTGGAGACTGCACACCTTCTAAACAAGATATAGAAGTTACCAAATTTTAATGAAAGCTGGAGAAACTTTAGATATTCCTGTTACTGATCACATAATTATTGGAAAAGATAATTATTATAGTTTTAAAGAAAAAGCAGAACAGATTTAATTAACAAGTATAGTTAATTGTTTATTATCAATCTTTTTATCTTTATACCATAATTCGACATTAGTAGTATAGGGTACAACACCCTGTCCTTGTAATTTCTTTGCCCAAACTTTAAATTCATATGATATTCTATCTCCATTCAGTAGTGTTTGTTCAGTTGTGTTAATATTTATTATATCTTCATTATTTAAATTTGTAAATTTCATCAATTCTATATTTGGACTTAAAAGTTTAATTACAAATAATATTGATGTTCTATCATTATCATTTTTTATTATAGAAACAGTTAATGGTTGGGAATAAACTTCATTATTTATACTAATCTGATTAGAACTTAAATCTAATTTTGCATCTGGAATATAATCTTTGCCTTCATCAGAACACCCCGATATAAGTAATATTAAAGATAAAACTAAAATAAATAATATTTTTCTTACCATTTTATCTACCTTTATTTCTTGAGCCTCTTCTTAGTAATCTATTATTAATAGAACCATCTTTATTATAAATTTCTACAATGAATCTTCCATAAC
>Ga0208375_1004355_pt1 | contig 11224 bp, 8 predicted proteins | sample RifOxyD1_FD_184038 | JGI IMG/M metagenome (GOLD analysis project Ga0208375, IMG submission 184038) | Soil microbial communities from Rifle, Colorado - Rifle Oxygen_injection D1 (SPAdes) | ecosystem: Environmental > Terrestrial > Deep subsurface > Rock core/Sediment | place: Rifle, Colorado... | reverse complement strand
AAAATGAATTCGTTGACCAAATGGAAAAAGTTGGGCGAGACAAGAGACGATGCCGCCGGTGAGGCCTTTGACAAAGTGGCGCGGCTACTCGGTTTGCCATATCCGGGCGGGCCGGAAATACAGAAATTGGCCGCCGAAGGTAAGCCGGTTATTAATTTTCCACGGCCGATGCTCAAGGAGAAGAGCTACGACTTCAGTTTTTCCGGATTGAAGACGGCGGTGCTTTACTATTTGCGTGATAATCCCACTGCGTCAAAGGCGGACGTCGCGGCGTCTTTTCAACAAGCGGTTATTGACGTTTTAGTTGCTAAATCCGTCCGGGCGGCCAGGGAGTATGGCGCAGAATCAATTCTGTTGTGCGGAGGCGTTTCGGCTAACAAGGCTTTGCGGATGTTTTTGCAGGCAGCTGCTAAGAAATTGGGCGTCGGGTTTTTTGTGCCTGATTTTGAATTTAATACTGATAACGCTGCTATGATTGCCGCCGCGGCTTATATCCAAAAACTGCGCGGTAGAAAAAATCGTTTAATTGCACAATCCAATTTAACCTTATAGGCCACCCTTCTGAGTTATCCACAACCGGACTTGCGCTGGTTGGCGTAGGTTGTACAATGGATATTAGCCCTTTGGAAACAGAAAACAGCTCAATCCGCCTCCTCGGCGGATATATGCGGACGAAATGTTCGCAAACATAAAACTTTCTCAATACACGGGCGACCACTTGGTCGCCCTATTTATTTACAACAAATGGTGCGGGGTTTGCTTCACGGATTGAGAACTTATAGAATTATTGCATGAAAGAGGAAATGTCCCCCGCATACGATCCGAAGGCAACCGAAGAAAAAATATACAAATTTTGGGAACCCTATTTTGCCCCGATGGCCGTTGGAACTACCAAGAGTAAGGGAAAAACCTACGCCATTCACCTTCCGCCGCCGAACATAACCGGCTCACTGCATATGGGCCACGCGCTTAACGTTACCCTGTCCGACATTTTAATTCGCTATCACCGGATGAGGGGATATAAAACGGTTTGGTTTCCGGGCACTGACCATGCCGGAATCGCCACGCAAAACGTTGTTGAGAAAAATTTAAAGAAAGAGGGCATCAGCCGTTGGGATTTGGGAAGGGAAAAATTTACCAAAAAAGTTTGGGAGTGGAAGGAGAAATACGGCGATATCATTATTGGCCAGTTAAAAAAGCTCGGCGCCTCCTGCGATTGGTCGCGGACCAGATTTACCATGGATCCGGCCTATGCCGAATGGGTGAAGAAGGCCTTTATCCATTACTATGAGCAGGGTTTTATTTATCGCGGCAAAAGAGTGGTTAGTTGGTGCCCGCGTTGTCAAACATCGCTATCCGATTTGGAAATAGAATACAAAGAAGAATCGACAAAGCTTTGGTACATCAAGTATCCGCTGATATCGAATCAAGAATCAAGAATCAGGAATCAGGAATACATTATCGTTGCGACGACGCGGCCGGAGACAATGCTGGGCGATGCGGCGGTGGCGGTGAATCCCGACGACAAACGATACAAAAATTTGACCGGCCGAAAAGTTGTACTGCCTATCCAAAACAGGGAAATTCCAATCGTTGCCGACAGAGCCGTGGAAATGAGCTTTGGCACGGGGGCGGTGAAGGTGACGCCGGCGCACGACATTTTGGATTCGGAAATCGGCGAGCGCCACAAACTTCCGCAGTTTCAGATTATCAACGAACGCGGGAAAATGACTGCCGAAGCCGGAAAGGATTTTGAAGGTTTGAAAACGTTGGAAGCGAGAGAGAGGGTAGTGGCCGAACTTGAGAAACTCGGTTTGATAGAAAAAATAGAAGACTATAAACACAATCTTGCGACCTGCTATCGCTGCGGCGCGGCGCTAGAGCCGTTATTGAGCGACCAGTGGTTTTTAAAAATGGAAAAGCTGGCGGAAAAAACCCTCAAGGCTGTTAAATCTGGGAAAATCAAAATAATTCCGGAAAATTTTGAGAAAGTGCTTCTGGATTGGATGGAAAAAGTTAGGGACTGGTGTATTTCCCGCCAAATTTGGTGGGGACACCAACTTCCTGTTTATTTTTGCAAAAATAAACAGGAAGAAATTTCAAATTTCAAATTTCAAATTTCAAATGAAAATTCATCGGCGGAAAAATATGTAGTGGCTGCGGAGAAGCCCAAGCAGTGTCCATTTTGTAAAAATTGCGATATGAAGCAATCAGAAGATGTGCTGGATACTTGGTTTTCCTCCGCTTTATGGCCATTTGCCGGCCTTTCCCAAAACGATCTTAAAGATTTCTATCCCTCCAGCGTTTTGATTACCGCTCGCGACATCATCAATCTATGGGTGGCGAGGATGATTTTTTCCGGATTGGAATTTATGAAGGAGGTGCCGTTCCCGGAAACTCTGATTCACGCCACGATACTCACCAAAGAAGGTAAGCGGATGTCTAAAAGCCTTGGTACGGGGATTGACCCATTGGGGCTTATAGAAAAATACGGCGCCGACGCGATCCGCTTCGGAATTATCTGGCAGACGATGGGTACGCAGGATGTCCACTGGGACGAAGCCGCCGTGGTGGCGGGCAGAAAGTTTGCCAATAAACTTTGGAACATAGCCAGATTTGTCCAGGGACAAACTGGAATTTCTAATCCCGAATTTCCCTGCCTCGCCGGCAGGCAGGTAATTTCTAAACAAATTTCAAACTCAGAATTGCAAGACGAAGACAGGGAAATTTTGGGAAAGTCAGAAAAATTAAAAACGGAGATAGAAAAAGATATCAAGAACTACGAATTTGGTCCGGCGCTTCATAAAATTTATGATTTTATCTGGCACGATTTTGCCGACCAGTACATTGAGTTGTCAAAAAATAGAACTGACGAAAATGTTAAAATAATATTGTGCCACCTATTGGGCGATTCGTTAAAACTTTTGCATCCGTTTATACCGTTTATTACCGAGGAAATACACCGCCGGCTTTTCGGCAACGCCTTGATCGTTGAGCAATGGTAACTTTGATTTTGATTGTTTTGGGATTGCTTCCTGGATTCGCCTGGCTGATATTTTATCTTAAAGAAGATATTAAACACCCGGAGCCCAAGATATTAATTTTCTACACCTTTTTGGGCGGCGCTCTGGTTACGCTGTTGGTTTTGTGGTTTCAATACCGCGTTCATGACTGGTTGATTTTCCAAGGCTTTTCGTCGTTCGGATTGGTATCTTTTATTTTACTTGCCAGCGTGGAAGAGTTTTTCAAATTTTTTACAGTTTTCCTATTGATCAGCCGGCGCAAGGAATTTGACGAGCCGATAGACGCAATGATTTATATGATTGTCGCGGCGTTGGGTTTTGCCACGGTGGAGAATGTCGCTTCTGTTTTACAAACCGGTTCCATCACTTGGCCCAGCGTTGGACCCGTGGAGACAACCGTTTTGCGTTTTGTAGGCGCGACGCTCTTGCACACTCTCGCTTCGGGATTGGTTGGCTATCAGTGGGGTCAGGCAATATATAAAAAGAGCGGCTATGTCGGAATGATCGGCGCCGGCCTTGTGGTGGCGACTTTGTTGCATGCGGTTTTCAACTATCTTATAATTAGATCAGAGCCGATTGCGTTGCCGTTAATCTTTCTGATATTTTTTGCTCTGTTTATCTTGGGCGATTTTGAAAAGTTGAAGCGAGAAAGTCCGTAATTACAAAATTTTTTTAAAATGAATAACGAAGAAATACAAAACTTAAATTCGGAGGAGCAAGAGGTGAATCCCGAAGTTGAACTGGCAAAAGCCGGAGATTCTTTATTAAAAGAAAAACGTTCTCGTTTGGACGAAGACTATTTTGATGACGGTGAGGGGCAGCTGACTATTGATTTGTACCAAAACCCCGATGAAATTATTTTGGAATCGCCGATTGCCGGCGTTAAACCCGACGATTTGGACATCGCCATTACCAATGAGTCGGTAACTATTAAGGGCAGCCGCCAGAAAGAGAGGCGCATTAAAGAAGAAGACTATTTTTATCAGGAATGCTATTGGGGCAAGTTTTCTCGTTCTGTTATTTTGCCGCAGGAGGTGGACGCAGAACGCGCCGAAGCTTCAATAAAAAACGGAGTTTTGACCATCAAACTTCCCAAACTCAACCGCCAGCGCTCCAAAAAGCTTAAGGTTCAAGCCGATTCTTAAACTCGGTTTTTTATTGACCTCTGTCTATGAAGTTGCTACAATGCAGGCAAGTTTTGGTTCTTTGAAAGGATACAGCTGTGAATCTAGGACGAGCGGGCGTAATCCTTCCCGGTGGCGGGCTTAAGTGCGCGTTTCAGGCCGGCGCTCTTACGGCGTTGGATGAGCTGGGCGTTTCCTTTGAAAAAATACAGGGAGTTTCGGGCGGGGCGTTAAACGCCGCCAAATATGCCGAGAGCGGCTCGCGCGATTTAAAACCGGTTTGGCTGGAAGTGGAAAGGCGGGGTTCCGGTATGATTTTTAGCCGGTTTGCGGCAGTTAGGCATTTTGCCTCTGGAAACCCGGCTCTTTACGACGATCATGGACTGAATTATTTGGTCAATAACCTGGACGCGGAAAAAATAATCGCATCTCCGATAAAGTTGGAAATCGTGGTTTGGAATGAACTTGCCGAGAGGTCGGAAATCATTCGTAACCATGAGTTTAGCAACGATCCTGCGAGTTACCAGACCCTGCGCCGGTTTATTAAGGCGTCGGCGAGCTTCCCCGGATTTTTTATGCCCGAACGCATCAATGGTCAGATTTATTCCGATGGCTGCCAAATTTGCTCCGAATCGTTCGCGGACCTGGATACGGTTATTCTCATTGACTGCGGCCAGCCGAAAATGACGATTGATCCCGGTACGCTCAAGTGGCACGAACGATTGACCAAGCGTCTGTCTTCCATGATTGATGATGCCATTGAACAAGACATAAAAATGCAGCTGGCAAAATTTAAGCCGTTTCCGGACAGCGAGGAGGCCTCCTGGTCCGTTTGGAAGCGCATCTCCAAGTTTTTCAAGGATATTCAGATTGCCAAGCGGCTCATCCTGATTTCACCGTCAATGAATATTCCGACGCTGATGCTCAACTATTGCGAAAAGAACGATATTTCCAAATCCATCCAGCACGGCTACGAGCGAGTCAAGGAAATAATGGGTAGGCTGGACGCTTGACCCCATACCGCCAAGTCTGACTTGGCGGCTTTTTATTTGTGAAATGACAATAAACCTCATAAAATAATGGAATGACGAGCGAATATTATACTCAAGCTTTAGTTCTTGCCAAAGAGCCGACCGGTGAATCGGACTCCCAAGTTTTTTTGTACACTGCAGATTTGGGATTAGTCATCGCCAAAGCCGCCGGCGCGCGCAAAATCGTTTCTAAGCTGGCCGGACACTTGGAACCGCCGAATATCATTGCCGTTCGTCTTGTCCAAAAAAACCGTTTCCAAATTGTTGACGCTCTGAAAATTTCGGCACTGCCGAAAAGTAATAACTGGGCGCCGATTTTGGACCTCGTCAAGGAATTGACCGCCGAGGGCCAGCCCGACTCCGAATTGTGGAGAATGATTGAGGGTAAAAGTTTGGAGGGCGGTGAGATTCTACGCGTTTTGGGCTTTGATCGCGCTTTTGCCGTTTGCCAGGATTGCGGCGCCAAAACCCCGGACAATTTTTTATTAAAACGCCTGGAATATGTTTGTTCGGTCTGCTTGGCGCAATCTGGCAGCCCCGCCCATTTTGTTCTAAAATAAAGCGTATATGTCCTGGTGGAGAAATTTAAGTCTGAAAACTAAAATCATAACGATTTTTTCCGTCGTTGCGGTTTTCGGAGCGGTCTTGATAGGTTACTCGGCCTATCAAGGAAGCCGTTCAAGAGGTCTGGGCATAAAGATGTCCGGGCCGGAAAAGGTTTTAATCGGCGTGCCTTTTGAGTTTGAAATTGACGTTGCCAATGTTTCGCAAAATGTTTTGGAAGATGTGCGGCTGACTGTGACTCTTCCGGCGGGAATGGCTTTCGTCGGCGCCCCATCGGCAAAAAATACGGACTTCCGCGATCTCAAAACTTTGGCAGCTGGCGGCGTCAGTCAGCAAGCCTTCAAATTAGTGGCGCTAAACGGCGAGAATAGCTTCAAGCGCATTGAAGTGTCCGCGAATTTCCTCTCCGGTTCGTTAAGTTCGCGTTTTCAAAAAAATGACGCCTACGACCTTGCTGTCGGAGGATACGGCTTGACTCTGGACATTGCCGCTCCCCAGAAAATTTTTGGCGGTGAAAATTTTGATACCGAAATTTCCTATAAAAATGTTTCGGATATGGATTTTTCCGACCTGAAATTAAAAATAGACTTTCCGCCGACGTTCAAGCTGGTAAAGTCCACGCTGGAACCGGACATTGGCAACAATGTTTGGATTTTGGGTGGCCTTCGCCGGGGTTCGGAAATGAAATTCAAAATCAATGGCAATATTCTTGGACCAGACGGCGCGTTTTTTGACATCAAAGCCACCATTGAAGCCGTGCTTCTGGGACAGTCCTACCCGATTAGCGTCAATACCGCGACGCTTTCCATTGCTACCTCGCCGCTTTCCATTAAGATGGAAGCCAACGGCGACCCTGATTACGTCGCCGGCCCCGACGAGTCCATAACTTACGACATTAATTATTCCAATAATACCGACGTCGGATTGCAGAACGTGGTTATCAAGACGCAACTGATTGGAGCAATGTACGATTTTGCGACATTGGACAGCGATGCCATCTATCGTTCATCCGATAATACCCTGACTTGGAACGCCTCCAACGCGGCCGAATTGGCAACCTTGTCGCCGGGTGAGTCGGGCGCGGTGCGCTTTGCGATTCGGACTAAAAAAACTTATCCTATTAGCCGTTTAAGCGATAGAAACTTTGTTTTGAAAGTGGCCGGGTCCATAGAATCACCTACGGTTCCGAATTTCGTGGCGGCAACCAAAACTGTCGGGCTTGCCAATTTGGAAACCAAAGTCGGCGGCAAGGCGGATATCGCCACAAAAGTTTATTTTCGCGATGCGGCCTCGGGAATAATCAACAAAGGGCCGTTTCCGCCCCGCGTTAATCAAAAAACCAATTACACGATTCATTGGCAGATAACCAATTACGGGACGGACATTAAAGATGTGGAAGTGAAGGCCTTTTTGGCCGGCAATGTTAAATTTACCGGAGTAACTAAAACCAATGCCAGCTCCGCTCCGGTTTATAACGACTTGACTCAAGAGGTGGTTTGGAAAATCAACAAAGTTCAGGCTACAACGGGAGTAATCAGCGGGCCGCTGGAAGCGACTTTTCAAATTGAAGCAACGCCGTCCTCGCTTGATGCCGGTACGTTTATGCCGCTCATTCAGGACACTTCGTTGAAGGCTACTGACGATTTTACCGGACGGGAAATTTCGGCCGGCAGTTTTTCGGTTACCACCCAACTGCCCGATGACACGACGATTTCTCCGAATCAGGGTATAGTACGGGAATAGATTTGATGGATCCCGTTAGAAGGTGAGCAAGCTCGGCCGTTTTAACAGAATTATGAGATTTATGATAAATAACAAAAATAATAAAAACAGTGAAATTGGGGCCCCTTCTAACGGGATGGAAAAAATAATCAGTTTGTGCAAACGCCGCGGCTTTATTTTTCCGGGTTCGGAAATCTACGGCGGTCTTGCCAATTCTTGGGATTATGGGCCGCTCGGCGCGGAGCTGAAAAATAACATCAAACAGGAATGGTGGAAGAGGTTTGTCCACCAGCGAACCGATATTGTCGGATTGGACGCGGCGCTGATGATGAATCCGAAAGTCTGGCAGGCAAGCGGCCACGTTGCCGGTTTTTCCGACCCGCTGGTGGAGTGCAAAAAATGCCACCATCGTTTTAGGGCGGACCAACTGACCGCCGACCATTGTCCCGAGTGTGAGGGCCAGCTCACCGCCGCCAAACAATTTAATTTAATGTTCAAGACTTTTATCGGACCGGCCGAAGACGAGGCCAGTAGAGTTTATTTGCGTCCGGAGACGGCGCAAGCGATGTTTGTGGACTTTAAAACCATTTTAGAAACCACTCGCCGCCGCCTGCCGTTCGGAATCGCGCAGATGGGCAAGGCCTTCCGCAATGAAATTACCCCCGGCAATTTCATCTTCCGCACCCGTGAGTTTGAACAAATGGAAATAGAGTATTTTGTCAGAGAAACGGAGTGGGAAAAGCACTTTGAGTATTGGCTGGGCGAAATGAAGGCGTGGCTGAAGCATTTGGGCGTTTCTGAAAAACATCTGCGCTATGCCGAAATTCCCGAAGGCGAGCGGGCGCATTATTCCAAACGCACGGTGGACGTTGAATATGAATATCCCTTTGGCCGCAAGGAGCTTTACGGTTTGGCTTATCGCGGCAATTTTGACCTGACCCAGCACGAGAAAGCGAGTGGACAAGATTTAAAATATGTTGACCCGGAAAATCCGAAAGACCTGCCTGACCGGCAGGCAGGCAAATTCCTGCCGCACGTCATTGAGCCGACCTGGGGAGTGGACCGTTCGGTGCTGGTGGCGATGTTGGAGGCGTACCAAGAGGAGGAAGTAAAAAGTAAAAAAGAAAAGGTAAAAAGTGAGGAGGGCGAAGAGGATATTCGGGTTGTCTTAAAGTTTCCGAAGTGGCTGGCGCCGATTAAGATTGCCATTTTGCCGCTGTCCAAAAAACCGGAACTTTCAAAGATTGCCCGGAAATTACACAAAGAATTATCTCAAAAATTTGTTTGCGAATACGATGAAACTCAAAGCATCGGCAAGCGCTACCGCCGGCAGGACGAAATCGGCACGCCTTATTGCGTAACCGTGGATTTTGAAACCAAAAAAGACAAAGCCGTTACCGTCCGCGACCGCGACACAATGAAACAAAAACGGGTGAAAGTTGCCAAACTTGCCGATTACCTCAACGATGAACTCGCCATTTAAGAAAATAGTTCTTAAAAACGGCTTGCGGGTGGTTTTAATTCCCGAAAAGGACAATCCGGCGACTACGGTTTTGGTTTTGGTTGAGGCCGGTTCAAAATACGAAACCAAAAACATCAATGGCATTTCCCATTTCCTGGAACATCTCTGCTTCAAAGGCACAAAGAAGCGCCCGAGCGCGCTGGAAATCGCGGGGGAGTTGGACCGCATCGGTTCGGAATACAACGCCTTCACTTCACAGGAATGGACCGGCTACTACGCCAAGGCGCAGGCGAAGCACAACGATTTAATTTTGGAAACCATCAGCGATCTTTATCTGAACCCCATTTTCAATGAAAAAGAGTTGGAAAAAGAAAAGGGAGTGGTGATTGAAGAATTGAATATGTACGAGGATATGCCGCAGAGAAAAGTACAGGACTTATTTTTGGAACTGCTTTACGGCGATCAGCCGGCCGGCTGGGACGTGGGCGGCAAGAAAGAAATAATCCAAAAGATTACCAGGCAAAATGTTTTGGATTATCGCGGCCGGCACTATGTGGCAAGCGCGACGGCGGTGATTGTTTCCGGCAATTTCAATCCGAAAACCATTATGCCGAAGATTGAAAAACACTTCGCCGTCATCCACAATGGCAAAAAATCCGGAAAAGTTGCCGTGGTGGAGAGGCAGACCAAGCCGGAGGTCTTGGTGAAGTTTAAGGAATCCGACCAGACCCATTTGGTTTTGGGTTGCCGCGCTTACAATTTGTTTGATAAACGAAAATACGCGCTGGAAATTTTGGCCGACATTCTTGGCGGAGGAATGAGCTCGCGCTTGTTCCAAAAAGTTCGCGAAGAACTTGGCGCTGCCTATTACGTGAAGGCTGATACTGATGCCTTGACCGACCACGGGACGTTTTCCGTCTCGGCGGGCATTGAACACAGCAAGATTGATATCGTTATCAAAGCGATTTTGGGGGAGTTGGTGAAAATTTCCAAGGGAGATATTACCGAGAAAAATCTGGCCGATGCCAAGGAGCATTTGTCCGGCCGGATGCTTTTGGGATTGGAAACCTCCGACGCGTTGGCGATGTTTTATGGTGGGCAGGAGATTTTGGAGAAAGAAATGAAAACGCCTGCCGAGGTGGCAAAAGCAATCGCCAAAGTGACGAAAGCGGAAGTGGTGGCGGTGGCTCGAGACATTTTCAAAAACGAAAAACTCAACCTCGCGATGATAGGGCCATACCGAGAAGCGGGCAAATTTGAGGAGATATTAAAATTCTAGGTTTGGCAATTTGCCAGGAAGTGAAAACTCGACCCCCCGATTATGTTCCACTACGTCTATGTTCTACAGAGTAAAAATAGTGAACGGTTGTATGTTGGCATGACCGGCGATTTGCGTAAAAGGCTGCAGGAACATAATCGAGGAAGAAATTTTTCTACCAAACCGTATGCGCCTTGGCGAGTTATTCATTATGAAGCTTACCTACTCACAAGCGATGCCGAGAGGCGGGAAAGGTATTTAAAGAGTAACCAAGGCGCTCGTTTGCTGAAGAGGATGCTGAAGGATTATTTCTATGTCCAAAAAGAAAACAGTCGAGTTTCTACTTCCTGGTTGCAAAAATTTTGAAATTTTAGTATAATGTTGCATAATAAAAGTGTACTTCGCTCCGTTGTAATAGGAGAGGCAGTAATTAACTAATGATGGACCAGAAAGGCATTGATATTAGCTGGGGCACCCTGTGGCGGGTTTTATTTATGCTCGTCTTGGCTACGACCCTGTTTGTCGCTCGCGATATTTTAATAGCGCTTTTTTTGGCAATCGTAATTTCTTCGGCTCTTGACCCGATTGTCAGCTGGCTGGAAAAAAAGAGAATACCCCGTATTTTAAGCACTTTGGGGATTTATATCGTCTTGCTGCTGTTTATCGCGCTCCTCGCGTACGCCATCCTTCCAATAGCATTGTCGGAACTCAACAACCTTTTGGGCCACTTGGGCAAGTATTCAGGAACCCTTTTTGAATTTATTGATACTTCAGGTTTCATTCAATCCATCAATGAAGCCCTAAGCAAGGTTACCAACCTTTTGCTAAGCGGCAGTACTTCACTCTTGGAAGTCGGCACGAAATTTTTGGGAAGCCTGACTACGGCAGTTTCGGTCTTTGTTTTGTCGTTTTATCTGACCGTCGGAAAAGACGGCGTAGAAAAATTTTTGGCTGCCATTTTGCCTTCCATTTATGAAGAGCGTGTAATGGATCTTTACGGCCGGATTCGCAAAAAAATCGGCCGTTGGTTTGGCGGCCAG
>Ga0208375_1004347_pt1 | contig 11237 bp, 16 predicted proteins | sample RifOxyD1_FD_184038 | JGI IMG/M metagenome (GOLD analysis project Ga0208375, IMG submission 184038) | Soil microbial communities from Rifle, Colorado - Rifle Oxygen_injection D1 (SPAdes) | ecosystem: Environmental > Terrestrial > Deep subsurface > Rock core/Sediment | place: Rifle, Colorado... | reverse complement strand
ATGATCCTTCTTGTCCTTGTGATTCTTATTCTCCCTTTAAGTTATACGGTTGGAAACCTTATAAACCAGGCGTCAGGCGTTTACAAGAGTTTTGATCCTCAGATTATAGATAAAATCTCAGATTACTTATCAGGAGTTTCAGGCAAGGAGGTGGATGTTAATGCTTATCTGATAAAATCCATTTCAGAAATAAGAAACTATATCATCAGTTCTATTCCTGAGTTCATAGAGTCTATATCTGGAATGGTTCTTGGATTGTTTGTTATGTTCTTTACGCTGTTTTACATAGTGAGGGATGGAGAAACAATAAAGAAAAGTCTAAGTGACTTGGTTCCTTTAAATGATGAGTATAAGACTAGACTGATAGAGGATATAGATAAGGTTACCAGAGGGGTGATAAACGGGCAAGTGTTAACGGCAGTGATACAAGGAATAGTAGGAGGACTTGGATTCTTCATCTTTGGTGTACCTAACCCTATTTTTTGGGGCTTTATTATGGTGATTTTGGCAATAATTCCTTTACTTGGGACTGCTATGATATGGGTGCCTGCTGGGATTATAGAGTTGATGTCAGGAAATTATGTCTCTGGTGTTGGGATTTTGCTTTTTGGAGCAATTATTGTTGGCAATTTAGACAACTTGTTAAGACCCAGATTAATCAGCGGAAAAACTAAAGTACATCCAGTAGTCATCTTAATAGGTTTTTTAGGCGGGTTGAAATTGATGGGGATAATAGGATTTATAGTTGGGCCTGTTATTTTAGCAATCTTACTTACTCTTATAAGGTTTTATAACAGAGATTTGAAAAGTTTTTAGAATGATTCAATATCTTTAAAAGTAGAATATCTTAATTTTTGTTATGATTTCGCTAGGGATTGAGAGCACTGCACACACTTTTGGTATAGGTATTGTAGATGATAAGGGCAGAGTTTTAGCTAATGCTAAGGATATGTACAAAACAGAGAAAGGTGGTATTTTACCAACTGAGGCTAAAGAGCACCATTTAAAGTTAAAGAATGAAATATTAGAAAAGGCTTTGAAAGAAGCTAAATTAAGAATTGAAGATATGGATATAATCTCTTTTTCTCAAGGTCCTGGCTTGCCTCCTTGTTTAGTTGTTGGAAAGAATTTTGCTAAAGAGTTGGCTTTGAAACATAAAAAACCATTAATTGGAGTTAATCATTTAATTGCCCATCTTGAAATAGGAAAGGTGTTAACAAAAACAAAAGATCCTGTGTTTATATTAGCAACAGGAGCCAATACACAAATAATCGCGTTTGAAGGAGGGAAATACAGGGTGTTTGGAGAGTGTTTGAGTATTGCTGTAGGAAATGCTTTAGATAAATTTGGAAGAAATATTGGACTAGGATTTCCTGCTGGGCCTAAAATAGAAGAGCTGGCTAAGAAAGGCAAATATGTTGAGCTGCCCTATGTTGTTAAGGGAATGGATGTTGAATTTTCAGGCATTGTCACTCATGCTGCTAATTTATATAAAAAAGGAGCTAAGAAAGAAGATTTATGCTTTTCAATTCAGGAAACAATATTTTCTATGCTAACTGAGGTTGCTGAGAGAGCTATGGCGCATACTGGAAAAAAAGAATTACTTTTAATTGGAGGTGTTGCTGCTAACAAAAGATTAATTGAAATGCTAACTATTATGTGCAGGGAAAGAAAGGCTAAATTTTATGTTGTTCCTGTTGAATATAGTGGTGATCAAGGTGTTATGATTGCTTGGACTGGAATTTTAGAATATAAAAGAAATAAAAAATATTATAGTAATCTAGATATTAAAAAAGTTGATATAAACTCTAATTGGAGGATAGATGATTGATAAAATAAAACATGTTAACAAACACAATAATGTTTAAATAATTCTATGATAATATAAAAATATGAATGTTCCTGAACAGATAGATTATTTAGAGCCAGAAACAAGACAGAGAGTATTGCTTCTTTTGGCAGAGACTGCTAGTGAAAGAGCGAGGCATTTAGGTGATAAATCAGAATTAACAGGATTAGCAAGGAGAGTAGAGGAAAATGCTAGATTTGGAAGTGCCAAACTATTTTTAGAAACAAGAAGATTTGTATATGCTGAAGAATTATTCTTAAACGATAATAGACATTATTGGGCAACAGAAGCAGCAAGAATGCAAGGGGAGCAGTTGAGGCAGGAAGAACATTTTTTAAGAGCAAGAGAACATTTTAGGGTATCATTAAACAGAAGAGAAGCAATGCCTTGTCCGGCAGTTTTTCGTATGGCAGTAGAATTATATCCTAAGGCTGATTTAGAAGGTTTATTCTTACCTTTAACGGGTCTGTATGGGGGAGATATACCTTTATTAATAAACGTCTTTCTTGCAAACGAATTTGGAAGGACTGGTGAAGTAGAAATAATTTATCAGGGAAAGAAAAGAGAGTTGGTTGAAGCAGAAAATGTAGATATTTCATTTGAGGATGATACTGAAGATCATGAAACCGCAGAGGGAGCTGAACCCCCATTGGATGATGACTATGAAGCTCATGCAGAACATTATATGTATGTAGAAGGTTTAAGAAGTGAATACGCAGAATTATGTGAAACTCTTGGAAGATTTGATGAGGCAATAGACCATATCTTAGCTGGAATGTTAAATCATCATATTTTACTACATGAACCTTTTGCTACTGTTGTAGAAAGAAGAGATGATAGGGATGGAATTTATGAAAGAATTTTATTAAAACATTCTAGGAGGGGAGATCCCTTTCATAAAGGATTAACACATGAAAAACTTGGAAGAAATGATGAAGCAAAATTTCATTATTATATGGCAATGCTTGGAGAAGAACGGGGATTAGATTTTGGTGAGGCATTCAGCATAGCTAGAAGACTAAAAGATTCTAAAAAAGCAGAAGCATATGATGTTGTTGCCACTCATTTACATGCAAATGGACACATTTAGAATTAATATAAATCTTATTTAATTAGGCATTGGAGTTTTTAAGCTCCCTTTTTATTTCTTCGTTTACTGACCTTGAGTCTGGAATTTTTAATTCAAATTTTGTTGGAGCATCTAATCCTTCTACATTAATGGGAGATGGAGGCTCTAAATCTTTATGCTCTCCATCTAAACTTGATTGTGCATCCTCTAATGTTAAAGGCTCTGGAGCAGGTGCTTCATGAGGCAATTGTTCCTCAAACATTAATGGCTTAGGTGCTTCTGTAAATTCATCATATATCCCTAAAGGAGACGGCGCTTCAACTTGTTGCTGCATTATTCTTGGGATTGAAACTTTTAATTGTGGGAATTCATGCCTTTTAGGCTTTTGTCTGCTGTACTGCTTCATTAAAGCAAGTATAAACTTTCTGAGAAATAATGCCTCTTTTGAGATGTGCCTTGTTTTTCTGTTTTTTAATGCCCTTATTATATTCTTAATTTCCTTCTTGTCTTTATCAGATACATTGTCTAGAAGAAATTCAATTGTCATATTCTTCTTTGTTGCATAGGAGATTCAAACTGAGATTTTGTCCTTACATACTGTTCAAGCATTATTAACCCTTTAGCTATGTTTTTATTTTGGTTTAATAATTCCTCTAGCTTATCTGCTAATTCAACAATCCTTTTGTCTTCCCCAACTTCCATTACATGTTTAGAAGCTTCTTCAAATACACCCAGAAGCCTATCTATTTTTTGGATAAGCTTAGTAACATTTGAAATTAGCTCTACGTCTTTTTTTTGTAAAGTGATATTATGTTCTATTAACTGCTCTACTAGTCTTTGTTGAGAAGATGAATCTTTTTGAACCAATTAACTACACCTCTTAGGTTTAAAGAAAATTAAGAACTATTTAAACTTTACTTTCTCTAGCTAACAATAAGGGAAGGGTGATTCTGCTCCCAAATCTGGAGGTTAATGAACGTTCTGTTTCTTGTAAAAATTGAGTCCCTACTATGTCTGGATCTAACTGTCTGATAGACATAAGAATTCTGATGGCATAATCTTTATCTGGGCACTCTCCTAGAATATCGTATACTCCGGAAGTATAACCCATTTACATCATTCCTTCCATTCCGGGAGGCATTCCTTGCGGAGAGGATTGCTTTGAATTTCCTGAAGCTGCGATTACATCATCTATTCTCAGAATTAATTCAGTTACCTCTGCTGCGCTTGAAACTGCCTGAGTTTTAACTTTTAACGGCTCTATTACTCCTTCACTCCATGCATCCATTAGCTCTCCTGTAAAAACATTAATCCCCACCCATTTTCCACCATCAGAATCATGCCTTGATTTTAATTCAGTTACTATATCTACTGGATCTAATCCTGCATTTTCTGCCAGTGTTCTAGGAATAACTTCCATTGCCTCAGCAAAAGCTAATACTGCTAATTGCTCTTTTCCACTCAAGGAAGTTGCGTATATTCTTAAATGCTTGGCAGTTTCCACCTCAACAGCTCCTGCACCCGCAACTGCTTTTTTGGATTTTAATACTGCTGCGATGTCTCCTATAGCATCCTTTACTGCTCTCTCAACCTCATCAACAACATGCTGAGTTCCGCCCCTTATTAATATTGTAACTGACTTGGGATTTTGACATTCTTTTACATAAGTCATTAATTCATTCCCTACTTTAACTTCTTCTACTACCCCTGCAAATCCTAAATCTTCTGCAGATAATTCTTTTAGGCTTGTTACAACCTTGCCTCTTGTTGCTCTTGCTAGGTTGTCCATATCTGATTTTTTAACTCTTCTAACTGCATATATCCCTGATTTAGCCAAGTAATGCTGAGCTAAATCATCTATTCCTTTCTGGCAAATAACAACGTTTGCTCTTGAACTCTTTACTTTTTCCACCATATCTTTCAGGATTTTTTCTTCTCTATCTATAAATTCCTGCAATTGTTGCGGACTATTAATCTCAATTTTTGTATCTGATTCAGGAGATTTTATCTCTAATGCTGTGTCTAACAATGCTATCCTGGCTTCTTTGATTTTTTTAGGCATTGCGCTATGAACTCTTTCTTTGTCAAGAACAATTCCTTTTATTAATTCAGAATTATCTATTGTATCTCCTGTTTTTTTCTCGAACTTTATTGTTTCTAAGTCTATAGTTTCTTCTCTTACTAATCTTACAGCTTCTACTGCTAAGGTTGATAACAATTCTTTATTCCCTTCAGCACCTTTTCCGGTCATTGCGGTTATTGCTACTTTTTTTAATGTTTCAGTGTCCATCTCATCAACTTCAACTGCTAATTGGTTTAAAATTTCCTGGGCTTTTTCTGCAGCCATTTTGTAACCTTTTGCTATGACAGTCGGATGGATGTTATCATCTAATAAGTCCTCAGCCTTATCCAGTAATGTACCTGCCAAGACTACTGCAGTTGTTGTACCATCCCCCACTTCATTTTCCTGGGTTCTTGCTACTTCCACAATCATCTTTGCAGTTGGATGTTCAATAGACATTTCCTCCAAAATTGTAACGCCGTCATTTGTTACTATAACGTCCCCCATAGAATCAACAAGCATTTTGTCCATGCCTTTTGGACCTAAGGTAGTCCTGACTGTTTCTGCTACTGCTTTAGCAGCTGCAATATTATTTCTCTGTGCATCCTTGCCAGTAGTCCTTTGTGAGCCTTCTGGCAAAATAAATATTGGCTGGATCTGATTTGTCATTTTACTATTTATAATAGGGGTTAAATTTTTAAGACTGACGGTAATTTAGCGATCTGTTTTACGGTAGCCTAGGGCTTCTAAAATCCTTTTAGTTTCGACCAATGCAGCCATATAATCTTCTTGAGATCCACCGAGTAAATGATCAAAATTAGAGAGAGTATAAGCTTTGCCATGACCGTTAGCTCTAAATGTGGCTAAAAGTAATTTAGGACCAAGATTCTTGCGTAGTTCAACAAATCCGTTAGGACCCACTTCTACAACTCTTGGGGATTGCTCTGTTCTTTCTAAAACATCTCCAAGAGATTCTTTTAGCCCCCTAATTAAACTTGCACTTACTTCTCCATCTGATTGACAAATATTCATAGGAGGGTAGTGAACCTAGTGTGTTTTTAAGCTTTCCTATTGGGTAGTACAAGTGAGACTATACCATTTATAATGCCCTAATTATCATGAATTCTATGGCAAATGAGGAGATTAAGCTGAATAACCTGAAAATCAAACTATCTAAGAGGTATGGGTTAAAAAGGATTCCAAGGAATTTTGAAGTGAATTTTAAAGAAATGGATAAAACTATGAGTATTAAGCCTGTTAGGACTATGTCTGGGGTGGCTCCTATTGCCATAATGAGCAAGCCAATAAGATGCAGGCATGGGGCCTGTTTAATGTGCCCTGATTATGTAAAAGAGGGTGTAGCCATGTCTTATACTGGGAAAGAGCCTGCTTCTATGAGGGCTATAAGGAATGATTATAGTGCTTATCTGCAGGTTATGAACAGGCTGGAGCAATATCATGCGTTAAGAAAAGAGGTTGAAAAAATAGAATTGATCATTATTGGTGGGACATTTCCTTCTTTTGATGTTAATTACCAAAATGAGTTTATTAAAGAAGCCTTACAGGCAATGAATGATTTTTCCGAGATGTTTTATAACAAAAATAAGTTTAACAGAAAGAAGTTTATGAAGTTTTTTGAACTTCTAGGTGATTTTTCAAATAAAGAAAGGGTTGTAAGGATCAAGAAAAAATTATTAGATTTTAAAAAAGAAACAACATTAGAGAAAGAGCAATTAAGAAATGAGAATGCAAAGATAAAAAATGTCACGATGGCTGTTGAAACAAAGCCTGACTGGTGTTTTGAAAATGAAATCAATAACATGCTTAACCAAGGAGTTACAAGAGTTGAGTTAGGAGTCCAGACTATAAAAAATGATACATTGAAATTCATTAATAGAGGACATAATTTAAATGACACTAAAAAAGCAATTAGATTGCTGAAAGATGCTGGATATAAAGTTGGATTTCATTGGATGTTAGGATTACCGAACACTACAAGAGAAGAAGATATTGAAATGTTTAAGGAATTGTTTTCTAATTCTAGTTATAAGCCAGATGCTCTGAAGATTTATCCTTGCATGGTCTTCAAGAATACTCCTTTGTATAGAATATGGGAAAAAGGAGATTTTGAGCCTGTTACAACAGAGGAAGCTGCTTCAAGAATTGTTGAAATGAAGAAATATATTCCAAAATATTGCAGAGTTATGAGGGTGCAGAGAGATATCCCTACTTACAGGAGAGAAGCTGGAGTTGACAGGACTAACTTGAGACAGATAATTCATGAGAAGATGAAAAAAGAGAATCTGAAATGTAATTGCATAAGATGCAGAGAGCCTATGAATAAGGAAATTAAATGGGATAATGTCAAATTAAACAGAATTGATTATGATAACTGTGGGGGGAAAGAGATATTTCTAAGTTTTGAAGATGTTAAAAATGATATAATTTTAGGATTCTTGAGATTGAGAATACCTAACAAATCATTTAGAGAAGAAATTAATGAAAATACTGCTATTGTTAGGGAAATGCATGTTTATGGAACTGCTGCTGCAATTGGAGAAAAAGGGGAAGTGCAACACAGGGGGTTAGGTAAAAAACTGCTGAAAGAAGCTGAGAAAATTTCTTTGGAAGAGTTCAACAGGAAAAAAGTAGTAGTTACCTCGGGAATTGGGGCAAGACCTTATTTTAGAGAATTGGGATATATCAGAGATGGGCCTTATATGAGCAGAGTCTTGAATAAGCTTAAATAAGTTTTTTTGTATGAATAGAAAACTTTTTATTTAAGCTTGTTCTTTGATTATTTAGCAAGGGGGTATAGTATATGGCAGAAGAAGGCATGATGAATGAACAAAATTCTGTAGAAGAATCTGCAGGAAATATTGAGCTTGGGGGAAAAATCACTCTTTCTGGCTTTAGCAGCGTAGAACCTGGAAAAATGGTTGTAGTGAAAAAGATTATAGGGAACTACGTGAAGAAGATGGAGGATAGGACAGAGAATTTTGAAAGTGTGATAGTGCATCTGAAAGTAGTTCATAACTCTGAGTTTGAGATTCAAGCTAAGCTTGCAGCAAATGGTCAAAGTTATAATGCAGGGGTAACTGACTTTAACTTGTTTTTTGCCATAAGCAGGGCAATGGACAAGATTATTGGGGAGATTTAGAAACCTTTATAAGTTAATTTTTAGATTATAACTATAAAATGACACAGAGAATAGGTGGATTTAGAAGAAAGACTAGGAATAAGCTGAAAAAAAATATTAGGAGAAAGGGGAAAATCAGCTTAACTAGATATTTTCAGGAATTTAAGGAGAATGACAGAGTTGTATTGAGTGCAGAACCTGCAGTACAAAAGGGGATGTACTTTCCAAGGTTTCATGGTCTAACAGGGGTAGTCCAAGGCAAAAAGGGGAAGTGTTATGAAGTTGCAATAAAGGATGGGGGAAAGAGCAAGAAATTAGTGGTTCATCCTGTGCACCTAAAAATAGCGTAAGATGGGAAACATAGACTTAGTTGAGGAAAAACCTCTCTCATTGGCTGAGATGAAGGAGAAATTAGAACAGATGAGGAAGAGGGATAAAGAGCTAGAAGCAAGAGCTCAAAAAACAGAAGAATATCTGCACAGATTTGTGGATGAGAAAAAATCAAAAGACCTTGCTAAAAAGCTTGAGGGGTTAGGAATAGCCAGATTGAGAGACAGGCATGTAAAGAAAATCATGGATCTGATGCCAAAAGATATGGACTCATTAAAGATGCTGTTCAGTGGGGAGAATTTAACGCTCAAGCAAGAAGACTTGGATAAAATAATTTCAGTGATTAAATGATAGTTAAAGCCTATAGACAAAAACGAGAAAATGTTAAGGAATATAGTAAAGGAAGAATATGCAATAGTTTTGGACTTCCTTCAGCATGGTTATGCGTTCGATTCAAGACCAGGACATCTGAAGACTCCAATAGCGCAAGCTATAGGCAAGGATCATTTTGTACTTCTAGAGTTAGTCCCTAAGAAAGGAGTTTTTTTACAACCCTTACAAGAAGTTTACATTGGTGAGGGAAAGAGAGAAGAAATTCACCATATTTACGGGAAGGTTACTTATGATAAGTTAACAGAAACTGCAAAGGCTGAAGCAGTTGAAGTGATTGGTGAAGCGGTTAAGAGGAATGAAAAGAGATTTGTTGAATTCTTCAATAAGTCAGGACCTATAAGCACAAGAATGCACCAGATTGAATTGATCCCTGGAGTTGGGAAGAAGCATATGTGGGACATTCTTGAGAAAAGACAGGAAAAAGAATTCGAGAGTTTTGAAGATATTAAGCAAAGAGTAAAATTGATGTCTGACCCTGAGAAAGCAATAGTCAAGAGGATTGTAGAAGAACTGAAAGGGGAAGATAGGTATAGAATATTTGTTGAAAGATAAGGCTTATATAGTGTTATTTTTAGTTCTTTTAAAAGTTAAAATGAGTTCTATACTATCCATAAAGCACAGCTTTTTATCGCTCTTTTGTTATTTAAAGTTTTGTAGAAAAATATATAAATAAGTAATCCTTAAAGATTACCATGAAGACTATAACTATAAAGTTGCCAGAAGATGAATCTAGAGAGTTAGACAGTTATATCAAGAAAAAAAATTATCCATCTAAATCAGAATTCATTAGAAATTTAATCATGGAAAGATTAGACAGTAACAAAAAGGAAAAAATAGGATGGATGATTATAGCTGAGAAATCAATGAAAAAAATGTGGGATAATAAAAAGGATGATAAAATATGGGAGAAATGTCTATAAGACAAAGAGATATTTTATTAGTGCCTTTTCCTTTCTCTGATCAATCTGGAAAAAAAGTCAGACCTGTTATTGTTATAAGTAATGATATGTTTAATATGGATTCTGCAGATATTCTTGTTGCCGGTGTTACCTCAAATATTACTAAAGATAAGTATGCAATTCAATTAAAGAGTAAGGATCTTGAAGAAGGAGAATTACATACTGCCTGTTGTATAAAGGTAGAGAATATTTTAAAACTTGATAAAGATCTTGTAATTAAAAAGATTGGTAAGATTAATGAAGATGTTTTTAGAAAATTTAGAGGTATTTTATTGGATATTCTTCAATAAGGGGAAAATTTAAATAATCCCTAAAGATATCACTTTTATGATAGATGAGTTATACAACCTAATTGTAAATAAGGACGAGATTACCTGGCAGAGCCTTTTAATGGATCTGATAAAGAGCGAGGAAATGGATCCTTGGGATATAGATGTTTCTTTACTGGCTAAGAAATATTTAGAATCTATAAAAAAATTACAAAAATTTAACTTCTTTATTTCAGGGAAGATGATACTAGCAAGCGCTTTACTTTTGAGGATTAAATCTGACAGGTTTATGGAAGAAGATATAGCTCATTTTGACAATATGATGTATCCTCCTGAGGAATTAGACCCTATGGAATTAGAGGCTTATCTTGATGCTCCTGCTCCTGAAAGAAAAAGCCCAAAGCTGACAATAAAAACCCCCCAGGCAAGAAAGAGGAGAGTTACTTTAACAGATCTGATGGGGGCGCTGCAAAAAGCATTGGAGGTTAACCAAAGAAAGGTTGATAGAAGAGAGTATGAGCTTAGTGTAGACATGAAAGTTCCTATTCAGGAAATTGATATCACTGCTTTGATAAAAGACATGTATACCAGGATTGTCGGCCATTTTCAAACTAATGAAAAAGGGGGGTTAACATTTACAGCTTTGGTTAGAAGCGAGAGAAAAGAAGATAAGATATTAACAATATTACCTTTATTGCATCTGGACAATGATGGCAAAGTAGATTTGGAGCAGAGAGAGCATTTTGGTGAAATTTATATTACTTTGAATAAGTAATTCTTTTTTTGTACCAGTTTATTAGGAATAATACTCCTATTAGGAAAGATGGTGCAGCAATTGTTAAAATCCAGGAGAGAGCTATTTGCCAGTCTTGGGTAGTTCTTACCATGATAATGTAAAATAATCCTGCTAAAATGAAAACAATTCCTCCGACAATCTCATGTTTCCAGGAGATTAACAAAACAACCAACAGAATAAGAGGGGGGATATTATGCATAAATAATCCTAAAACCGTTCCCCAGAATCCATAATTCCCTTCAAAAATATCTAGAGAAAACATAGCTAAGAATAAGATAAATATTATTGACAATATTCTCGGCGTCCAATATACAAATTTGCTAATCTTTTTTTTCATGTATCTATAATAGGGGGATCACCTTTTTAAATTT
>Ga0208375_1004345_pt1 | contig 11242 bp, 7 predicted proteins | sample RifOxyD1_FD_184038 | JGI IMG/M metagenome (GOLD analysis project Ga0208375, IMG submission 184038) | Soil microbial communities from Rifle, Colorado - Rifle Oxygen_injection D1 (SPAdes) | ecosystem: Environmental > Terrestrial > Deep subsurface > Rock core/Sediment | place: Rifle, Colorado... | reverse complement strand
CCGTTCTCCAATGCCTTTAAAAAATTTCCCTGCGCATATAAAGTGAACGGATGCGGCACTTTTTCCATAATGTTGAATATGACTGTATTCTTATCCTCAAATTCCCTCCAATCCGGATTCCACATTGTTTTAAAGCCTCCGACCAGGCGGTTGTCCTTGTCAACCATCATCAATGAAAGGTCATAAGTTATGTTGTCCATGACAAGGCCGATGCTTCTGAACTGATCCGGAGTCTCGGATGTCTGCGGGAATTCCGCGACAGACTTGTAATCATCTATCTGGTCTGTTGTGAGGGAGATGAATACTTTGTCATCAGGAACAAGATCAATCGGATCATTAACTTTTTCGTCTATGATCTGTTTTTTCCTTATTATAAAATTAAAATTTTTTATCGGCGTCATATAGATGACAGCTGTATCTCCCTGCAGTGAAACAGGCTGTTTTGCATCCTGGTACCCGGGCTTTTCCGCAATGAGGGTCCCCGGCCTGCAGAATGACGGAAGGTTTGCCTCAAGCCTGTAAGTTCCTGCTTCCGGCTTTGTCTGCCCAAGATAGCACTGTATATTATCCATGCATTCAAATGTTATGTTTGCGCCGTAAATATCCTCTGTCTTCTGCCTCCTGTCTTTTGCATAGATGATTGTAGTTTTCTTTTCTCTTGCTGCGCAGTAGTCGCTGTCAGCTTCAGGATCCTCATATATGCTTATCGCAAAATCCCTCCTGTTGCCTTTGTTGTGGTCTATCATCACAGGGACTGCAAACCTGAATGAAAGGCCCCTATTATCAAATGCAGACGGATCTGTGATTATTATCTCAACAGGGAATATGGCATCATAAGTGAAGTGATATGAGTTTATGCAGAAGAATTTCAGGAATTCGGGCATTCCCTTTCCAAAGCTGGATCTCATCCTGTCTCCTGAAGAAGGCCTTGCATGCATCTCAAAGTTCCAGCCTTTCTCATAGTTCAGCGCCGCTGTAAAATCTTTGTATTTTTCCTTTGCAGCGTCCCAAAAGAAATTATTGTATTCATAAATATCAGCCGGCGCCTTTCCGGGGATGTCTCCTGCTTCAATCTGCTGGGGGGTGAGTGATGCAAATCTCTTATATATTGATTCTTCCTGCTGGAACGGCTCATATGATGTGTCTTCAAACCTCATCCTTGGGAAATAATCCGAAAGCATGCTTTTCATCTCATCTTCAACTGCGCTTTTGCTCCATACTTTCCTGCTGCAGTCAAAAGTGATGTCTGAAAATGGTATGTCCTGGTTGAGGGAAAAAAGGTTTATCGCCGCATCCTCCAGAAACATCTTTTCATTCTCATTTTTCAGTATCTGCTTTGCATATTCAAACATCCTTTTCAGCTTTACATCTGCAGTTGCGCCGAACATTGTTATCGCTGCCTGCCTCTGCTCGCCGATGATCTTAACATCCATCGGATAGGTGAGCGCAGCAGAGATCCCTTCATCGCCGAGCGCTGTAAAAACAACTGACTGCTCCATCTCCTGTCTCGGTGTTATCTCAAATTTCTTCAGAGCATCAAAATTCAGGCATCTTTGTATGTCAGTTTTTATGTATTCTGCGATGTCTGTCTCAATTTTCGCCTGGGATGGTATCCTGCTGTATCCTTTGTAGTACCAGTAAGGTATTTTCATTCCGCCGCCAGGGGTTAATGCGATATAAGAATCCGGATTTCTTTCAATGTTTAATGGAAATGTAATATATCCTCCCTGGGATGCTGCCACTCCGGCTGCGCGCTCCGCTGACTGCCTAAGGCATGCCTCAACAAAATCCTTCACAGGGGCAAATTCCGGAGGAACAACTTCTGCCTGGAATGATTCAGTCTTTATGGTTTTAAAATAGATAAAGCCACCTATTATAAACAATAAAATTACCCCTAAAATAATATACAAGGTCACCTGGCCCTGTTTACCTCTTTTTTCGTACATTTGGGGTAAAAATAGGGTTAAGAGTTTATAAATATTGCGAGGTAAGTGCTGCGAATATATACCTATATTCTTACGCTGCTGTTCCTCTGCTCCCTCACAAAGTTGGGGGAACAGGGGAACAGCAGTTCTTTTTATGCTCCATCCTAAATAAGGTTAACATTAAGCTATTCGCTAAATTTTTATAGGCATGTATTATCAGCTGATCCTATGAAAAGAGGGCTGATAATCAAGCTGACAGGCATGCTTCTGTTCTTTGCAGGGCTGTTTATCCTGTCATCTTCTAAATATGGCATAACTGGCGCATTTGCAGGGGTTTCAGGACTAAATTTTTACAATTTGCATACATTTATAGGCATATTGTTTATCCTTTGCGCTGCAATATTATTCTTATCCCGCGCTGAACCAGCCAGAAAACTGGAGGAGGAGGAAGAGGTATCCGATGCTGAGAGCAGCCTGGAAAAAAAACTTTCACAGATAAAAGATGCCAGGATACGCAGAGAGTTGTTAAGCGATATGCACCGGGCTGAAAAATTTGCAGAAAAGGGGATAGATGTGAATGGCTTATGGGATCCTGATAAAAATTATGAAGAGAATAGATATGCTTTCTTTAACGAGTTTTATGATAATGTTGATTATGAAATAACCACCTCTTACTGGAAATCAAAACATAAAGATATCCCTTTTAGAGATTATCTTAAAAATATTAAAAAGTATACCGGCACAGAAGATTTTGCTAAATTCAGGGAAAAGGCCCTAAAAATGATAACTTTATGGAATGAAAAAGTTCTTTCCAGTGAATTTGTTCCGTTGTTTATAGAAGAGAGCAATAACCCGCCAAAAGACTTTCCTGATATGAAAATGAGGTGTGTGTATTATGGGCTGCCGGAACTGAAGGGAAAATCCAGAACATATTATAATAACAGCAAGGAAAATGGAGATGTCATTGTTGCCCATGAGATAATCAATCCTGATGCTGTTGAAAATCCGGACAGATTAAATAAAATTCCGCATATACATTGGGAATTGGAATATATCATGAAAAAGAATTTTAAGTTTAAATGAATCAATTTAATTTTTCTTATTTATCTTTGTATCCAGGATGCATCTTTATTTGATGCCATGTTCTTTTCTTGCCATTGATTCAACCGCATCTACGCAAATCAATTCAAGCTGGGCAAATATCTCATAAAATTTATCGCGATCCCCTTCACTTATTGTTCCGGCGCTTTTAAACTCCTTTTCTGTTTCCAGAAGAAAACGGTATATCTGATCAGCCGGTGCATTTTCTATGTATTGTGTATGCGCTGCTTCCAGCTGCCCGAGAAAATAAGTAAGATTTTTCTCCTGCGCCTTTAAATCCTGTATTGGATCCTGTGTCCTGGGAATTGCAGGCATCTTATCATGGTTGACCATATGTTACCCCCTATTAGTGCTTGCTTATATACCTTTCCGGGTAGCTTTTTAAACTAAAAATTTAGTAACTTATTAGTTACAAATTAATTAAATCATTATAACCTACTGCGGAATTTTAAGCTAAATTTCTTCTCCTTCGTAAACTAAGGGAGGAATAAGGGAGAAAAAGTTCAGCCCCATTTATACATATGCATTTCCTGATATCTTTTTAAAAAAATTTATAAATCTCAGATATCCTGAAATGCGGAAGGGGGGAAATTCAGGTTTTGCAATTTCTCTTACAAATCTTAAAATTGAATTTAAAATAAGCGGAGGGTGGAGATATGTTGCCGTTAATCTATGCATTGATCATATTTGGCATAAGCATTTTCGCAATTTTTGTTGCGGTTTATTTTGCATGGTATGTCCTCAAGCAGGACACAGGGACTCCAAAGATGATGGAGATCTCAAATCATATCAAAGAAGGCGCAGAGGCTTTTCTGAAAAGGCAGTATAAGACAATAGCCATATTGGCCGCTGTGACTGCGGTTATAATTTTCGGCGTGTATGCATCTGTCGGAAAATTAGACTATGCTGTGCACACTTCCATAGCTTTTGTGCTCGGGGCATTCTGCTCGGCGCTTGCAGGGATTATAGGGATGTATATCTCTGTAAGGGCAAACATAAGGACTGCGGCAGCGGCAAGAAAATCAGCATCAAAAGCTATGAGGATCGCCCTGCTCGGCGGAGCGGTCTCGGGAATATTTGTCGTGGCGCTTTCACTGATAGGCGTTGCAGGAGTTTATTATGCATTCGGAGCTGATCCTCTGAAGACACCGTTCCTCATGGTAGGCTATGCATTCGGCGCATCATTTGTCGCCTTATTTGCGCAGCTTGGCGGAGGAATATACACAAAAGCAGCAGATGTAGGCGCAGACCTTGTGGGAAAGGTTGAGTCCAACATCCCTGAAGACGATCCGAGAAATCCGGCTGTGATCGCAGATCTTGTCGGTGACAATGTCGGCGACTGCGCAGGCAGGGGAGCTGACATATTTGAGAGCACAGCAGCGGAAAACATAGGCGCGATGATCCTGGGAGTCGCATTATACCCTGTCTTCGGCGTCAACGGAATATTGTTCCCTCTTGTCGCAAGATCATTCGGCCTTTTGGCATCTATTGTTGGAATCTCAGTGGCAAAGGCAAAAGAAACCGAAGATCCAATGAAAGCGCTGAACAGAGGATATTATGTAGCAAGCATATTGGCTGCAATATTCTTTTACGGCGTAACGATGTACATGCTGCATAATGTTTGGTTCTTCTACGCAGGATTAGTAGGATTGGTGATGAGCATACTCATTGTGTTTATCACGCAATATTATACTGATTATAACTATAGGCCTGTAAAAAGCATCGCTGAATCATCAAAAACAGGCGCTGCAACAAACATAATCACAGGCCTTTCTGTTGCATTGGAAAATACCGCGCTGCCGGTGATAGTGATATGTCTTGCATTGTTTCTTTCCTATAAATTTGGCGTCATGTCCGGCGTCGCAAACGGCGGATTATACGGAACTGCAATAGCGACAATGGGCATGCTGGCAACTGCCGCATATATACTTGCGATGGATACATTCGGGCCTATAACAGACAACGCAGGAGGGATCATAGAGATGTCAAATGCGCCTGAAAGCGTAAGGAAAAACACAGACAGGCTTGATGCAGTCGGCAATACGACAAAAGCGCTGACAAAGGGATATGCGATCGGCTCAGCTGCATTGGCTGCGTTTTTGCTTTTCTCAGCATATATGGATGAGATAGCAAGCTTAACGCACAAGGCATTTGCTGTTGTTGACATCGCAAAGATACCTGTATTCATCGGAGCGATGCTCGGCGCAATGCTGGTATTCTTATTCAGCAGCCTTGCAATAAGGGCGGTAGGCAAGACCGCGGAATATATTATACAGGAAGTAAGGCGGCAATTTAAGGACAAAGGCATAATGGCAGGAAAGAAAAAGCCGGACTATGCGAGATGCGTTGACATAACGACAAAAGGCGCGCTGAAAAATATGATCCTTCCGGGATTATTGGCGATATTATTCCCTGTTGCTGTTGGATTGCTGCTCAAAGCAGAAGCTGTCGCGGCAATGCTGATGGTAGGGACAATTGCAGGGATCCTCATGGCCACTGTCATGAATAACGGCGGCGGAGCATGGGACAATGCAAAGAAATTCATTGAGACCGGCGCATTCGGCGGCAAGGGATCAGAGACGCACAAAGCAGCTGTTGTCGGAGATACGGTGGGAGATCCGCTGAAAGACACAGCAGGGCCAAGCCTTCATGTACTGATCAAGCTGCTTGCGACAATCACTCTTGTGATGGCGCCATTGTTCCTGTAGAAAGCGGTATAAATCATATTTTTTATTTTTTTGTTTGGTTTTTTAATTTATAAGCCTATCGTTAGGATTATATATATAAATGATTTCTGAGCATCATGACACTTGAATTAAACGTGGAAGAAGGTTTTCAGGAGATTATGCAAAGGCTTGAACAGATAAAAGAAAGGCCATTGCTTGTTGCTGTATACGGCTGGCCTAGGAGCGGCAAATCAACCTTAATTGAAAGAATAAGAAAATATTTCTTTGATAAAGGAGAAAAGTATGTGTATGATGGAGCAGGAAAACCTGATGAACATGTTTTTAGATGTGTACGGGATTATAATCCTGAGTTCTATGATATGGTTAGGCAGGGATCTGCGCAGAATTTGGTGCAGGTGCATGATAGCAGAGAAAAATCCCGTGAGGCTATTGATGCTGAATATCCGCAAGATTATAGTCCCAGAGAGACAAGCGTTTTTCTTTTCCACTGCGCCTGGGACAGAATATCAGGAAACCGTGATCATGAAGACCCCCATGTTCTCGTTGAGAGGATTGCCAATAAAAAGATGCATCTGAATGTTTATGTTTATAATCCGATGAAAGTGAACAGGCAGAATATAAAAGGCGATTATGACCTGATCATTTGCAACCCGCATAGCTGATTAAGAGATATAGTTCATAATGTTATTTAGGGGCCTATCAAGCCCTATGCACTGCCCTCTGCACATCCTTGCTCAGTTCAGGAGATGCAAAAAATTCCAGCGGGCTTATAGTATACCCCACACCCCTCAGCTTGTCAGGATGCAGCGCAAAGTATGCTGTCCATGGCAGTGAAGGAATTTTCACGAGTGTGGTTTTATATGTTTCATTCAGCTTTCTTGTTTCCTCAGCCTCCTGTTCTCTTATTTTAAGAGCTTCTTCATACTCACGCTCACGCACATCCTTTCGCATGATCTCTGCCATTTTCTGTGAAAATTTAATATGCTTCTCCCTGCTTTTTGCGGCATATTCTGCCTGTACAGGGTCATTTTCCTTTGAAACAGCCTGATTAAGTTCAGCCAGAAGTTCTTCAAGTCTTTTACTTCTCTTATTTTTTGGCTGCAATAATGAAAAATGCCATTGGCTTACAGTAACCAATCCTCCTTCATCAAGAAGCGCATTGTATCCATCAATTATCACTTTTGGATTTCCATACACCAGTGCATATGATATTTCATCTGTTCCGCAGGTATGCCTGATTACATACCCTTCTTTATGGGGAAAAGCTCCTGCTGTCGCATATCTATATCCAAATGCTGATTTAGAGATTAAAATCCTGCCAGGATCACAAAAATCAGCAAATTCCCCCAGTTCATCCTTATTAGCGCAAGGCACCCTGAATTTTGGGTCCTCTGCAACAGAAACAGCTTTTCTGCCATTGATCTCCATGAGATATATCAGATCTTCTGTTACAGGCGGCGAGTCTCTTCTTCCGCTTGCCATTTTCTGGACCTTATCGCGCATATCTTTTCTGACATCAAGGCCTTTTGGCTTTTGGCTTAGCTCATTATCATACAAAACAGCATCTCCTGCGTACCATGTGCTTCTTGAGCCGTGGCCTGTTATTATGACATCCTGATAATTCGGATTTTTAAGAACTTCAGCAAGAGAATCCGTAGTTGCGTCCACATACATGTCAACTTTTTTGTTAAGAAAATCTTCAATCCTGAGCTTGTAAGCCATCAGCAGATTGTATATGTACCCTTCAAGAATTCCTGTGCTTCTTTCAAAAATCTCGGCAGGCGGCGAAACGACCGCAGCTGCAGATGCAGCCTTTGATGGCTCAGGAACAAATCCATGAAAAAGCCTTCCGGCTCTGTCTATCACTAATGGCGCTGCCAAAGCAGCAACTCCTTTCAATATGAAATCCTTTCTGCTGATAGTTTTCATAGAATCACTACACCTGCCTGTGTATAACCTATATATAAACCTTTCTATTTTTGTCACTATATGGTAGATAGTATAGAAAGATTTAAATATTGGCTTTTTTTTGCATGCGATATGGGAACTGAATATAGAAAGTTTGCGGCAACTATCACGGCACTGGCAGCAATCGCAGCATTTTCATATATACAGTGCGATGGGCATAAAAAACTGAAAAATGATTCTTTACATAATTCCCAAAAGCCGACAATTGTACAGCCTTTAGAGGATTCTGGCGGCAGCACAAAAGAAACAGAAAACACCCAGCCAAAGAGCTCTCCGGCAACTGCAGCTGCCATCTTAACACCGGAAGAAGAGGCTGCTGATAAGATCCTTGAAAGGCCAACACTTGAACACTGCCTTGATCTTGCAGTAAACAGCAGGAAATTTGTAAGGCCCGGCAGCAAAAGGTTTGCAGGTGTCCTTGAGAAAACAGCGCAGGACGCCAAAGATAAGCTTGCGGAATTTAAGAGGGTATCTGAGTCTGAAGAAGATATGGGGGCAAGGCACATGCTTCATGTTAATACAGCCATGAGGGATATTCCCGAAATTTATAAAATATTCAAAGATGCCAGGATTAAAATAAGATATGATATGTCTATGCCGTCTACATCTGATATGCCTTACAAAATTATGCAGCAGCTCATTGAAAAATCAAAGGGCGAAACCGGCGGAGAGCTTCAGCTGTTTTTCCTGAACAGATTGGTCTCAGATTTTAATGAGGACTACAGAAATTATACTAATATAACAAACGGCGGCCTGCCCGGAAGAGCAGGATATCACAAGCCCGGGATGCAAAAAGGCGCGAACCGGAAAAAGACAGGCAGAGAAATCCGAAAGTGGATGAAAGATTTTAAAAAAGGTGAGAATAGGAGAAGAAAATATATTAGAGAAGAGATAAAGGATCTTACTGAGAGGGATATCACCAATGGAATTACTATGCCTTATATAAGCAGTGAGAACTCAGAAGATATCTTTTTTTACATGAATCTTGCTGTTGAACATAAGATATCTTATATGGCTGAAAATGTCATGGCATCATACAAGAATAATATCCTGGATCTGATCAGCAGGCCGGGAGAATACGGACAGGCAAATGAAACACTGAAAAAAGCCGGAGACATAATATTTGAAAGCCATGGCCCATGCGAAAAAGGAGCTGATTTAGTCAGGCTGAATACACATGAAAGTTATATGCGCGCCTATGAATTTTTTATGCAAGGCACCTGCTATGAAAAAGCGTTTGGCATAGCGCAGAGGATGGATAATAAGGATATGCAAAAAAGAGCGATTGTTGAGGCTTTGAAAGACGGCAACAGGGGAACACTCACTTTTTTATGCTCTGTATTTGATTCAGAAGCGCCGGTAAGAAGGATCAAACTCAGCCCCAATCCCGATAATCCGCCCCAGTAATGATAAAACAATCTATAATCCTCATTAATGCTTTTTATTTATAGGAAATAACCTTAATTTTCGGATATGTCAAAATATATCTAAGGTTATTTCCTAATAAGTAAATCACTTTTTGCAGGGACTAACGTCCTATTATTAAAGTGATTTACTATAATTTTACATTTTTTATATTAATTCATTGTGTGTACTTTTATTACGCTTAATACATGTTAGCCAAAATTTTCTTACTGATTAGTAGGTTCATACGCTTCGCTATTCCCGAAAATCCTAAAAGATAGGTGCCTTCGTTAAATCGAGAAACGGAAACGAAAAAGAAATGCTAATGCACTTTCTTCTAACATTGATTTAACGGCTCACTCTGTTCGACCCAAATTTTGGATTTAATAAAACGATTATTTCTCGGGGGCTAACGAAGGGGCAATTTTAACTAAACAAACTAAAAACGACGAGGGGGGAATTCCATAACAAAACAGAATAATTTATAAATATAAGAAAAGCAAAGTATTAAAGAGGTGATTGATATGACCAATATAAAAAATAAATTTATCTTTCTTATGCTTATTCTAGCAGTGATATTTTTATCAGGATGCGCGCAAAAAGAAACGCAGGCATCTGCCAATAAAGAAGATGCGGCTAAATCTGTAGCTGCATTACCAGCTGATAATGAGATGGTTGATTGCGGCCAGGCGAAAGATCCTGGGTGTTTCATAAACAGAATGAATCAGTGCCTGCCGGTAACTGCTAAAATGACAGGAACAGACGATTCAGCAATAGATGTAACAATTTTAGGAATAGTAAATGAAACATGCCATTTTCAGAGAAAGCTGAACAATGTTTTAAATCTTAACTGCTATTTTCCAAAAGGAACTATGAATATGGATACCTTTGATCAAATGTTCGGAAATGATAAGGGCCTGCAAAAAGTTGTAGATGATGCCTGCAAAGCGATAGGATGGTAAAAGCATAAAAAATGTAGGACTTATTGAAAATCAGCGCGGGTAAAAACCCCGCACTTTAGTGCGCTGATTTTCAATTTAGATAATGCCGACTAAAGCTCGGCATTATCTAACTTGCTTTGGCAAGTTCCAAAAATCCGCTGCCAATAATGCGAGCCCGTAAAAACCTCGCCTTAAAAGGCGAGGTTAGGGCGAGCAATCAATATCGCAGCGAATTTTCGTTATTGTTGGAATAGTCGGTTTAATATTAAGAAAGAAAAACTAAAATCAACCAATCCCAAACATACCCCTGAATAAGCTGATGATCTTTTGTATCAGGCCAGAACTCATGCACTTTCCATCCACGCACACATTGCTGGCGCACTCAAAATTATTCTCACAGGATCCATCTTCTTTTAGCTGCTCAGCAAATTTTCCTTCGTCTAAACAGAACATGCCTGCTTTCCTGTAGCCAAAAGGATAGCATTTGCCGCCTGAAGGGCAGGAATCCTTGCAGATCAGGATTTGCTCTGCGGCAGGGATAGGCTCTGTTATTTTTTTATCTGTATTTTGTGCTGGAACAGCTATTGCATTTGGCGCTGCCGGCGCTTCTGCAGGGACAGCAGGGATCACTGTTGTGGCAGCAGGAACAGGGGTTGCTGAAACCGGAACCGGAGCCCCAGCTTCGGTGTAGCATTCATTTGAGATAGAAAAAGAATTGACGCCGCACTTGCTGTTATCATCATAGCATTTTCCTGCGCAGAATTCAGCGGCATATTTCTGCCATGTTTCGCTTGTTTTGCATGATGTTGTGTCTTCAGATCTTGATTCTGAGCCGTCATAGCATTGCCAGTATGCAAATCTGAATCCTCTGTTTTTTATTTCTGTTGGGTTAGTTTCTCCTGTTTTGCATTCAAATCTGATTTCTTCTCCATTTCCATCCTGGGCGGTATATTGATATCCTCCGCATGTTGATTTCCATGTGACCTGTTCGCCTTTATTCCCATCATAATTGATTATGCAGTCTTCTTTTCCTCTGCAGAACTTCTTTCCTTCATCCTCTCCGGTAAAAGAGCCCGCGATATAGCATTCCTGCTCTTTGCCGGAATTTACGAAGATGCAGGTTATCTGCTCGGTAATCTTCTCCCCTTTAACACCAGAGATCTTCTCCCTTTTTACACAGCCAGGATCTATACATTTCTGGGCCGGAGGCTGGACC
>Ga0208375_1004343_pt1 | contig 11246 bp, 12 predicted proteins | sample RifOxyD1_FD_184038 | JGI IMG/M metagenome (GOLD analysis project Ga0208375, IMG submission 184038) | Soil microbial communities from Rifle, Colorado - Rifle Oxygen_injection D1 (SPAdes) | ecosystem: Environmental > Terrestrial > Deep subsurface > Rock core/Sediment | place: Rifle, Colorado... | reverse complement strand
CCGCTCTGCGCAGGGCCGCGGTATCGGCGATGAAGGCGTGAATGCCGTAATCATACGGGACAATGCCGCCGGGAAGCCGCGCGCGCGCGGATATGCGAAGGTAATTGCGGGGCGTCCACCCGCCCCAGCCGGCCGCAAGCGGCCGGACACGCGGCCAGGAAACAGCGTCCACGCCGACGGCGACGTGGGCGCCCGGCGCGCGGCGCTTCGAATCAAGCATGATGCGCGCGATCATCTGCCCGGCATCCCCGGCGGGCAGCACCCTTGCACGGCACCCGGCGCTACGGTTTTCAAAAATCCTGATCACATCCGGTCCGAGCCCGCCGGGCGCCATGAAGCTGTCATAGGAATAAACCGTGATCTGCGTCGTTGAAGCACTTGCCGCCGGGGCTCCTGCAAAAAAGCAAACCACTGCAAATAGAACTGCTTTCATCTATGGCAATTGAGGTCCCGGCGTCCCGGGGTCCGCATCGCGCGGCTTGAAAATCCTGATTTTTCCGGTCCGGTCATCCGCACCGACGGCGGCATACTGCCACATGATCTCGCAGTTTTGCAGATGCGCGGTGGTTTCTTCAAGCGGCGACATGATGTGCACAACGCCGTTTTCATAGAGAGTGACGTCGGCATTGTCAACGCAGGTGCCTTCTTCGCCCGGATAAAAAAAGATCACCCGCATCGCCCTGCCGCGTCTTAAAACCCTTGGTCCAAACATATCCCGGAAATAGCCCCTGGCGTCATGAATGGCAAGCGGGCAAAAAAAAATTGTCCATTGGAACCGTCCCGGGCGCGCGCTATATAGACAGGCAGATGAAGGACGACACGCTGGAAACCATAATGCGGCTCAAGAAGGAAAAAAACGCGATCCTTCTTGCGCACTACTACCAGGAAGAAGAGATACAGGACATCGCCGATTTTGTGGGCGACAGCCTTGAACTTGCACGGACGGCAAAAACCACACATGCAGGCATGATTGTTTTCGCCGGCGTGCATTTCATGGCCGAGGGCGCGAAAATCCTCAACCCCTCCGCGCGCGTCGTGATCCCCGACCTGCAGGCCGGCTGCTCGCTCTCGGACAGCTGCCCGCCCAAGGCCTTCGAATACTTCCGCCGTCAGCACCCGGACCACTTTGTCGTTTCGTACATAAACTGCTCGGCCGCGATCAAGGCCCAGAGCGATGTCATCTGCACAAGCTCGAATGCCGTGAAAATCGTGGAACGCATACCGCGGGACCGTAAAATCATCTTCGCGCCCGACCGCAACCTCGGCGCGTACGTCGCCCGACAAACCCGCCGCGAGATGCTCCTCTGGCCGGGGTCGTGCATCGTGCACGAAACGTTTTCAGAACGCAAGATCGCCCGGCTCATGCTCGACCACCCGGATGCCGAGCTGATTGCGCATCCCGAGTGCGAAGCCTCGCTGCTCGAAAAAGCAAAATTCACCGGAAGCACCTCGGGCCTCATAAAATATGTTGAATCCGCCAAAGCCCGCAAATTCATCGTCGCCACCGAGGAAGGGGTCATCCACCAGATGAAAAAGCGCGCGCCCGGAAAAGAGTTCATCCCGGCGCCCCCGAACCACGAGTGTTCATGCAATGAATGCGCGTTCATGCGTCTTATAACGCCCGAAAAAATCCGCGCATCCCTTGAAACCGGTGAACCGGAAATCACGCTGACCGAAGATCTGCGCCTCAGGGCGCTCAAACCGCTGGAACTCATGCTGGAATGGTCAAAATAGGCCTTCACCCGGCAAAACCTGCAAACCCGGCATATTTTGCCCACCTCCTGACAACAACAAGCCTGTAACATGCATTTAGTTTCAAACGGTTAACCTTACCATGCCATAGGCATGCCTCTTGCTGTCATAATACCCGGAGGACAACATTCCATGTCCAGCGTATCATCCACAAACGACAGCGGCCTTCATGAGTATTATAAAAAAATCATCGAACAGATGCATGATGAACAAACAGAAGAACGCAAGCGCATGAATGAACATGAAGAAAACCGTGTCTCGAAGCTGCAGGAGGATTTTGAATACGGCACCAAGGAAATGCAATCGGACATGGACCACACCGTGGAGAACATCAAGGAAGCCGCCAATGAAAACATCGAACTCAACAAAACCATCAGCAAGGAGGACACCCGCAAGCTGAAAAACATGCTGTACGACAATCTGGGCAAAACCAACGGACTTGAAGCCGAGGTGGTCAAGCAGCAGCGCGACGACATGAAGCGCATCAACGACGAACTCGTTGATCACCACCACAAGATCATCGACGACCTCGACACCGCACAAGCCAACCGCATTGATGTCCTGCAAAAAGAACACATGACAAAGCAGGAAAAAAACACGAATGATGCGCGAACGGGAGCCTACAACGCGTATCACAAAATGGCTGACGAGGAGACCAACTCCTACAAGGAATTCAAGAACAAGGTCGACAACCAGTTCTACAAGTTCAACCAGGACCTCGCGCAGCAGCGCAACTTCGACCGGATGCAAACCGAGCGCAACCTTGCCGACGCAAAGCTGGACATGCAATACAAACTACAAAAATCGGAGGAATCCAGCGACAGCAAGACAAAACTGCAGCAAAACGCCTTTGACGATTCAATGAACAACAAGACCAAACGGCTGGCCCGCGCGCATGCCGAAGAGGTCGCCCATCTGAGCAACCAGATGAAGGACCTGATCCAGGCGCAGGGAAACATCCCCAAGGCGCGCGCCGAAGCCATCAGCGAGGTGATCAACAACTATGAACGCGAATGGCGCGACCGGATGGGCACCGCCAACGACGCCTACGAAACCACGCTGGCAAAATCAAAAAGCGACCTCATCGACGCCGAAGGCCAGTATGCCCGGAAAAGCTCGGACTCCGCCCGCGAAAAAGACCTCAATTACGCCGAAATACTGAAGAACCTTAACAACGAAAACCACCGGAGGCTGAAGGAGATCGAGAGTTCCTTTGACCAGAATCTGCAGATGACGCAGAAAAAAGCGAAGGAAGAGGACATCCAGCAGAAGAAATTCCTGAAGGAACAGATGGCCCAGGCCGAAGACGCAAAGGACAAGGCCCTTGAAGACCAGGCCCGCGCCTACCAGGACACCATGGAGCGCACCCGCAAGAATGAAGAGGAGAAGGTCACCCTGCTTCAGAAGGCCATAGACAAGAAAAACAGCGGCGACACGGCCGAAGTGTCGTCCACCTCCCAGGAGAAGATCGAACGCACGATCATGAACCAATTCCAGAAAAAAGCCGATGTGGCGAGCGCCGTCCACGACGAAAAAGTGGACGAACTCCTCAAAAACAACGCCCAGAGGGTGCAGGATATCCGGGACGAATCGCAGGAACGCCAGACAGCCTCGATCAAACAGGCCACGCACGAAAACCACCAGATGAAATCAGAGCTGCTCCAGTCCCTGCGTGACACGCAGCTGAGCAAGGAAGACAGCATCCGCAACATGCAGATGGACCAGGAAAAAGAGCTGCAAAACGCCTTCCGGGCCTACACAAGCTCACTTGAAAAACAACGCCGCCAGTACGAGGAGATACTGCAGACCCAGCGCGCCGAGGCGCTCACGAAGATGCACAACTCGCGGCAGGAGCTGGAATTCGCCAACAGGATGATGCAACGAAATTTCTCATTCCAGCAAAACGAGATGATCCGCGAATATGAAAAGAAGGTCGCCGCCCAGAAGGTCGAATATGATGTCCTGATCGAGGACATCAAGTCGCAGTCCGAAACCAGCATCCGCGAAACCGAGCGCAAGAAGCGGCAGGAATTTGAAGAGCAGGCCCGCGGCTATGAGCAACGCATCGCCCAGATGGAGTTCCAACACAAAGAACGCGAGCGTTACAACGAACAGAACTTCGAGGACCAGATGGACAAGCTCAAGCAGACGAATGCGATGCTGCATAAAAAAGGCAACAGGGCCTGATTCAAAAAAGCCGTCACTCGGCAAGCCGCTTCTCGGCCAGCCACCCCTCGACCCTCTTCAAGAGATCTGCCGAATACAGCTTGCCCACAAGCTGCGGACGCACGATTGATGCGACCTTGATCATTTCTTCAATATCGGTTTTTGTGATTGATACGATCTTTATGCCAAACTGCTTGAACCTGGCTATCGCTTCGTTGTTTTGCTTGCGCGTAACCGCAGTGAGCTTGTCGAGCCCGGTCAGAAAAGCACTTTTAACAACCGCCTGATCCTGCGGCTGCATGCGATCCCAGGTCTTTTTTGAGACAAGCACGCCGCCCGTGGAATTGGTAAGCGGCTCCGACATCATGAACTTGACCTTGGTATGCCACTGGAGCGCCATCGCGGCAAGCGGCGGACCGTAAACTGCATTGAGCATCCCGGTCTGAAGCCCCATCAGCACATCGGGCAGCGCAATGTGAACCGGCGTGACCTTGAACGCCTTGAAAATCGCCGCGGCAAGCGGATCGGCCTCCCAGCCCCACATTTTCACGCCATTCATGTCCGCCGGACCATGAATCGGCTTTTGCGCAAATATATAAACAAGCCCCGGCTCCGCCCAGCCAAGAAACACAAACCCCTTTTCCTTGAGCCCCGCTTCTATCTCCGGCGTAATGCGGGACTTGACATAATCGAGTTCCTGAAGACTGCGGAACATGAACGGAAGCTCGAGAATCCTCGTTTTGCCAAGAACCTCACCAAGACCGACACCGGTAAAACCCGCGCCGTGGTACTGCCCCACGCGCATCTTGCGCAGTACATCCGGCTCGTCACCCGCGATGCCGCCCGGATATATCTTGAACTCGACCCGGCCGCCGGTCCTTGTCTTTATGTCCGAATTGATTTCCTTCAGGACATCGGTCCACATCGAACCCTCCGGCGCCACGGTCGCGAACTTGACCGTAACCGGGGCCGCGTTTGCCATTACAGCCATCACTGCCGCCGCAAAAGCGGTCGCGCATACAAATGCAATTTTTCCCATTTCAATCCCCCTTTTTCAAAACAGATCTTTTTTGCGGGCCAGAAGCGCGGCCGCGCGTTTTTTTGCCACCGCATTGGCAAAAGCCTCGCCCGGCAAAAGCCCCTCGGGAGCGTTGACTATCCCGCTCAGGGTTGTTTCAAAAAGCGCCTCGTCCTGCACGGGCACGGCATAAAACTGCGCGTACATGAGGCGCGCCACCAGAAATTTCCCGTCCGACGCCTTGATGGCTTTTTCAAAATGTTCTTTTGCCTTGTTCGTGCTGCCGCCGAGCATGCGCGGCCGCGAGCCGTAATACACACCATAGAACATCCGGGGCCCGCCATTGTAATAAAGCGGATCGAGTTCAAGCACCCGGCGCATGAAAAGCTCGGCACGCGAAAGCTCGGCCACCGCCGCCACATCCGAACGGTTAAGATTGACCCAGTTTCCAAGGCAATAGCCCGTCCAAAAGAGCGCGGCGGCATCATCGCCGTCGTTTACGGCGTTTTCAAATTTTTCAAGCTCTCCGGCCGAATGCTCGCGGACCTTGTCGCCGAGCGCGCGCACACCAAAACCATAACCCCGGAGATACAGCGCCGAAGCCCGCGCAACATCCTCCCGGCGGGGCGAATCCTCCAGAAAAGCGAAAGCATAAGAACAGTATCCCTGCGCAAGCGTAACGAGAGCATCGCGGTTGCCGGGAGAGGACTTGAGCACGCCCTCGATCATTTTAAGATTGCCCGGCATGGCGGCACGGGCAAATTCCAGGTCCGGCTCCTCATTGAAAGCCCTGGACGCCTCGCCCATCATTGCGGCGGTGCGATCAGCGGTAATCCGGTTAAGCGAACACGCCGACAGGCTCAATAACAACAACGCAAAAAAAGTGACGAAAAAAGTGCCCGCCAACTTTTCGGATATGCGGCGCGACATCATGCAACAGCGACAACCTCGGTTACTTCGGGGATTTTTTCGCGGAGCCGCCGCTCAACACCCATTTTGAGCGTCATCCGTGCCCCCGGACATCCTTTGCAGGCCCCCTGCAGCCTGACAAAAACCTTGCCTTCTTCAAACTTGATGAACTCGATATCGCCACCGTCCATCGCCAGCGCCGGTTTGATCTCGGTATCGATGATTACACGAATCATTTTTTCAGCTTCAGACATATCTTGCTCCTTGAACTAGTTCACTGTTAGCACAATAATATGACCATGGCATCAACGTTGAAAATCTTTTTACCATTATTTGTCATTTTCTCCCTGTCCGCGGCGCTGGCCGCCGCGCCGCTCGCCGCGCCCACTGCGGTGCCGGCACCGGCAGAACCCGGTCTTGAGCGGATCGAAAACACAACCCTTTATTTCAAGGGCGGCCCGCCCGAGATAAAACCACTCGACACAAAACTCCAGGAACTCAAATTCTTCGCGTTTCTTCGCACACCAGACAAGAAAATCTGGTATGCACTCGTGTCCGGACGCCCCTGCACGGACTGCATCCAGGAAAAACACCTTTACCTCATCCGCTCCGACCGCGGAAAAGTCACGCAGCTTGTATATCCCGGCAGGATCCTCGAGCCCAAGACCCGGCAGGTTGTCTACGATTCGCGCGCCTTTTTCGGCCGCTGCATGCCGCCGGCGGACGAAGAAGTCTACATCGTGTTTCAAAAGGAGCGCGTCGACCGGCGCCGGTCATTGCAAGCGAGCGTGCTGGTCGCCATGCCCGGCACCGACATGATCCACGAGAAGCTGATCGAACGCCGCCTGCCGAACATCAATCACACGCTTGCGCGCGTGAAACGCAAACAATGCTGGGAGATCGAGGGCCGCAACCGCCTTATCCTGGCCAAACCCCTTGACCTCAACCCCCGTCGCGGTATGGCTGACAATGACAAGGATGACGACGATGAAAATGACGAAAAAAAGGAAACACAGGCCCAGAAAGACATGCCGTCGCAGCAGGAGTGACAAGATGAAGAACAAACCGTCCGGAAACATTTCACTTGAAAACGTGCGCCCTGACGGCGCGCGCATGATCCGCGAAGCGGAGCTGGTGCGTTTTTCAAACAACTCAAAGCAGCGCCGCTATACCGTCGAATTCACCTGCCCCGAATTCACCTGCATCTGTCCGGCGTCCGGCCTGCCGGATTTTGCGGCCATTTTCATAAAATACGACCCGCGCGACTGGTGCGTCGAGCTCAAAAGCCTCAAGCTTTACATCAACAAGTTCCGCGACCGCGGGGTTTTTCACGAAGACGCGGTGAATATCATCATGGACGACCTGGTCGCGCTTCTTGATCCGTGGGAGATGGAAATCACCGGCGACTTCAATGTGCGCGGAAACATCAAGACCGTGGTGCGTGCGCGGCACAAGCGATGATCAGAAGTCCACCGCTCCCCCGCCCGCCAGGATCGGCAGGAACCGGTGCTGCGAAGCATTGGGATAATAATGAATGCCGATATGGAATCCCGGCCAGTGATGGCTTGCGCCGATCCCCAGCACCTTGAATGAAACATCATACGTCACGCCCGCACACGCCACATTTCCGACGGCGCGCGCGCCCTTTTCGCCCTTGCCGGACTTTGGCGGATTGTACGCCCACGAGATGTCGGCACCGGTCGATATGCCGTGCATGTAACCCGACGTGACAATCCCGTCCGTCTTGAGGGCGACGTTCGTGATGCTATAGCTTCCAGCCACAACAAGAGCCACGCGCGGCAACAACGCAAAAGCCGCCACGGCTCCCGGCAGATACGACGTGACTTGAAAATCCGGATTCGACGACGAAATGTTCTTGTAGTTGAAATACTCGAATCCGCCGGTCAGTCCGAATGCAAACGAGGGATAGTCGACAAGCGAAAGCTTGGCGTTCGCATTGTACATCCTGAAAAAATCCCTTAGGATGTTGGTGCCGACCTGCAAAAAATCCGTAAGACCGAAAGCCAGCTCGGTGCCGTAAACCAGGCGGCCGGCCGGAAGGGTGAAGGGGCTTGGCTGCATGTGCGTATAGGCGAACTGCGGGTTTTCGACCTTGGAAGCCCGTGCCTCCGGCGCTGCCGCCGCAAGAACAAGCACCGAAACAATCAAACCAACACGTTTCATTTCTGTGTCTCCTTGAAATCAAATACCAGCTCATCGGAACCTACATACCCCAGTACGCGCCGCACTTCGCGCTCCTGGGCGACCGTGCTTTTTTCAAGGCGCTTGATCTCGGCATCAAGCCGCGCGATCTCGGTCTCGATCAACGCGGTTTTCCCGGTCTTCTGCGCCAGGAGCGACCGGAGCCTCACGGCCTGCACAATGCCAGGAGGTCCGAAAAAACCAGCAAACACACCCGTAAGGATGATGCCCCAAACCACAAAAACCGCGATCCAAAGTCTTCCCGGTGTCACGTGTCCCCTGGTCACAAATTCCTGTAGATCGAAACACCGGCAAACCTGGCCTTGTCGCCGAGCCCGTCTTCAATCCTGAGGAGCTGGTTGTACTTGGCAATGCGGTCAGTGCGCGAAAGAGATCCGGTCTTGATCTGCCCGCAATCCGTGCCGACCGCAAGATCCGCGATGAAGGCGTCCTCGGTTTCGCCGCTGCGATGGGAAACCACCGTGGTGTATTTTGCCTGCGCCGCCATTTTCATGGTCTCGAGGGTCTCGGTCACGGTGCCGATCTGGTTGAGCTTGATCAGGATCGAGTTTGCCGTCTTCTTCTCGATGCCGCGCTTGAGATATGACTGGTTGGTGACAAACAGGTCGTCGCCGATGAACTGGATCTTGCCGCCAAGTTCCTTCGTGGCCTGGCTCCAGCCATCCCAGTCATGTTCCGCAAAACCGTCCTCGATCGAGATTATCGGATAAGCCTTGATCCAATCGCTGTACATCTTTATGAGATCCCTGGCGCTCGTTTTCCTGCCTTCGAACCGGTAGCCGTCCCCGCCTTCGGCGGCAAATTCACTGGCAGCGCAATCAAGCGCAAGAAACACGTCCTTGCCGGGCTTGTACCCCGCATCAGAGATGGCCTGCATGATCGCCGCAAGCACCTGTTCGTGCGCGCGCTCGCCTTCAAACACCGGGGCAAAACCGCCTTCATCCCCAACGCCGGTTGAAAGCCCCTTTGAATGAAGCAGTTTTTTGAGGTGGTGGAACACCTCGCTGCCCGCACGGAGTGCTTCAGAATATTTTTTAAAGCCCGCCGGCACGATCATGAACTCCTGTATGTCCAGACCGTTGTCGGCATGTTTGCCGCCGTTGAGGATGTTCATCATCGGCACCGGAAGCGTGACGCCCTTGGAGCCAAACACGTCGGCGATCCATTTATAAAGCGGCATGCGTTTTGACCGGGCGCTGAGACGGGAAAACGCCATGCTCACCCCTAAAATCGCATTGGCACCAAGTTTTGATTTCGAAGGCGTGCCGTCAAGCTCGCAAAGCGTGTCGTCGAGAAGCGACTGCATCGCGAATTCGCGCCCAAGGATGGCAGGCGCGATCTTGTCGCGGACATTGCCGATGGCCTTGAGGACCCCCTTGCCCATGTAGCGTTTTTTATCTCCATCCCGAAGTTCAAGCGCCTCGCCCTCGCCGGTGGATGCGCCGGACGGAACAATGGCCCTGCCGACAAGCTGCTCGCCGGAACGCTTTGGATCGTCGGCAGCGAGTTCAACCTCCACTGTCGGAAACCCGCGAGAATCCAGCACTTCCCTGGCCACCACCCCCTTGATTTTCATCTGCGCCGCCATAGGCATAATTGTAACCCCAAAAAAGGGGTCCGCCAACTTTTCTACGCTACGGCAGCAAATTTGTCTTTTTTGAGCAGCTCGACATACCAATCGGGCGGCATGAATTTTTCACGCGGGAAAGGCAGGCGGTTGATTTCTATTTCGTGCATGAAAGAAGGGACATGGCCCGTAGCAACAAACTCGCCCACGATCTTCCCTTCCGCAGTACGACCTCTCTGAACAAATTTGAAGATATCCCTTATCTGATAACGGCCGATCTCATCGACCTCCGGAACGACCTCCGAAATATTCGTCACCTTGCGTGTTCCATCGTTCATGCGCTTGATCTGAATCACGAGATGCACGGCGGCGGCAATCTGCCGCCTTATCGCCGCAACCGGCACGTTGGTGTCACCCATCATCGCCAGGGTTTCGAGCCTCACGAGTGCGTCATAAGGGGTGTTGGCATGCGTGGTGCCCATCGAACCGCCATGCCCCGTGTTCATTGCCGTGATAAGATCAATCGCCTCGGGACCGCGCACCTCGCCGACGATGATGCGGTCCGGACGGAGACGGAGCGACGATCTGATAAGATCGCGTATCGTCACGGCACCCTTGCCGGTCGGGTCCGGAGCCTTGGTCTCGAAAAACACCACATGGTCCGTCTTGATCCTGAGTTCACTGGCGTCCTCGATGATCAGAAGCCGCTGCGTTCCCGGCACGCGCGAACCGATGATATTGAGAAGCGTCGTCTTGCCGGAGCCGGTGCCACCCGAAACAATTATGTTCTTTGCAAGATAGACGCAGACGTCCAAAAATCTTGCCGCATCCTTCGAAATGGTTCCACGGTTTATAATGTCGACAAACGACGGGGTAACGCTTGAAAATTTGCGGATTGAAAGCGTCGTGCCCTTTCGCGAACAGGGCGGCAGCACGGCATGAACGCGCGAACCGTCCGGAAGGCGCGCATCGAGCGTCGGGTTTTCTTCGTCTATGCGGCGACCGACGAACTGGGCGATGTTTCTTACCGCAGCCTGCAGCGCCTGCTCGTCCTTGAATCTGGCGTCCGTCATTTCGAGAAGACCCTTACGCTCGATAAACACTTCCATCGGTCCGTTAACAAGCACCTCGGTGACGGAGTTGTCGTCGAGGTATTGTTTTACGGGTCCGAGAAATGTTGCTACCGAATCCTCAAAAACGCCCACTCTTCAATTCCTCCCGCGCCGCTCAGGGATCAAGACTAGAAGTGAGTTCCTTGACCACCATTGTCCCTTCCATTCCATTCACCGGACAGTAGAACCTGTATTTGCCCGGCTGGTTCGGAGTAAACGTGATTTCTTCAATCCGCTGCGCGCGCACCTGTTTGCGCACCTGGAACGAGTCCATCATCACGCAAAGGGTGTTCTTGGACGCACCGGTCACAAACATGCGCACCGGCACGTCGCGTGCGACAAAAAACACTTTCGGAAAAAATCCGAGATCGCTTGCAATGACCGCGACCTCCTGCACGCCCTTGATGCCGGTTACGGCCTTTCCGATGTCACCGCGAGGATCGGCTTTGGTCTGTTCTACGGTTGCCGGAGCCGTGGTTGGAACCACCGGCTTGTCCGG
>Ga0208375_1004342_pt1 | contig 11249 bp, 9 predicted proteins | sample RifOxyD1_FD_184038 | JGI IMG/M metagenome (GOLD analysis project Ga0208375, IMG submission 184038) | Soil microbial communities from Rifle, Colorado - Rifle Oxygen_injection D1 (SPAdes) | ecosystem: Environmental > Terrestrial > Deep subsurface > Rock core/Sediment | place: Rifle, Colorado... | reverse complement strand
TGTCGGCAACAGGCAGATCGGAACAGCAGGCCTTAATGCAACAGTTTCGGCAAGCCTTACAGGAGGCTCTGCCATCGCAGCATACATAGCCCTTCTGTATCTGTGGGGATTTTCCGCGTTTTGGATTTTTATCGGAGCATGTGTCGGGCTTTTGGTGTTTATCCCGTTTGCTGCAAAAATCAAGAAAGAAGGGGATGCGCAGGGATATCTTACCATGCTGTGCTGCCTTTTTTCATCAGCCTTATTGTTTTGGGGGTTGGTCAGAAGATATTTAAAAGATAAAAATTTCCCAACAAACTTTTGTCTCTATTTCTAACTAAGATAAATTATACTTTCGCCCATTTTCCCTGCTCCCTCGCAGAGTTGGGAAGCAGGGAAAATGGGCAAATAATAAGAATAATAATCTATATTCAATAATTAATCTTATACCTCAGTATCCCTGCGATCCCGCCCAATCCGTCTAATTTCTTTCCACCTTCATGATCAGAAGAGATTATATGGATCACTGCTTTCACAGATTCAGCTGTCCTTAATACAGCCTCAACTTTGTCATATAATCCTTTTTCCCTTGTTGCTTTGATATAATTGTCGCTGATAAAAACATCCTTTACAGCGCCGATGTTTATCTTGTCAGACACTTCCTTAAAGCCATACACTGCAAGATCTTTTGCAACTGCTCCCAATAGCTCTTCAATAAGGTTTATTTCCTGGGTGATCTTGTCTTCTTTGAGAACATGCCTCACTTCCTGCCTTTTGAGAAGCTCATTGAATGCAGATTCATCGCAGCCTGAGCAGGTCGCAAGGACTATCTTTTTCTTCAGCTCATCATCCTTTAGATTTTTCAGAAACTCATCCTTCCAGAATGCAGGGCTGGCCATGATTATCCTGTCAAGATTGAATCTTTTGTCATATTCCTTAAGAAGATCAATTATTTCCTCGTAAAAATTTGATATTTGGGCATTATTGTCGGCTTTTTTTGACACATTGCCCTTTATTTTTGTCAGTATCTCATAGCCGGATTTTTTCAGGCTTGCAAAATATGCCTCTTCCCTGTCAAATATGCACAGCAGTATATTCGGTGGCTTTGTCCTGCATGCTTCTTTTAATTTTTCAATCTGGAAATTAAGCCATCTTTCCTTTTCTATCGTTATGATGCTGTTTTCCTCAACATTGAATGTATGGTAGGATCCTTTTGAAACATCATCATTGCCCTCAACTATAATTCCGGATACCCTCAATGAATTTGCAGAGGCACCAAATTCAGTTTTTTCCACGCGTATCTTAAGAAAAACAGTTCTTTTGACAACATCAGATTTTCTGTCTGAGGCAGTGTCTATTTTTATCTTTCTTGTTGTATAGCCTTCTACAATATCATTTTTGTCAATAAGGCTGCTTAAGTACCACAGATCATCAAGATTCTCGGCCCTGACTTTTATCCTTCCTCTGCCCAAATCAGAATGTATCAGCTTCATTTTTAGCGCACTCCTCTCTTCAAAAGGAAAATATTTATATATAAAGCTACTTATTTCCAGCCTATGGTGTTTAAAGGCAGCAAATCTTCAGATTTGTATGGAAAAAGCCGGGGAAAACTGGCAAATGGCAGCATTGCCCAGTCAAGCGGCACAGGCACAGCAGTTCTTGTTCTGCTGATAGCAGCTTTTATCGTATTATATGTATTATTTCTGCCTCCTGCAACAAGACAGGAATTATTAGAGGAAAAAACACCCGGAACACTGGCAGACATAAACAAAACCCTGCTTTTGGCTTCTCCCGGAAGGCTGGATTATCTTGCAAAAAAGGATATTGAGCATACGATGCCGCCGGTAAACCTGTACAGCACAACAAAGGCTTCAGTGCTTAAGGCAGTGAACAGCATATACATCAAAAATGCATGGTTTGACAAACAGTCTGCAAATTTCTCATTCAGCATTGATGATCCGGCAAACACAAAAAATATACTGCTTTCATTCATCGTAAACAAGCATCTGGGGAGGCTTGTGATAACACTTAATGGAAATCAGATATTCAGTTCAGAGGTCTACGGCGTCAATCTGGAGCCTATAAAACTGCCGAATGATATGATAGGAAAGGACAATATCATAGAAATAAGCGTCTCTGATGTAGGCGCAGCATTTTGGAAAACAAATGAATATGCTTTGGAATCAATAAAAATAACCGCTGATATCACAGATGTGAGCACAAGGCAGGCAATGAACACCTTTATCACAACTTCAACTGAAAAAGATAATCTTGAAAGGATATTTTTAAAATTTTTGCCTGACTGCGAGCAGTACAGCGTCGGAACACTCAATATAATGCTGAACAACCACAATATATTCACTTCAGTGCCTGACTGCGGCGTCTTGAGGGTACTGGAAATCTCGCCGTATTATGTGATAAGCGGAGAAAATATCATAATTTTTGAAACAACAAAAGGAGCATATCTTGTTGACCATATAAGCGTAAAATCAAGCCTGAAGGAGCTTAAATATCCGACTTTTTATTTTGATGTTAGCGGAGATGCATATAATGCAGTTGCCTCTGGCACACATGTTGTGCTGACATTTGAGTTTGCAGATGATGTTGAATACAAAAAGGCCCAGATATGGATAAACGGCCATCTGGACGGGTTTGCAACAAACGACAGGGTTGTGGAGATCCCTATAACTTTATTTGTGAACAAAGGCAATAATGTTATTGAGATAAAGCCGCAGACAACTGTTGATATAGTGAAGCTGCAGGCATCCCTTGAATAGGGGCATAAACAGGCTGGATAATGCGCAGCTGCTCCTTCTATAAAAGTTACGGATGATTCACAGATAAAATCAAGATACAACACACCCTATATAAAAAATTCAGGCTATTTTAAAATTACAGCATAATCAAAAAATCTGTACAGTTAAAAAAGAGGGAATAAATGGCTGATAACACCACTATGGGCACTTTGGCCGCAGCAAATATAGATTCAGGCGCTGCAGCAAGCAAGCTTAATATCTTCATTATCATAGCCATTGTTGTGCATATTCTGGAATGCCTCTCTTTTGCAAATATAATACCCCTTCCTGGCGAAGCTATTGTCGTGATAAATTTTTTTATGCTGATCATAGCGCTGCTGATCTTCAGTGATCCTGCTGTTTTGATAGGCATATTCATCTATATCGTTTTTGTAAGGGGAAATCTAAGCAATTTAATCATCAATTATATCACATCATTTCCCCCAAGCGCAGCCATGACAGTCATAAGGATTTTTGTCAATGCATTGTTCAACATATTCCTGACGCCATGGTGGCTTTTTTATGCGCTGTATGTGCAGAAGAAGACAGTTTCAAAGCCGCAGCAGTGGATTGGCACGCTGATAATTGTCATCTATATGGTATTTGCGCTTTTTTCAGCAATACAGTCCGGAATGATCCCAATAAGTGAGTATACTATTACTGCGGTGCAGAAAGAGCAGGCCCAGGCAGGATTTGCTGCAATAACAGACACAGCGAAATCAGCTCCTGCGAAATTTATAGAGACCATATCAAATGCTTTTAAAAAACAGGCAGAGCGCATCATAGAATTCTCAGCAGGGGAATATTACACAGGCACAGTTGAAAAGAACAAAGAGGAGCCTTTGGGTGTTTATATCGGAAATGTCCAGCCGTCATCATCTTTGTTTGACTACACTGAGCCGGTCATCTTATGGGGCGAACTGAAAGTGCGCACATTAGAGGAAGACAAGCCAATCTCAGTTGCGATGGCCTGCAATGCTTTGGATGCAAAAACAGGGCACTATACTGTCAGCGGAGATGCTGATTCCGGCACAGATTCCACCGCATATACTTTTGATGATCTGATGAATTATGACATAAAAGATTTCTCATGCCAGTTTGAGCCAAATGCAGTATCTTCGGGCAGCGTGCAGGTATCAGCGACATTTGATTTTTCAACAATGGCGTATATAAAATCCTATTTTATGGACAAGGAAAGGCTGCGCTCAATGAGGATACAGAATCCAACACTTAATCCATTGCAGCAATTCGGCATTAAAGATACAAATCCAATGGCAATCTATACCAACGGCCCGGTGCAGATAGGTATGGAAGCAGGAAAATCCCTGCAGGGCTCTTTGGTCGCAGTTGAGGCTGCCGGTGAGAACGCTGCAACGACAAAATTCAAGCTCGGAGTCACACTGGAAAAAAATCCTGCATGGCAGGGAAAGATAAAGCAGATACAGGAATTGGTCATAATGATCCCAAAATCAATGCGGCTGGATCCGAATACCTGTGATTTTAATATTGAAGAAAAAACAGACTGTAAGGAGGATTACTGCACAGACATGGATGTTTATGATGCATACATGCTTTCGGATACACGGTCAGATGAGATGAGAAAAGAAGGAAAGCTTGGATATAAGCCAGGCAAAGAGAACATGAAAGATATTGAGGGCCATAAGTCATTCAACTGCGATATTAAGATCTTAAAGCCGGAATTGGTCCTTGGAAAGATGCCGTTGGCAACGCAGTATTTCAGGGTTTATACAAAATATACATTTGAGCTGACAAAGAATGTTGCTGTGAATGTGAAACCTTCACCGGTTCCTGCAGCTGCGGCCGGCAGAGCAGGGTACAGCAGCGAACTCGCATCAACTTATGCTGCCCCTTCAGGAACAGACGATGTCATAAAGAAAATATGGGCAACATATGGCTTTGATCTGCAGAGAGAAGCATCGGAAAATAATGTGCCTGCAAGCCTGTTAGTGGCAATAATAACCAGAGAATCCAGGGGGGACCCATGGGCTATTTCATCTACGGGGGCAGCAGGTTTAGCTCAGTTTATCTCATCAACTGCTCTAGGGTATAAAGATATATTTGCCAGAGTACAGCCATGCTGCCGCGGAAGTGAGTGCGCAAATGCGCATGCGATATGCGCGCGGGCGACAAATTTAAGAAACAGATGGTGCCAGGAAGGAAATTTCAGATGCTCCCCTGAGAATGATGACCGGTTTGATCCGACACTTGCCATAAAAGCAGAAGCGAGATATATAGCGGATCTGGCAAGGCCATTTGCCGATAGGGGCGCAACTAACGAAGATTCCCTTAAGATGGCGCTTGCATCATACAATGCAGGGCCGGGAAATATAATAAAAGCAATAAGCTGGACAGGAAATCCAAAACCTACTTGGGATGAAGTAGCTTCACAGATGGTTGCCCATGGCCAGGAGTTTGATAATCTATATAATCCGCCGATTCCAAATAAACATAAAGAAGCAAGCGGTTACCCAAACAGGGTATGGGCAGTCAAAGAGCGTTTTGAGCAGCTATCCTCGGAAAATTCACTGGAACAGGAACCATGGGCACAGGCATCAGGAGCATCCGGAGCGCAGGGCGCTGCCCAGACATCCGGCGACACTGTTGAAAATCTCGGCGCATGGACAGAAGAGAAGATAGAGATCAATCTAATCGGAAGAAACAGCGGCCTGCCGATAGGTAATAAGATTGCGGCAATCGCAACCACCCTTGAAAATATACCTTATGGAAGTTCAACAACAAGAGATAAATTGGAAGTCAGCTTTAACACATTCAACTGCATGACTTTTGTCGAGACTGTTCTTGCACTGGCAAATTCAGCAAGTTATGACGATTTTGTAGCGAGGTTAAAAGAGATAAGATATGTAAACAGCCAGGTTTCATGGGAAAACAGAAATCATTATTTCACGGCCGAGATCCAGCAAAACAGCCAATATATCAGCGATATCACACAGGCTTTTGGCCAAAGCCAGTCCCTCGGCGATAAGCTGCTAAATCATGTGGCAGATGTGCCGCAGCATACTATGCCTATTTATTATATACCACAAGATAAGATTATGGAAATACAGGATCAGCTTCAAGATGGGGATATAATCGCTTTTGCCACAGATGAAGAAGGGGTGGACGTCATCCATGAAGGCATAATCAAGATGAATGATGGAAGGGCTATGTTAATACATGCCTCCACATCCGCCTATTCTGTGACTGAAGAGCCTCTTGCGGGTTACAGAAGCGGTGCAGGTTATATCGGAATAATCATCGCAAGGCCAAAATAACCAGAATATAGGATAAAATGAAAAAAACAGGCATGAACAAAACCAATATTATCGCATCAAAAGCATTTTTTGTCATTCTTTTAGCTGCGGCCATTTTATTCTCCCAATCATGTACTTTGCAGGGATTGTTAAACTCCAAAACAAATATACCAACAGGATATGAATTCCATACAGGAAAATCAGGATTAAAGATATCCTTTCTTCAGAATTCCCCGCCTTCACAGGTCTATGCGCCTGAGAAATTTGTTGATGAGGACGGCAAGACAGCAGTCAGCAGGCAGGGTTCAGAATTCCCTGTATCACTCATGCTGAAGAATGAAGGCGCTTATGATATAAAGAATGGATATATCTCATTTTCATTGGAACAGGATTATATGGAGCTCCAAAGCTGGGCTTTCCCAGGCAAAACAACAGAGTACGAGCAGCCGACAGACATAATGATAAATCCTGAAGGAAAGAAAATAAAATTTGACCTTGAGGGCAAATCATCGATGAATCCTGCCGGCGATGATAAGATACTGGCAGCGACAATATTAGCAAAGCCGTTGGATAAGCAGTCAGTCACGCATACATCAAATATAATAGCGACTGCATGCTATGAATATAGGGCAGAGGCAAATGCGGCAATCTGCCTTGATACCGATGTATACAATCTGAAGCCGGGGATTAAATCATGCGCATTAAAGACAATAACTTTATCAGGCGGCCAGGGCGCGCCGGTTGCTGTTGCATAGAGCAGAAAATGCTTCCTCAGGGAGACAGGACAGTGATGCCTTATTTCATAATTTCCATATCAAATGCCGGCAATGGCCAGATAATAAGATATGACAAGGCAAGCGATGCATGCTCTGACAGGCCATTGAAGAGAGAGGACCTGTCTGCAGTGCATATTGATGAGATTGAATTTTCAGCCTATAGATACAGCGACGGCGCAATAAGATGCATGCCAATGTCAAAGACAGAGAGCGGAGAAGAGTATATCACATTAAAAGACCAAAAAGCAGTCATCAAATGCACCCTGAATCTGCAGGGTGAAAGCCAGGGACTTTCAGTAAATGATGAGGCTTATATGACAAATTTTTACATCAGGCTGAAATATGGCTATATCAATTCAATCGCTACACAGGTGACTAGCGAAAGGATAATCATATAAGAGATTATAAGCTGCAATCAGTTTATCAAATAGATCTATATCAGGGCATATGAGGCATATTAAGGCGCAAATTCAAAAAACTTTATATAAACGTAATCACAGGGTATGAAGAATGAGCAGAACTTACATGTTAAGCATGCACCAAGGCAAAAAGATGCAAGGCAACAGGCTAAAAACTGTTTTGCTTCTGCCGTCCTTGTTTATTTTTGCTGTTCTTTTGATGTTCTTGGCATCCTGCACTGCAGGAGGGCTGTATAAATCATCATCAAAGGATACAAAAGAAGTGAATTATCACTCAGGAAATGAAGGATTGAGATTAAAATTCCTCAACGGAAACCCGCCAAGAAGGCTTTATGCAGGGGATTCTTTAAGCGTTGTTGTTGAATATTCCAATAAAGGCGCATACCCAATACAGGGTGGCCTGTTGTATTTGTCAGGCTATGATCCTGAATACATAAAATTAGGGGGCTTTGAGGGCCAGAGGCAGCTGCCTATAACCGCAGATCCAAAAGGGCCGTTCAATCCTGACGGAGATCTGGCATACACAGCAGAGGCAACAGACGAAGCAGTAAGCATACCCGTCAATGTTGATATATTCAAGCAAAGGATAAAGGCGACTGCATGCTATGAATATAAGACAGAGGCTTCTCCGATGATATGCGTTGATCCTGACCCGATGGGGATAAGGCCGGAAGACAAGGTCTGTATTGTAAAGGATGTGAGTATGTCTTCTCAGGGCGCGCCTGTCGCAGTTACTTCTATACAGCAGGAATCATCGCCAAAACGGATACAATTCAAGATCAATTTTGCAAATGTAGGAAGAGGGACAGTGATTGCGCCAAATAATGAGGGTATCGCCACTGTCACAAAATGCCCTAATTCTTTGGAAAGGGACGATGTAAACAAAGTTTATGTTGCAGCATTTTTATCAGGGAAAAACTTAAAATGCCAGCCCGAGATAGCAAGGCTTGTGAATAACAAAGGCTTTGCATGGTGCTATTATGAAGGCGAATTGCTGAGAAACAAGCCAAATGCATACCAGACAGTGCTTGAGGTTGAGCTTTCCTACGGCTATATGGACAGCATAGCGACAGATGTAGACATTCTCAGGATGCCCGGGGACTATGAAATGAATAGGCCGGGGCAGATAGAAGGATATTAATGCCTGCGGTTAGACAGCAATACATATATTCTTGTGCATTACCTGTTATTTAGTAGTATTGCTCATTTACGCAATTTAAAAAGAAAAGCTTTTTATATTGAATTTGCTGTCTGTTTCAATAATCTATTAAAAAGTTAAATATACTTAAGATACTCAATAATGATATTTAACTGCAAAAAAGGAGGGTCAAATATGGATATCAGGAAAATCTTTGTATTCTTCATGGTGTTTGCTTTACTGATGGTTGCAGGATGTAAAACCCAGCAGCAGGGAAAAACAGTCTCTCAGGCAACGCCTTACATCGGCGGAAGCACAGGATTGATTGCAAAATTCATAGACGGCGCGCCTCCTGACCAGATATTTGACGCAGACCAATATCCATTTGGAATATCAGTGCAGCTGGAAAATAAAGGAGAAAGCCCGCTGCCAATATCAGATACAGATGAATATATTGAGATCATGGGCCTGAATCCGGAAGATTTTGGAAAAGAAAGCCAAGATGACTTAAAAAATGATATTATAACCGAAGAAGAGACAACCATTGAGCCGGCAAAAAAGAATTTTGACGGAAGCATCTCGCCTGGAGGCCAGACAGTTATCGGATTTGACGAACTGAAGTATGCGCCTGATATGAAAGGGGATACTGATGTTTTGATCAGGGCCAACATATGTTATAATTATATGACAGAAACAACAACAAAAATATGCCTTAAAGAAGATCTGATGGATACTGAAAATGCGCCTGCCATATGCAAGGTATCAGGAGATAAAAAAACAGATAATTCAGGGGCACCCATACACATCACTTCATTTAAAGAGGCTCCGATCGGAACAAAAAAAGTGCAGTTCAGCTTTGTGATAGGCGCTGTCGGAGATGCTGCTGATTCATTTTTTGCAGTAAGCGAGGATATATGTGATGACAAGATAACAAATCAGGCAAGATATGCCGTCTTTGTCGATACTTCCCCGACAACAATCAATGGAAAATATCTTGACTGCGAGGGATTTTTAGCAGGCTCAACAAGCACAGGCGACTGCGGCGGCTCAAGATGCAGCGGCTTTGTCAGGCTTTTTGACAAGAAGCCAAGAATACTAAGCTGCACACTGGATACATCAGATGTCAAAAGCACATTTGAGAAGGCAATACAGATAAACCTTGTCTATAAATATATGCAGTCAATTGAGAAAAGAGTCATCATAAAAGATGTCTCAACAAGCGGCCAATCAGATACATGATCTGAGCCAGGCTGAGATTTATTGATTTTTAATTATTTTTTTATCAATTTTAATATTTTTATCATCTATCAACTAATCTCTTCTTCTTTTTATTGATTAATACTATTTTTCGGACCCAACCAACACAACTTTTGCCAAAAATGCTTCTAATTGTATGAACTCATCAGATCCCTCAGACATCCTGTATTCAGCCTCTCCGCATGCAGAGATCAGCTCCATCTTTTTCCTGCTGTCAATATTGAGGCTTATTATCTCGTTCTGGATCTGCTTTATTATGTCCATACCGCCAAGCCCGTAGTCAAGCATCGCTTTCAGCAGGGTGTTTCTTGCCTCAACAAACTTATTGGAGACAGCAAGCTCAAGAATATCTTTTATATCTTTAGGGTTTGCAAATGAAGCAAGTGAAAATATAAGCTCTTCATCAATGTTTTTGCTTATTGCGGCGCAGCTCTGGAGTATGTTCTCAACCTTTCTGCAGTCGCCGCCTGAAATCCTGTATAATGAGTCTTTTGTCTTTTCATTTATAGCAAGGCCTTCCTCACCCGCAATCTTATCAATTATCTGCAGGATGTTTTCCTTTGGCAGGGGCTTAAACCTGAATATTGCGCATCTGGACTGTATCGGATCTATTATCTTTGACGAGTAATTTGCAGAAAGGATAAATCTTGTTGTCTGGGTGTAATTCTCCATTGTTCTTCTCAGCGCCTGCTGGGCCTCTCTTGTAAGGGCGTCGCATTCATCAAGATATATTATCTTAAACGGAACATCTCCTATCGCCTTGGTTCTTGCAAAATCCTTCACTTTATTCCTGACAACATCAATTCCACGTTCATCCGATGCGTTCAATTCAAGAAGATTGTTCTTCCATTCCTCTCCAAACAGCTGTTTGCATACGACCAATGCAAGCGAGGTTTTTCCCACTCCTGCAGGGCCTGTAAAAAGAAGATGGGGTATATTTTTCTGCCTGACAAGAGCCTCCACCCTGTTCACAATCTCAGCCTGCCCTTTGACTTCAGAGAAATCAGAAGGCCTGTACTTTTCAGTCCATATGGTTGATATAACCGCCATAAGCCTGAGAATCTGAGATATTATAAAAAGTTAATGCAAGGGGGCATTTATAGCTCCGATTAACCACTAAAGCAAAATAAACCTAAAAAATCAGATTATATCTTCTTCAGCGATTACCATAAAATCGCCTACTGCTATGAGCGCGCTGAAAGGTATGAGAATATTACCTTCTTTGTCCTTTTCAAGCTCAAGCTTTACCGTATAGGATGTAGGATTCGCAAGAATCATGTGTATAAGCTCGCCGGATTTAGTCTCAAAAATGATGTCTCCGACCTCTCCAAATTTTTTCCCAGTCTTAGAAACAATGGTTTTTCCGATCAGTTGCTTGGCAAATCTTTTGTCATCATCTTCCATGAGTCTATCCCCTCTAAAATGCCTAAATATACCGATTTCAATATCTATTTAATATTTAAATGTTTCGGAATAAGTTATCACTCTCTATTATCCCGAAACTGGTTGACACCACGAAACTAGTTGACATTTTCGTCCCATACCTGCTTTGGGGTCTTGTAGTTTAAGCTCATATGGGGCCTTTCTGTGTTATAGTGAGTTATAAAATCCTT
>Ga0208375_1004339_pt1 | contig 11253 bp, 13 predicted proteins | sample RifOxyD1_FD_184038 | JGI IMG/M metagenome (GOLD analysis project Ga0208375, IMG submission 184038) | Soil microbial communities from Rifle, Colorado - Rifle Oxygen_injection D1 (SPAdes) | ecosystem: Environmental > Terrestrial > Deep subsurface > Rock core/Sediment | place: Rifle, Colorado... | reverse complement strand
ATATATTTCGGCTGAAAAAAAGAAATTTGAAGAATTAGTAAATGCAACTCGGGAGCTTATTAATAATAACATTCCAGAATCTCCGATTAAAACCAAACTGTTAGATTCTTTAAATAAGAGTGTTGGGAATATAAATATAAAGAATCAAATTAGATAACCTAATCCGACATCCCGAATATAAATAGATTCACAAAGATTTTGCTTTTACCCTTGAGGTAATGGCAAACCTAAAAGAAAAACATGAACAATTTTGCAGAGAATACATCGTTGATCTCAACGCCACTCAGGCATATCTAAGAGTCTACAAATCATCCAGCGAAAAAGCTGCCAATAAAAACGCCACACGGTTGATGGTAAATGATGGTGTGCAAAAAAGAATTCAAGAACTTGCTAATGAGCGAGCTGATCGAACAGAAGTCAATGCCGACACTGTTTTGAAAGGTCTTTTAGAAATTGCCACTACTGATATCGCCGAAGCTTTTAACGAAGACGGAACTCTCAAACCTATTCATGAAATACCTATCGAAGTTCGTAAAGCAATATCCTCGATAGAGGTTAATGAACTCTTTGAAGGATTTGGAAAAGAACGTACTCAAATTGGATTAACAAAAAAAATTAAATTTTGGGACAAAGTAAGATCACTCGAAAATCTCGGACGACATCTGAAATTATTTACAGACAAATTAGAAGTAACTGACATGAGCCTGGCAGATGAGATCAGGAAAGCGAGGCTGCGTGTTGAAGAATAATCGTGAGGCAGAACTACTACTCATCAAAGAGATCATGAAGCACAAACATGATCCATATAATTTCGTAAGATTTGTTTTTTCATGGGGTGAGGGTGAGCTTGCTGGAAAAAAGATCCGTGAATGGCAAAAAAAAGTATTGATTGAAATAGGTGAGAAATTAAAAGCTGGATCAGTGACTGTAATGGAAGCGATTCGCTATGCAATTGCTTCTGGTCACGGTATTGGAAAATCTGCCTTGGTTGCTTGGATTATTTTATGGGCCATATCAACATTTGAAGATGCCAAGGGGGTTGTTACTGCTAACACCGAAACCCAATTAAAAACCAAAACGTGGGCGGAGCTTGCCAAATGGCACAGGCTTTCAATTAATAAGCACTGGTTTCAGTTCACTGCCACTGCAATTTTTTCAACGGATAAAGATCATGAGAAAACTTGGCGCATCGACATGGTTCCATGGTCTGAAAGAAATACAGAAGCGTTTGCTGGATTACACAACGAAGGTAAGCGAGTTATTTTAATATTCGATGAGGCATCGGCAATACCTGATATTATCTGGGAAGTTGCCGAAGGTGCTTTGACCGATGAAAACACAGAAATTATTTGGGCGGCATTCGGAAACCCAACGAGAAACACCGGACGTTTCAAAGAGTGCTTCGGAAGATTTAGGCACCGTTGGGCGTGCTCTCAGATCGACTCACGAACGGTTGAGGGCACTAATAAAGCGCAGATCAATCAATGGGAAGAAGATTATGGAGTCGACTCTGATTTTTTTAAAGTTCGAGTTCGTGGAATGTTTCCAAATGCTTCTCTTAAGCAATTTATATCCATCGAAGATGTTGATGCCGCTTACGGTAAACATTTACGTGAAGAGCAATACAGTTTTGCACCAAAAATTATTTCTGTTGACCCAGCGTGGGAGGGGGACGATGAAATTGTTATTGGTTTGAGACAGGGATTATATTTCAAAATACTAAGAACTTTTCCCAAAAATGATAACGATATCCAGGTCGCTAACATTGTTGCAAATTATGAAGATCAAGAAAAAGCAGACGCAGTTTTTATCGATATGGGCTACGGAACAGGCATAGTTAGTGCTGGCAAAACTATAGGGAGAAATTGGCAGTTAGTAAGCTTCGCCGAAAAATCAGGCGATCTCGGCTGTTTAAATAAACGTGCTGAAATGTGGAAGCTTACTCGTGACTGGCTCAAAGAAGGTGGAGCAATTCCAGCAGATCCAATCCTTCACGCTGATCTTGTAGGCCCTGAAACAATTTCAAGACTCGATGGAAAACTTCTACTTGAAAGCAAAAAAGACATGAAGCGAAGAGGTCTTGCATCTCCAAACCGTGCCGATGCTTTGTGTTTGACGTTTGCTCATCCTGTTTCATCAAAATACAAAAAACATAAATTGGAATTTGCAAGCAATGATTTCGATCCGTTTGCAAGTTTAAGGAGTTAGTTATGGGTGGAGCTGTTAATAAAGCTGCGAATGTTTGGTCATCATCGATTAATACATTTTTAAAACCTGCCGCTGGTGCTTTCGGGAAAGTGGTTAGGCCTGTTACCTCTATGCTTGGTGAAGACGTTATTAAACCAATTATGGGAGGAATGTTTGGTTCTGGAGAACAAGCACCTGAAATGGAATCAGCTCCATCTACTGTGGCAGCTAACCCTACTGATGTAGGTTCTGTAAACAATACTGCTGCCGAGGAAGAAAAACGTAGAAAACTCGCAGCACTTCAACAAGGCCTTGCTGGAACAATCAGTAAAAATCAAACGTCGAGCAAAGCAACGATTTCAAACGCAACGGCAAGCGGAACAAAAACAAAATTGGGGCAGTGATGGAAAAGAAAGATGCCAACAAAAGATTTGACGGCCTAAAACAAGAGTACGAAAGCAAGGGCTGGCTTGCATCTCATAAAGAGATTTCGAAATATATTTGCCCGAATCGTGGTTGTTTTAATGGAATTCCCAATGATGGAAAAATGATTGATCATAAGGTAATTCTTGATGCTACTGGGATTAGTGCAAATGAAACACTGGCATCTGGTATTGCATCAACGCTTACATCTGAAGCTCATCCTTTTTTTAGGATTGGATTACAAGACAGAGAACTTGCAGAATTTAGAACAGTAAGACCTTATCTAAGCGCTGTTCAAGATATTATTTATTCAATTCTTTCACGAAGTAATTTTTATGGAGCAGGTCATTCAATGTATGAAGAGCTTGGTGGCTTTGCCACTGGAGCTGTCGGACAGTTTGAAGATTATTATACTGTTACTCGATTTCAAAATTTTACTGTAGGAGAATTTTATCTTGGCGTTGATATAAGAGGAAAGGTTGATAAGTTTGCCAGGGAATATCAGCAAACTGTTGAGCAAGTAGTAAAAGATTTTGGTATTGATAACGTATCTATAGAAACACAAAATAAATATAACAACAAAAATTTAGATCAATACATAACTATTCGACATCTGATAATTCCCAATACTGAAAGGATTTCAGGCAAAATCGACAATCGTAATATGGGTTGGCGTTCTTATAAATGGGAAGTCAGCAACCAAGACGAGAAATATTTGTCTGTAAGCGGATTTGAAGAGTTTCCAATACATGCTCCACGTTGGGGCGTAGTTGGTACATCAAGTGTTTATGGTAAAGGGCCTGGATGGAAAGCATTGGGTGACGTTAAGATGTTACAAGTGCTTCAAAAAGATAAGTTGCTTGCCCTCGCAAAACTTAATGATCCTCCAGTTAGGACAAATGGTAGAGATCGCCCAAATACACTTCCGGGTGGGATTAATTTTAATATTCAAGATGGAAGTCTAGCTCCTCTATATCAAATCAATCCTGACATTCAAGCGATCGAAAATACAATTTTTAAAACACAACAAAAAATTGATAGTCATTTTTATAAAGACTTATTTTTAATGATGGTTAATGACGATCGATCAGGTGTTACAGCGAGAGAGGTTGCTGAAAGACATGAAGAAAAATTAATTCAATGCGGGCCATTTATTCATAAAATTAAAGATGAATTTTTAGATCCATCGATTAATCGCACATATAATATTGCCCTAAGAGCAGGCAAACTACCTCCACCTCCTGAAGAAATTCAGGGAATGGAATTAAAAATAGAATATATTTCAGTATTAGCTCAAGCTCAAAAAATGGTTGGTACAACTGCTATTGAACAGCACACACGTTTTGTTGGAACAATCGCCGCAATTAAACCAGAAGTGTTAGATATCATCAATTGGGATAAGGCAGCCGTTAGATATGGTGAAATGGTTGGGTCAGATGACATAATTAGAAGTAAAGAAGAGATAGCGGAAATTCGTCAAGCTGCCCAGAAAGCTGCTGAACAAGCACAAATGCAACAAGCAGTTGGGAATGCAGTACAAGGTGCAAAAGTTCTTTCAGATACCCCAGTAGGTCAAAATAGTGCTCTTGATGCTCTTATGGGAACAGGGGGGCAGTCGTGATGTACGAAGAGGAAAATAAAAAAATTCTTGAGCAAGAAAAACAAAGAAGAGATCGAGAGCTTAACGATATTAAGAAAATAGTAAAAACAGCAGATGGAAGGAGGCTTTATTGGAGACTTCTTTCAGAATGCGGAATTTTTAAAACCTCATTGGCAGATGAACATAAAATATTTTTCAACGAAGGAAAAAGAGTAATAGGACTTATCTTCCTTGATGACCTCATGAAAATTGCACCTGATTCATTTAATCAAATGCAGCGTGAGTATATCAGCGAACAGAAGTCCGTTGCAAATATAAACAAGGAGAAAGGTGATGAGTAACGAAGCAGCCGTTGGACAGGAAGCTGGTACAGCTAACGGAAACAATGAAACACTTCTTGCGAATGCAAAAGACAACACTGGTAGTGCCGATAATAAAACATCTGAGCAATCCCAGCAAAAAATCAATGCAAACGATAAGGTAGTTAATCAGGAAACCAAACCAACGGAAACAAAAGTACAAGAGTACATTGACTTTAAACTTCCCGAAGGAATGGTACTCGACAAGGAAATTACAGGCGAATTTAAAACTTTGGCGAAAGAATTAAATCTCAATCAAGAGGCAGCTCAAAAATTGGTTGATCTTCAATCAAAGTTCGTAAAGCAAAGCGCTGATGCGGCCCAAAGTCAATTTAATCAAATTAAAGAAGATTGGAAAACCCAAACTAGAAAAGCGGTCGGACAAGAGTTTGATAAAGAAATGGGTTACGCCGCAAGAGTAAGAGATCGCTTTGGTTCACCAGAGTTTAATCAGTTTCTTGAAGAGACAGGAATGGGAAATCACCCAGGATTAGCATCGTTGCTTATCAAAATTGGAAAAGCAATTAGCGAAGATAATGTTGAGAGCGGAAGAGGTGCACCAGAAAAGAAATCTGACGCACAATTATTTTATCCAAACATGAACAAAAAATAAGGAGTATTTATGGCAACTATTGGAAACACAAATTTAACTTTACTAGATCACGCAAAACGAATCGAAGATGGCAAGATTGCTAAGATTGTCGAAATGATGACCAAGAAAAACGAAATTCTCATCGATATGGTTAATATCCCTGGGAATACTCAAACTGGTCATAAAACGACAATAAGAACTGGACTTCCTGCTGTGGCATGGAGACAGATAAACAAAGGTGTTCAGCCTTCCAAATCATCAACCAAGCAAATTGAGTTTGCCGCTGGTATGCTCGAAGGTTTAGGGCAAGTTGACGAAGAGCTTATCGCACTAGCAGATGACGGCCCAGGATTACGATTATCTGAAAACGCTCCCTACATTGAAGCAATGTCTCAAACTCTGGCAAATACTTTGATCTATGGTAACAGCTTAACTAATCCAGAGCGTTTTACCGGGCTTGCATACTATTATTCAAGTTTAAATGCAAGCGTTGAGTCGTCTGCCAACGTAATAGATGGTGGAGGAACTGGATCGGTTAATACATCTCTTTATTTGGTTGAATGGGGAGAGAATACTGTTCATGGATTTTTTCCAAAAAATACCAAGGCTGGTATTGACCACCAAGATTTGGGAAAAATGCTGATCGACGATGGAACAGGAACCAATTCAAAATTCATGGCCTTCATTGACCAATATAAAGCAAAGCTAGGTCTTGCTTTGAGAGATTGGAGATTTGTATCTCGAATTTGTAACTTGGATATTGTTGCACTTGCTACTGCTGGTGAGACAAGTGATACATCAGCAAACCTAATCAACATGATGATTAAGGCCGTTAACAAGATTCCAGATTTACAATCAGGCAGAGCAGCTTGGTATTGCAATAAAGAAGTTAAAACAGCTCTTGATATCAAAGCAATGAATAAGGCCAATGCACAATTGACCATTCAAAATCTTGAAGATGGAACTTTTGTAACAAGGTTCTTAGGAATACCAATAAGACGAGTGGATGCGATTCTTAACACAGAAAGCAGAATTGTAGCTTAATTAATTTTTTAACCTTTTGGCGTGAGTGAAAGCTTGCGCCATTATTAATAGGAGATTTTATGATTTTAGATGCACATTTAAAACTTTCAGATTCTCAAATAGTAACCGTCACAGCACCTTCGGCCAATATCATTGATCAAGGATCGAAAGCGGATGCTTTGGGTAGTGAATTATGGCTTATAACTCAAGTCCGTGAAGCAGCGTTAGCCGCCGGAGCTGCTACTGTAAATTTTCAAATTCAAAGTGCTGATGATTCAGGTTTTGGTACAAACCTTACCACTCACTTTGATTCAGGTGCCATTGGAAAAGCAGCTCTAACTCTTAACTCTGAGCCAGTAAAAGTTCGTCTTCCTATTGGATTACGAAAGTTTGTTCGAGTTAATTACGTTATCGGTACCGGCCCACTTACTGCTGGTAAATTTGATGCGTTCATAACACCAGACGTGAATGTAGGTTAGTTATGAAATTCAAAGTTAAGTGCGATTGCTACGGTTTTCAAGGGAAGTATTGGGTTAAGGACGAAATAACTGATGATATTGCTGATGCAGATGCGAAGAATATTCCAGGTCATTTTGAACCCTTGGAAAAAAATAAAGAGGTCAAAAAAGTTAGTGACCATAAGGCCAATGCAAAAAAAGAGTAATTAAAAACGAGGGGGTCGATTTTTGTCGACTCCCTTTTGAGAGGATTGTATGGCATCAGAAGTAGATATTTGTAATCTTGCTTTGGGACATATTGGGAATCAGTCGATAAATTCTCTCACTCAAGCGTTGCCAAGTGCAATCAGGTGTAATCAGTTTTATCCAATTGCTAGAGATGCAGTGTTGAGAGATCACAAGTGGAACTTCTCAACAATGACCGAAACACTAGCAGAGATTAGCGGAGAATCAATTATTGGTTGGGAATATCTATATGCCTATCCTGCTAGATGTTTACTTGTTCATTCTGTTTTTGATGAGAGTGGTTTGAATGAGGATAAACCTCAAGAATTTAAAGAAATGATGACACCTACAACTTTGCAAAAATGTATTGCTGCCAGAATATCTCCGGCCTATGCGGAGTACACATTTCAGGTTTTAGATACATCACTTTATGATCCGTTGTGTGTTTTGGCAATTTCGTACTATTTGGGATCATTGATCGCTAAGCCGCTAACTGGAGATATTAATATTGGTAAAAACTTGATGGCATTATACGCAGAAGTTATTTCCAGAGCGAAAGCAGTCAATGCTTCAACAGGATATGTTAAGAAAAATCCAACCTCATCTTATATCAATGCGAGGTAGACGATGCAAACACGGTTAATTCAACCATCTTTTTCCTCTGGTGAACTTTCACCAAGCCTTCGTGTTAGAGTTGATTTAGCTAGATATGCTTCTGGATTAAAAACATCAAAAAACATGATTATTCATCCGCAAGGCGGAGCTTCAAATAGGCCTGGTGATAAATTCATTACTGGGTCAAAGTTTAATGATAAAAAATCAAGAGTAGTTCCATTTGAATTTTCAGTAGAGCAGGCTTATGTGATTGAGTTCGGGCATTTGTATTGCCGTTTTTATATGGACGGTGGGGCAATTAATGTAAGTAGTGCACCAACTTGGTCATCAAGTCCAGATGGATATCACGAAGGTGATTATGTAACCTACAATGGAATAATTTATTATTGCATTCAAACTCATATAACCAAACAACCAGACCTTTATCCAGATTACTGGACTCCACAAACGATTTACGAAATAGTAACAGAATATCAGGAATCTGATTTGCCTAAATTAAAATTTACCCAATCAGCAGATGTTTTATATATTGTTCATCCTAATCATGTTCCCAGAACACTTACCAGACTTGCACATGATAGTTGGGATTTATTCACTTTGCCGTTTGTTAATGGCCCATTTATGCCAAGTAATTTCGATGAAGAAAAAACTTTAACCTCAAATAAAACATCACCCAGTGATCCACTTGCAGGAGTGTTAGAGTCAGATTTTGATATTTTTACATCCGGACACATAGGGGCATTGTTTAAGATAAGACACTATGTTCAAGCTGAATCGTTGGCGATGACAATAAGTGGAAATGGTAATTCTGCGTCATTACGAGTTGGTAAAACATGGAGATTTATCACACACGGTGTTTGGAGCGGCAAAGTAAAGGTGGAAAGATCGCTAGATGGCGGTACAACATGGACAACTTTAGGCGGCCCATGGTCATCGAATGACGATTTTAATGTTAACACATATGGAACTGAAGACGATATTTGCTTGCTCAGGGTTGCCTCATATGGATGGATAAGTGGATCAATTAGTGCTGATTTAATAGCTGAACCATGGACTGCGAATGGGATTGTAAAAGTAACAGCAGTAACTGACTCCATGACAGCATCTATAACTGTTTTAAAAGAATTGGGTCATACAACAGTAACAAGCGATTGGTCAGAAGGAAGTTGGTCAATAGAGAGAGGATTTCCAAGTGTTGTGGTTTTTTACCAAGACCGCTTAACATTGGCAGCAACCAAAACAGAACCTCAAACTGTTTGGCCATCTAAAACTGGAAGTTACTATGACTTTGGAAGATCATCTCCTTTGGTTGATTCAGATTCAATTTCATTATGTCTTCCATCTCGAAAAATGAATGGAATTAAAAGCCTTGTTCCCTTAAGCAATATTTTAGCATTAACATCTGCTACTGAGTGGTCAATTGGGCCCGGATCGAAAGATGCGATCACACCAACATCAATTAAAGCAGAATGTGAAGGATATAGGGGCTGTTCTGATATGGAGCCAGTTGTAGTTGGTAAACGTGCAATATTTGCTGAATCTATGGGGTCACTTGTGCGAGATATTGCCTATGATTTTTCTAAAGGCGGATTTGACGGGGATGATTTAAGTATATTATCAACTCATCTTTTTGAAAGACGAAAAATTGTCGAGGCTGCTTACCAACAATCTCCTGATTCAATTATCTGGTTTGTTTGCAATGATGGTAAATTAATTTCTCTAACCTATCATAAAGAGCAAGAGATTCTTGCGTGGTCACTACATGAGACAGATGGCGAATATGAATCGATAGCATCCATTCCAGGAGAAAATTATCACGAAATATGGTTTGTTGTTAAGCGTGGAAATAAAAGATTTATTGAAAAAATGGTTCAAAGAATGGAATCTACCGAAGTAAGAGATCAATTCTTTGTTGATTGCGGACTTACTTATGATCAACCGATGGTTATTTCTAATATTACAAAAAGCGGAATGAAGTTAGTTGTTACTTGCTCAGCTCACGGTTTATCTAATGGAGACACTGTTGATATTTCTGATGTTGTTGGATTAATGGAAACAACACTAACAATTGATGAAATTGTTTCGTTGGTTTCGCTGGTTAATTGGCAACGATATGAAATTTCAAATATAACAACTGATACCTTCGAAATTGATGAGGATGGTACAACAAGCACAGATTATATATCTGGTGGAAATGTTCGTTTAGTGGTTGATACAATTACTGGCCTTAATCATCTTGAAGGAAAGACGGTTGCTATCCTTGGAGATGGCAGTGTCCAAAATAAAAAAGTTGTAACGAGCGGTCAGATTGTACTTGATTCACCAGTATCAATTGCACATGTTGGATTGCCATACACATCAGAACTTTGCACATTAAGTGTTGATCCGGCCATGCAGAATGGTACATCACAAGGTCGTCTTAAAATTATTTCACAAGTAATGATCAAATTTTTAAATTCAAGGGGAGGTCTTGTCGGAGTTGATGAAGATCATCTTTATGAGCTACCACAACGAACTAATGAACCACTCGGACAACCGATAAATCTATTTTCTGATGATCAAGAAATATCGCTTGATGGAAATTATACAACCAACGGTCAGATAATGTTTAGGCAGCAAGATCCTTTGCCTGTAACAATTCTGGCGATTATTCCAGATGTAACTTATTAGGAGGATGATTGGAATATTACAAAGATGCTTACATAACAATAAGAGATTCAGAGTTGCATGATATTTGTTTAATGAAGGATAACTTGCGACAAGATGATATTAACGAAATTTGGGCATCTTCACATTTTTTACCAGAGGCGTGTCTACTTCACGGATATTTATTTTCATCGATTAAAATGACCATATTAAAAGGTGGGGAACCCATAGCAATGTTTGGAGTAGTACCTTATGAAAAAGCAGCGTGTGTTTGGTTGCTTGGAACAAGTGGGATTGATGATGTTAAAAAAAGTTTTATGAAAGCAAGTCGTCCAATGGTTGATTTAATGTTGGGTGATTTTGATTTTATTTATAACTATGTGGATGATCGTTATAAACGAGCAATTAAGTGGATTGAGTGGTGCGGAGCTAAGTTTAATGAACCACTTCCTTACGGAGAGGAAAAACTTCCTTTTAGATATTTTGAAATCAGGAGGAAATATGTGTGATCCTATATCAGCAACGGCAGCGATAACCATGGCCGGAGGCATGATGAGTGCCTATGGTTCTTATCAACAAGGCCTAGCACAACAACAATATTACCAATATTTAGCAAAACAAAACGATGAGCAGGCAAAACTTATAAAGCAAGCTGCTGATGAAAATGTTGAAAAAATTAATAGAGAAGCGTCTAAAGAAGAGGCGGCACTGCAAGATGATATAGCTCAATTAGAAGGTGAACAAAAAGTATCAATGGCGGTCAATGGGCTAGGCGCTGGATCTGTCACCGCCGAAGATATTGTTCTTGATACTCAAACCAAAGCAGAGATGGATAAAGAAGCTATCCGATACAATGCTGATGCAATGATTAAAGAAACTCAAACTCAAGCAAGAAATCAGGCATGGGATTTAAGAAGCCAATCAAAGCTAAATTTATTTGCTGGAAAAAATGCCAAACGAGCAGGAGAAATAAACGCCGCAAGTTCTTTGCTTGGCAGTGCTAGTTCAACGGCAAGGCTATATGTGTAAAGCGAGGGTAACATGTTAGTTCCAAAATATGAACGCAAGGTGCAAGAAAAAGAAGTTACTACGCAAGCGGCACGCATCACTGCTGCTCCCGAAGCG
>Ga0208375_1004334_pt1 | contig 11270 bp, 10 predicted proteins | sample RifOxyD1_FD_184038 | JGI IMG/M metagenome (GOLD analysis project Ga0208375, IMG submission 184038) | Soil microbial communities from Rifle, Colorado - Rifle Oxygen_injection D1 (SPAdes) | ecosystem: Environmental > Terrestrial > Deep subsurface > Rock core/Sediment | place: Rifle, Colorado... | reverse complement strand
CTGGTTGTTTTGGCTGACTTTTTATTTTTTTTACCACTGTTATTTCTCCTTACTTTTTCGGATTTAATTTTTATACTTGGAAGATGTTCTTTAATTATTTCTTGGGGTTTAATCGCATCTTCTATATCTTCGCGTTTTAATTTCTTGCTTAATTCCTCTTCATTTATATCTACATAAATTTTTCCGAACGGCTCTTCTTGGCGCAGTCCCACTTTACCTTCGTTTGCTAAATGCAAAAGCGAAGTAAATGTCCAAATTTTATCCTCTTTGCTCCCTGATGGTATTATATCTGTAAATTCGGCTGTTGTTTTCTTAAATTTAGCAACATAACTGCGAAGAGTTTCAAATACCGCTTGTATTTTTTCAACCCAATCCGTTCGTTTAATTTCTGGTATAGGCCGTATAACGTCTCGTCCGTAATCTCTTAATCTAAGTTCTCTTCTTTGATCAACTTCAAGAGCTTGCTTTAACGCGTCTATTAGTTCAAATACAGTAACTTTTCTTTTTCTTATACCTGGAATTCTTGGCTGCAGTCCTGCTTTAGAAAAGCGTTTCTCTCCTTCAAAATCAAATAGGTCACCCTCATCAAGCTGTTCTTGAAATTCTTCTGGATGAGTAAGCTGCAGAAATTCTTTATAGCCCATTCTATCGGCTTTCAATCTTAATAGTAAAGCTGCTGCAGAAATTACTTTGCCGGATAATCTGAAATTTGTTTCTTTTAGTTTGCTTACAATCTTCAAATATTCTTGCGCTAAAGTAGAAATTTCAACGTCCCACGGGTCTATTTTGCCGCTTTTAGCTAAATCTATAATTATAGTTCGCCACGTAACATCATCTTCTTTGAAAATTAAATCATATACTTGGTCTGTACTCTCTATTTTTGGAGTCTCTATTCTAGTATCTTCAACATCTTCAATTTGTGTTTTCGTTTTTAGTTTTGCCATATACATATTAAACCATCAACGTAATTGCAAACATACCTATACAAAGCGCGAAAAATCCAACCCATATTGCTCTGCTCCACTGCCAAACTTTTGCACCATCTAATAATGATAACGGTATCATATTGAATATTGCTAACCAGGCATTAACTTGCGCCGCAGTTATAGCTAAAGAAATACCCATAGCTGCAAACGGCAAAAATGCAGCTGTCAAAATTACATTTACAACAGGTCCCGCTATTCCTATAAGACCCATATTTATTGTATTCAGTTTTTCTGGAGAGCCGAAGACAGAATGCCTGCCAGAAATCATTGTAGCGCCTGGTGCTGCGAAGACGAATCCGCCTTTAGTTATTACTGCTAAGCCAACAGCCATTAAAAGTCCCATAGGCCAGGCTCTGAACTCTGCCCAGAGTCCTTTTTTCTGTGCTACGAATTTGTGCGCTAATTCGTGCAGAACAAATGCTAAACCTACTGCTATGAGTGCATCAGTAAAATAACTTAGTTTGTAACTTTGAATGAAAACACCTCCAAAAATTTCTGAGCTGTTCAATATAAGTGAAAAAGCGAATGCTAAAGCTACAGTTGCCAAAATAATATGTTTAATTTCTTCCATAGAAAAATTATATTTTGACATTATACTTTCAACCCATATACGTTGGACTCTCCTGTTTTAAGCATACTAATACCATATATATTATCGGCCTCTGAAACTACATTATCATTGTGGCTTATCATTATTACTTGTGCGCGTTTGCTGTATTCTTTAAGTAATTTGCCAACTTTCTCAGAATTTACTTTGTCTAAAGCAGCATCTATTTCGTCTAGAAGATAGAACGGCGCCGGCTCAAAATCTTGAATTGCGAAAATAAATGACAGCGCTACAAGCACTTTTTCTCCGCCGGATAAAGATGCAAGAGACATACGTTTACCCTTCAAATCTTTTACATTTACGGATACGCCACCTTCGAATGGATTTTCCTTATTTTCAAGTTCTAAAACTGCAAAATTCTTATCAGCTATTTTTGAATGCAGCTGTTCAAAATTCTTTGCAACTTCATCATAAGTTTTCATAAATGATTCTTTCTTTCTTTTCTCTACATCATCTATCATACCCAAAACGTGATTTTTTTCGTCTGCAAGTTTAGAAGATTTTGTTGCAAGCTCTTCATATTCTTTTTCAACAGATTCAAAAATTTCGAGCGCTCTCATATTTACATTTCCTAACCTTGTCAAAGATGCTGAATAATTCCTAATTTCTTTTTTTGCTTCCTCTAAGTTCTTTATTTCTGATAAAATTTCTGCACCCTTGTAATCTTCCATTTCTTCGTCAAGCGCTGTTATTTGAGCTGAAATTTCAGCTTTATTTATAGAGAGCTGATGCTTATCTTTTTCTACCGCTCCGATTTGGAAGCCAAATTTATGTCCATTGGTTTCTGCTTCCCGCAGATCTGATGAAAGTTTTGTTTTTGTATCTGTAAGTTTTCGCAGCGCACCGTGGAATTTTTCTGATTCTTTTTCTCTGGCTTCAAGTTTTTTATCTAATTTTCCAACTAAAATTTCGGTATCTTTTGCCTGTCTATCAAAAGTTTTCCTTTCTTTACCAAGTCCTGATAAAACTTTAGTAATATTTTCCTGCTCTGGCAGAAGTCCATTTTCTAAAGTAGCTGTAAGTGCCGCAAGCCGACTGTCAATTTGGTTTTTCTCTTCATTCAAATTTGATAGTTCTTTGCTTTGCTCGCCAAACTGCAGTTCTCTTAATCTGGCGCGTACAGAATTTTTTTCTTCTGCTTTTGATTCTAGAGCTTCGTCTAAATTGGTTAATTCTTTTTCTAATCTTCCAACGCTTGAATTAAGTAGTTTTATTTTATGTTCGTTTTCTTTACTTGCCGACTGCAAATCATTAATCAATTTTATTTTATCTTTTGCTCCTCTTTCATCACCTAATTCTGCTTTTTGTGCCCGCAATGCAGTAACTTGAGAATCTAATTCTAATCTTCGTCTTTCCGAACCTTCCATTTCAGATTTTATAGATTCTAAATCTGATTCTAATTTTACAAGAGCGCCCTGTGCTCGCGTATCTTCAAACTCTAAACCAGAACTTTTCGGTCTATAACCGCCAGTTATAGCTCCGCTCCTGTCAAAAACATCGCCGTCAAGCGTCACCATTCTATAAGATGAAATACCTAAACTCTTCGCTGTATTCACATCTTTTACAATCAATGTATTTCCAAAAATATACTGAAAAACTCTCTTATATTTTGACTGGCAGTTAATTAATTCTGATGCCAAGCCAAAGACCTCTTTATTATTCAAAACAGTTTTTGGTATTGAACTTGTATCTGGAGTTTTTATTTTATCAAGCGGCAAAAACGTTGCTATTCCGGCTTTAGCATTTTTCAAATCCTGTAAGCACCTTATAGCTGTAGTTGTATTTTCAACAACTACATTTTTTAATCTTGCACCAGCTGCAACTTTTAATGCAACGGAATATTCCGGATCTACTTGCCCAAGTTCTGCAACAGTGCCTAATATATTTTTATTATTACTTCGCTTCAAAAGTCCGATTGCCTTGTCTTGTAAAAGAACTTCGTGCGCTCCTGATTTTATTCTGATACTTCCTGCTTCCGCTTCTTTCTTAATCAGCTCTTTTCTTAAATTTCCTATTTGTAAAGCTAGTTTGGAATCTTCGTTTGCGAGTTTGTTTATTTCTTTTATAATATCATCATAGCTTACTTTTCCAACTTTTTGTGATGCTCTCGATTTTGTAAAATCAGCTAATCTTTCGGTTGTTGTTTGTATTTGACTTTCAAGAATTTTTATTTCTGACAGCATTTCGTGTCTTTGCTCATTTAATTTCTGGCGTTCTTTAGCTAGAGTTTCTATATTACTTTCGAGTGCACCAGCTTGATCTTCAAGCGTCTTCAAATCCGTTTCTTCGACTTTACGCTTAAACGATGCTAATTTTTTAGAAAGCTCTTTTTCTCTCTTTTCAAGTTCGCTTTTTTCACTTTGTTTCTCTGAAATTTTTTGCTGTATGCTGTTAAGATTTTTATCCAAATCTACTTTTCGTACTTCAATTCGCTCTATTTCATTTAACGAACTTGCAATTAAATTACGTGATTTTTCTGATTCAATTCTCAACTCTTCCATATCTTTCTGCAATTGAGTAAGTTCTGGACCGCCTTTTTCCTCTATTTTCTTATCTAGTTTCTTAATAGAATCAGTCAAATCCGAAATCTTTTGTTTAGAAATTTGTATATCTAGTTTTAGGTTTTCAAGTTCGTTATTTTTGCTGCTAATATCATCATCTATTTTTTCTTTTTTTGCTAATGCGTAATTTTTTCTTATATTGACTTCTGTTGCCTGGGCTGACTTAAGCTGTTTTTCTACATCTCTGAATTTTTCTGCATCAGCTTTTTCCTTTTCAAGATTTTTCATATAAGCTCCTTTTTCAGAAAGAATAATATCTACTTCTTTCAATCTCTCATCAACTTTAGCAAGTTCCTGCAGTGCTTTATTTTTTCTGTCTTCATAGAAGCCTATTCCTGCAATCTCTTCTATTACCTGCCGTTTGTGTATTGGTTTCATATCTACAAATCTTGCTATATCTCCTTGCAGAATTATATTGTGGCCGTCGGGGAATATTTTTGCTTTTGACAGCAATTCGAGAGCCTGCTGTCTTGTAACATTCCTGTTATTTATTTTATACTGAGTTTGTCCGCTCCTTTTTATCTTTCTTTTCAGTTCTACCTCTTTCGTATCGTATGGAAAAACTTTTGCTTCATTGTCGAGTGTTAAGACTACTTCTCCTTCGGAAGCAACGTTAGTTTTTCTCCTGAATAAAAGCTCTGCAAAATTATCCGCTCTCAAATCTTTAGAACTCATCCGTCCAAGAACAAAACATAAACTATCTAAAACATTTGATTTGCCAGAGCCGTTAGGTCCAACACATATATTCAAACCGTTACTTAGGTCAAAAACAGTTTTACGATTAAATGATTTGAAACCTCTTAATTGAAGTTGTTTTAGATACGTAACTGACATTCTTAGTCAGGGTATTTAATTACTTATAAACATAGCGTTTCTAGAGCATATTAAGGACTTAATCTCTCTGGAGCTCTTGGAAAAAGAACAGCTTCGCGTATATTGTCTAAATTTAATATATTTTTTACCAGTCTGTCTATGCCTAATCCAAATCCGCCGTGCGCGGGTGTGCCGAATTTAAATGTGTTTAAATAATCCTCGAAATCTTTGACGTTCAAACCTTTTTCTTTTATTTGGCTAGCTAACTTATCGTAGTTATGCTCTCTTTGTCCGCCAGATGCTAATTCTTCGCCGTTATATTCGAAATCGAAAGCTTTGCTGTAAGTCTTGCCGTCTTTCATAATGTAAAATGGTTTTATTCCGAAAGGAAATTTTGTAATAAAATACGCTTTTGTTTTGTATTTCTTTTCTACTAAATCGCCAAGTTTCTTTTCATCTTCTGTTCCGATGTCATCTCCTTTCTTTATTTTTATTCCTTCTTTAGCCAGAAGTTTTAGTGCAGTTTCATATGTTACTCTTGGGAACGGAATTTTTGGCGGCTCTAAATTTAGTCCTAATTTTTCTAATTCAGATTTATTATGCGCATTAAGTTTCTTCAAAACGTAAACAAACATATCTTCTATTACATGCATAATATCGTTTTCGTCTTTTAGAAATGCCATTTCAAAATCAAACTGTGTAAATTCTGCGAGATGTCTCATTGTATGAGATTTTTCTGCTCTGAAAGTAGGACCAATTTCGTAAACTTTGTCCAATCCCGCTGCAAGAAGCATTTGTTTGTATAATTGCTGGCTCTGGCTCAAGTATGCTTTCTTTCCATAATAATCTAATGAGAACAATGTTGCTCCGCCTTCAGCGCCGCTGCCAACAATTTTTGGCGTCTGCATTTCTATGAAACCATTTTGCTGCAAATATTCTCTTACATAATAATTCATCGCAGAGCGTAATTTGAAAATTGCATATTTTTTTGCATCTCTTAAATCCAAAACTCTCCAGTTTAGTCTCTTGCTTAAGTCTGTAGGTATCTTACCAGACATATCTATAGGCAGATTCGCATCTGCTTTCGACAAAATTTCTAGCTTTTGAAGCTCTACTTCATTTCCGCCGGATTTTAATTTGGATTCGCGGACTTTTCCCTTTACATAAATTACAGATTCGTGCGTGAGGTCTTTTAGCGAATTTATGAGTTTCTTATTCAATGCTACTAACTGAATTTCTCCTTCTCTGTCTCTTAATTTAACAAACGCTATTTTTCCAAGAACTTTTACAGTTGCTGCCCAGCCAGCCAATTCAACAGAGCTTCCTAGTTTAGCTTTTTGAACTTCCTTACTGTAAGAGCGTTTCATAATCCTAAAAAGTTGTGTTATTATTTAAAGGTTGACAAGTTTTAAATACTATACTGCGGGTATATAAATATGGCTAAAAAACGGAAACAAAATAAAGCTCATAAAGAGCGCAATACATTTGTAATTGTAACTACCGTTTCAATAGTAGCTATAGTAGGGTTACTGGGTTTGTTAGGTACTGGCGTAGGATTGACAGGAAGCGGTGCAGCAACTGCTACAATAACTACAATATCTTCTGATTATTTCTTAACAACTTTACTCGTCTTAGTTGGAATAGGTCTAGCTGGTTTATATTTACAAAACGAGAAAGTTTTCTAATCTTCAAGATTTAACTTCTGCTGGGCTTTCATATGTTTAAGTTTCTTTATATTTCCCCAGGAGTGTCTAATATATTTTGATAATTTATTTTCCCAGTGCTCTTCTACAAATTTTTGTGTTATTGGATCTGCAACATAACCTGATCCGAAATCTAATTTAATTTCTTTTTTTATTTTTTCTATTGCTGCATCTCTCGTAACTTTCGCTAAAATACTTGCCGCTCCAACTTGTCTGTGATTTAAATCTGCTTTATGTTCTGCGTGTATATCTACATCTTTATTCTTCAAATGTTCTCTTATCATTTCTCCGAATTTAGATGCTTTTGGAGATGTTGGGGAATCTACATAAATTACATTTGGCTGGAGCTCATTAATTATTTCTGCTGCTTTCATAGCCTCAAGCTGATTTAGATTTATACCTGCAGCATTTTTGCTGTCAATTTCGTCTGCTGGTATGGTAATTATTTTGTAGGACTTTGCGATCTTAATTAATTTCTCAAATAATTCTTCTCGTTTTTTTGGCGGTATTAATTTAGAATCTCTAACGTTCAGTCTTACTAATTCCTCTGCATCTTTCTCATCAAAACATATACCTGCTATTACTAAAGGTCCTATTACAGGACCTCTGCCCGCTTCATCAATACCACAGATTTTCATACTAAATAGCGGGAGTTGGATTTGAACCAACGACCTACGGGTTACCAACGCATGTTCCGCAAAAGAACTTTGCGATATGAGCCCATCGAGCACTCCAGGCTGCTCTATCCCGCTGTAATAATATGGTTTAGAAAACGATTTATAAGCCTTTACTCGCCAATCTTTTTTATCGTTAACAAATCAACACTTTTTGCATATTCTTCTGCTTTCTTTGTCAATTTTCCTTGCGTTAGAAATAGAACTGGAAGTTTCCTATCAATTCCAGAATTATAAGCCACACTTAAATCTCCGTCGTTAATTACTTTTTTATCTCGTATAACTGCTAACATTTTCATTGGTCCGACTGCTGAATTTATTTCTACAATTATTTCTGCATCCTTGCCACGTCTTAGTAACTCTTTAGAAATAATTTTTCCGCCTACGCCAGTAATATATCCGATTGCCTGTATAACACCTATTCCTTCTTCAGAGATTTTTGACTGTATTAACCTGTCAGGACGCTCGTCTCGCAACGTACTAATTTCTATAGTTTCAACATTTTCTTTGTGTTTTGGATATAACTTTATTTCAGGCGTTATAGGTTCGGTATATTTTCTAGTATACGTAATCTTAGCTTTCGGCTCTTCTTCAAACTCCTGTGTTTTTATGCCTGTTTCTTCCTCAATTAATTCTTTTACTTTTTCAACAACTGCTGATTCTATTTGCAAATCTTTTAACTTTGAAAGTATTTCGCCGCCGACAGCTACGGGTTTATCGCTAAATAGAACTCTTACATCTTCAACAGTTATAGGCAAAACGGTTTTGAGTTTCTTTTGTTTTACTTCCCGCTCTTCTATTTCGCGTAATCTTTTTAGAAACTGCTCCTGTTTTTTCTGTAATTCGGAAGATACAATTTTTTGAGGAGTTCCGTACGTAGACGCGGTTACTCCTACTTTACCGACTGAAATGTTTTTTGCAGAGGATGCTAAAACTTCGCTTTGTTTCAAGCCGAATGTTTGCAGTCTTGCTCTTGCTGCAACTTCTTGTCCGGGAACGAAATAAAGGTACTCATTGCCAACTCTCTCGTTAGTTATTCTAAGCTGTTTAGATTCAATCAGCTGCGAAAGAAACGCTTTAGCTATGAAACTATCCGCGCCTATTTTCTTAGCCAACTCTATTGGTAAAATTGGACCAAATCGTCTGACTATATCTGTAATCTGTTCTGTAGTTATTTTTGGTAGACTGGCCATTTTATCCTAAATATAACCTATTAGAAACTATATTAAGAATTTCTATTTTGGAGGAAATAGTTTAAGCGCAGATTTCTAAACTTGCTAACTTCGTGCCTGTTCCGGATAGCCCAGTGCTATCCTCTTTACTCACGGCTTTTAAAGTAACGATAGCTCCGTTATTGGACTCTTTCTGACCCAAACCAGTATACGTAAATGTTTTACCCGAAATATCTATTACAACAGGTATAAGCTCGCCTATAGTTATAGCTGATATAGTTTTTCCTTCATGAGTTGTAGTCTTACCGGCTGCAAGCTTTACGTTTGTGCAAGTTGGTTTTACACATAGTATTAATTTTGCGCTTTTACTTTTACTATTACTATCTGTACTAATTACAGTAATAGTTACATCATTTATTGTTCCGCTTCCAGATATTGTTTGTGTTTTACCATTAACTGTTATATCTATCCCGCTTGCTCTAGAATTAATATTATTAATTTTATTCATACGTATAACTTTATCCTTTAAGGGATAAGGTATTCCAACATAAAGTTTTGTTGCCGAACAACTTAAACCACTTGCATTAATCGTACTAGCAGCGCCGGTAATAGTTCCTGTTTCAATTGCTGCTGCGAATAAAGCTAAAATTAGAACAGATGCTAAAATTAAGGCCGATTTACTGAATGTGACCATATACAAAATATATTCTAATTATAGTTTATATAATTACGCATTCTCACAAACTATAAGGTTAGCAAGTCTATTCTGCACGTTTGGTGTAAATTTTGTATCAACAACTTCTATTGTAAGTCCTTCTACCGAAGCTGTTTTACCCAGTTCTGCACTGGCTATAACATTGTTAACTTTCAAAACAACATTTCCTGCTGACGGGACGCTAGTTAAATAAAAAGATTTTCCGAAAATTATTTTGCCCTGCCCTTGTGCTAAGGTTATAGGCGCACAAGAGTTAGTATTTACTGACACCGCCGCGCCAGATAAATAGCCCGTATGAATAGTTAGTACAACAACTGCCAGCAATAATACAAACCCTAAAACCCAATTCACTTTTTTCTTAATCATTTACAAATATGTGATCATCATCTACATATCCTCTCAAGGCATCTGCTAATTTTGTTCCGCCTATAGCTTCTGGCAATATTATGTAATTTGCGCCGGCTCTCTTAAATTTCGGAATTAACTTTGGATCAGATAATCTTGCAGCGACTTTCAAATCTGTATTCAATTCCTTTGCTGTCAGAACGGCAAGCAAATTCTTGCTGTCATCTCCAATTGCAACTGCGATTCCTGCTGCATTGACTATACCAGCTTTAATTAAAATGTTTTCATCTAAATCTTCTGACTCAATAACGTAATAGCCTTCGTCTTTCAGCTTAGCTATTGTATTTTTATCTTTCTCAATGAAGACGACTTCTTCGCCGGACTTTTTTAATCTGTCTCCTATTGGCTTTCCAACTCTGCCTGCTCCACAAACAATATAGTGTCCGTGCAAAGCCCTAATGTGTTTCGTTTCCTTTACCTCCTTGAAATATTCGCTGAATTTTCCTTCGACAGCTAATCCAAACGTAGTCCATAATGCGAACCAGATAATAAATGCACCGAAGAACTTCATCACCAATCCCCAAGTTCCAAGTGCAGGGTCTGCATATCCGATATTTGCTTTTCCAGAGCCAGCTAGTGTTGTTACGGTCAGCGCAAAAGCGCCTGTAGGCGTTTCATCAAATATTACTACCGAGCTTAACACTCCTATTGTAAGTATTGCTACTACCAACACTACTAGTGCTTTAATCTGGCCTAAGAATTCTCTAGTATTTGAAACTTTTGGCAGCATATTTGCAACTATATTTGTTAGTATAAATAATTAGTTATAACAATTGTTCACTAAACAACTTAATTATTAGGAGTTTTTGATTGGCTTCTCGCTATTTTTTCAATTTCATTCGCTACGTACTCTGGATTTCTGACGCCCGGAATTATAATAGGTCCGTCTTTTTGGAAACCGTGCAGTTCTATCTTGCCGACATTCAGAAAGCGTTCAAATCCGCTTTGTCTGACTTCTACATTCGTCATAGTAGACAAAAAAATACCTGAGCGGCTTTTTTTAACAATACCGTCAATGAAATAAATTTGTTCTGGCGTTATGTGCCAGCGTTTTGATAATAAAAACAATTCCGTTTCCATAATAAGTGCTAGACTCGCGAATGCAACTAAAATAGTTATAAAAATATTAAATTCTGAAAAGTATGTAAAACCGCTATAAGCTCCGCCAAAAATTCCAGCTAGAATATAATTACCCAAGAAGCCTATTCTCGAAGGTCTTATTTTCAGTTTAATTTTATCAGACATATTATTCTACGCCAAAGAATTCTTCGCATTCTCCTTTTGACAAGCCCATATCAATGCATTCACTTTGTACTTCTTCGTTGCTGTGTCCTTCTACAGTATATTTCATTTCTTCATCCGACTGTCCAGCTACTGTCTCTTCTGATGTTGTTGTTTCAGTCACATTGTCTGAAGTTTCCTGCGGTATTATTACTGGTAAAGGTGCGTTTAACTCCCCGATAGTTTGAGGCTCGTCTGTAGTCTCTACACTGCTGCCTTGATTTAGCTCATCGCCAATGCTCAAACCTTTTGCTTTTGCAAAACTTGTCGCTCCTTCGAGTTCTACTTCGCCAGATTCCAAAACTCTTACAAATCCTATAAACGGTCCAAATTCAAATGCTTCTGCATCTAAC
>Ga0208375_1004331_pt1 | contig 11275 bp, 9 predicted proteins | sample RifOxyD1_FD_184038 | JGI IMG/M metagenome (GOLD analysis project Ga0208375, IMG submission 184038) | Soil microbial communities from Rifle, Colorado - Rifle Oxygen_injection D1 (SPAdes) | ecosystem: Environmental > Terrestrial > Deep subsurface > Rock core/Sediment | place: Rifle, Colorado... | reverse complement strand
AATGATGAACCAAAAAAGTATTCCTTTATGTTCTTTTTTAATAGGTGCAACAAGTCCAAATCCCAATAGAATCATTCCCCAATACCCCAACATAAGTTTCGCAATCCTTTCTGCAAACAGCCAATTGAACCAGGCACCTTTAAAACGGATATTGTTTGCATTGAATAACCACGCGTACACAGCAATTCCTTCCGGATACCTAAAAATCCATTGTCGCCATAAGAGAAACGGAGCAATTGCAATTGTTCCATAAAGAAGTAAAATTCCAAACTTTTTTTTGTCAGACGACAGCACTATGCCAATTATTGGAAGCAGTAAAAATCCTGCAACCGGTTTAACAAGCAATGCGAGTGCTGCCATTACTGATCCCAAGATAATGTATATCCACTTTCTTTTCTGGGCTGTCATGCCAATATCCATACACAACAAACTTCCAACTGCCCACATAACTGCGTGGGGATCTGGCAAAATTGTTCTTCCGTAATACATGCTATATGGAAGAATTGCATACACAAAAGAGGTTGCAATTCCAGCTATTGTACCCATTCTTCGAAGAATCAATATTCCAAGCGCAAGACCGGTAATTGTTGATGCAAGTACCGTGAGCATTCGCAAAAATACTTCAATGGAGATAGAGGAAAATGCGTTCCCAATATATGCTCCTACAATCTGATACAAAGGAAATTCAACCATACGATACCCTTCGGGATTATCAAATCCGGTTTGGATATTTGACAGATCATCATATCGTGGATGAAGTGGGTCAATACCAAATTTCATGTAATTTCTTGCAACTGCTGCTGTATCGGATTGCCTCCAACTATGCCAGTCAGCAATGGGACCATGTAACTTATACAAACGTAGAGATATGCTAAGTAACGCGATAAGAATGAAACTGATTATTATAATTATCTTTGGTTTCATGGTTTTGTCGGAATAAATATTGTTTCTCTAACGCCGCGCTTTAGTTTATAATCTTCAAACACAAAAATCTCGCGGTCACCCATAGTTATCGGGAAATTATATGCATCTTCAATTGATGGTATTGTAAATATTCTATATGGACTCTGTCGATATATATGCCAAATTGCGTCGTTCATGCCTGTGGGGAACATCCAAGCGCTCCCATACCGAATTGGAATAGAAGGAATAAAGAAAAAGGTTTTTATGTCTTTTGGTGGATATGTCTCTTTTTTAATAACCAGTAGTGCCTGCTGGGCAGTTTTACTGGCAAATTCCCAATCGGTCCCCAATCGCTTTACCTCTTTAACATTCCAAATTAAAACCACTATATAAACAACACAAATTATCATTTTGATTAACCATGAATGTATATTGTTCCAAACTCTGGAGACTGTACTAACAAGCGCTATAATAAAAAATATTGAAGGAATATACACATACCGATCAGCCATTCCGCCCAGTGGTGCATATGCAGCAAGAGCTATGCCAAATGCCAACACCCACATAACTACATCTTGGTGACGGATCAAAACCGTCCGCTTCTTCCACATCCATCCGACCATTGCAAATCCGACTGCCACGACTCCAATTGTTATTTCTTTTAGATATGACCGGGAAATAACGCGCCAATTATTCCAAATCTCAATCATTTTTGGTCCTGCAAACATCGAAACAACATATCCGACCGTATTACCAATTGAATTAACAAAAAATGTACTTGCCTTATACCCATAATCTCCTGATGGAGCAAGCGCCATAGCCTCACTTCTTAACCATAGATAATACGGAATACATACAATGACTATCCACGGCCACTTATTCTTTTTGTTTTTGGTAATTGCCAAGAGAGTGACAATGATTGGAGCAATCACCATGCCGTCATAAGAAAACATAGAAAGAAGCGTCAAGACCACCATACTCAGTCCAATAATAAATTTTGGAATACGCCACAACCGTTCGTACGATTCTTCATTGAGGTATACGGCAAACAGTAAGAAAAATCCTGCCAACATACTGCTTTGTCCGGAAATCCAATAGACGTTTTCATGATGAATAGAGAGCGCCGCAAAAAGGAGCGCCCCAAACCAAGCAAATATCCGGGTTATTGACCGGATTCGTAACGTCCGATAGATAAAAAACGACGTGCTCAAAAGAAGGACGACCGATAACCCGTGATAAATAGCAGGTTTTAACCAAACAAAAGAAAAAAGGCCAAAATACCATAATTTTGGAATTGGGCGATACCAAAATCCCTGTGCGTGGGTAAAATATGAAAGAATGTCAGACATTTTGCTTTCAGCCGCCCACCGTAACCAGGTAAAATCATCTCCCAAGAAATATAAATGAAATGTTTTTTCCCAAATGAGGATAATTGCCAAGAATAAATACAGAATATATGCAGCAGGACGCGTGGCAATGTGTTTAAGAAGCTGAAAATAATAAAGTGTCGCTTGTTTGCCTCGCAAAAGAATGGCCATAGCTACCCCTAAAAGGGCCCATAATGTATATGCAACTTTAGAAGCTTCAAACACGTCAATTAAAACAGCATTTACCAAAAGTCCGACAATACCTGCAAAAAGTCCGATCACAAACGCATGTTCTAAAGGTGAAAGTGTATTTATGTATTTGCTAAATAGATGAAATGCTGCGGCGAATATTCCCAAAAATGCAATTGCTCCGATAATTCCCGTCTCCCCCAGCATTCGGTGATAATCACCATCAGCTGCAACTGATAGTGTTGAATACCCGCTTCCAAGAAAGAAATTCCGCTTAAATGCTTCCACGGCTTTAGGCCACTGCCCCTGAAACCGGGTGGTAATGGAAATATCATACACGAGTGCTTTTTGAATAAGAAAACTTCCTGAAAACGTCGCTATATCACCGGTAACACCATCAATATCAACGCTTTTGTAATACTGCACAAATTTAATCTGATCACCGCTCGTCTGCCCGATAGACAAATTAATAAATTCGCTCCCTCGGGGAAGCGAATCTTGCGCAGGAGATGCAATGGGTTCAAGTGTTGCTTGTGTTCCGTTAAGTGTATCCAATGTCCCGATGGGTTTTCCTGTCGAAAGATCAATAATAACATTGCTATAACTAAATGTTTTAAGAAACCGCTCTGACGCGCCGCTTGTAAACATCATGAGGACTACACTGATAATAACCGTTGGAACAATAAGAAATGATTTTTTGTGCCAAAAAAGCATCACTGATATTACAATAAGATACACACCAAACGATATTCGGGAAGCAGTAAAGAGGAGCATTTCTAATCCTAAAAATGTCAAAACTCCAAACAAGATCTTCTGCCACAATTTCTTCATTCCAAATACTAAACTTCCCATGATAGGAATAGTAAGAACCAGATAGGCAGCTAAATCATAATGACCACCGAATGTTGAGGGAAATCGTGCTGTTGGAGGAAGCCGTAAGGGGATTCCTTTTGCAAATTCCTCATTCATTGTAAGAAAAGCAGGGAATCCCAAAAACTTCTGTCCGAAACCGTATAAAATAATTAAAATATAGGATATGCCAAGTGTCCAAAGAAGCGGAATGATGTTCTTATTTTTTTTCAATGCTTCATACGCAACAAAAAATAGCAACATATATTCAATGCGCCGCATAAAATGAAGTATTGCTAAATAGGGAAAAAATACTCCGGAAAAATGAGGAAAAATAAACAAAAGTGCATTGACAAGTGATATACCTCCCACAATCCAATAGATCAGTATCGGACGGCAAAGCGGGGACTTTGAAATACCCCGCTCCCGAATATATGTCACCAATAATACCATTGCCGTCACAACCAGTAATATATCTTCAAACCGGATAGAAACCCATGTTTGTTTGATATCAAGAAGGGGAATTTTCGGGTACAGGGGGATAAACGCAAGTAGAAATAGCGTGATAACGTATAAAATATTTTCTTTACACCAGTTTAAGAGCTTCTGCATAGGTAGTTTTTAAATACCTACTTCCGGTTATTACCCCAAGTCCAATGAGTAATAGTGCTTTCAAACGAAGAAGAAATTTAAGCGCGATAAAGGCCCGTTTTGAACAATGTTTGTTGTATACATACAGAAGCCCTTTATATATATTCAGTACCGGCCCAGTCCTTTTATTTACCGAACTTCCTCCACCTAAATGAATAATGGGGCTTCCTGCATAGAAGTATGTTCCATACCCTTTTTTCTTTGCCCGCATGAGGAGATCAATTTCTTCCATATACATAAAAATCTTTTCATCAAACAAAAGATCATCCATAAAAAGCTTCTTTGCTGCCATGATACATGCTCCTGATATCCAATCAACCCGCCTTGTTTTTCTTGGAGATGAACGAGTAAGTCCAATGACATCGCCTTTAAGAAATAACGCTGCAAACACAACGGGCAAACTAAAAAATGGTCCGCACGATGTTTGAGGAGTCCTATTCATGTTGAGTAGTTTTGGTCCGACAAACGATCTCGGATGTTTTTTTGTAAATTCATACAATTTAGTAATTGCGTGATTTGGAATTAACGTATCGGAGTTAAGAAGCAGGATATACTCCCCTTTGGCCTTTCGTATTCCTTGATTATTAGCCCTGCCAAAGCCAATATTCTCATTATTGAGTATTGTCACGACTTTTGGATATTTTTTCGCAAGCATCTCACGGGTTCCATCTGTTGAGACATTATCAACGACAATTACTTCAACCTGCAAGGACTCTCCTCGCAGGCTTTTAAATAAAGATGCTAAACAATCATCCAATAGCTTTTTCGTATTAAAACTCACAATGATAACAGAAAGATCCATAGAAATAGGTATTATTGAAATAAACGGCTAAATTTTAAGGTATAGGTGAGATTTTTAGATCTGTTTTTAATAAACTGTGCTGGAACGCCACCAACAACTGCGTACGACTCCACGTCCTTGGTTACTACGGCTCCTGTTGCAATAACTGCTCCTTTTCCAATGGTTACTCCCGGTAGAATCGTAACGCGTGACCCAATAACCACGTAATCCTCAATGATAACAGGAGCACCAATTTCTTTAAAATCAGGTGAATCAATATCATGTTCCATCGTATATATGCGCACTTCTCCTGCAATTGAAACATTGTTTCCAATTCGGAGAGGTCTTGTTATAGGACTAATGAAGTCCCTGCTATAGGACAGTAGAGTCTTTTTCTTCCCTTTCCAATCACGAACATACCTTCCATCTAAAAATGCATCATTGCCGATAATCGTATTATGTCCAATCTCAATTCCCGACGGCTGATTAAACTCAGCGCGCCAGTGAATAGATGAATCTTTCCCAATATGCATCCGAAATAGGTATCTATATAAAAACAATCGTATGGTATGACTGGGTATATATCCCGTCAGCGTTGCTAGATATACCCAAAAATCAATAAGTAGTCTCATATCAATGTCCCTTTCCCAACGCGTTCAAGAAGATCAAGTGTTTCTTTCGCTGCTTTATCCCAAGAGAACTTCGAAACTTGATCAAGACCTTTTTTCTTCCGAATCTTTCCCTGCATCAGGTTTCTTTGCCTGACTGCTGTTAAAAGCCCGCTTGCAATATTTTCAACATCGTCGGGATCAACATACACGCCCGCCCGACCCGCTATTTCGGGAAGACTTGAAGTGTTACTCACCACCACCGGACATCCTTGGGCCATAGCCTCAAGAACCGGTAATCCGAATCCCTCATAGAGACTAGGAAGTGCAAAACACAAGGAATTCTTGTAAAGAGCTGGTAAATCACTATCAGGCACAAAATCCAAGAATTTTACTTGCTTTTCCACGCCGAATTTCTTCGGCGCATTCAGTATTTCATTATACAGCCACCCTTTTTTACCAACAATTACAAGATCAATTGTTCCAAATTTCTGTTTGTTTTTTTGCAAAAAAAGACTAAACGCCTGAATCAACCGTTCGTAATTTTTTCGTGGCTGAATGGTGCCTACTGAGAGGATGTAATGCTTGGCGATATCATAGTTGTCTATTGATCCCATACCTTTATGTTGATTCAATCCCGGATACGTCACGACGACCTGTTTCGGATTGACGTTATATGCCTTTATTATAGCATTTCTGCTAAATTCGCTTATGGTAAAAATGAGTGCTGCATGGCTGGCTGCATATTTCGTCCAATAAACTAGCTGGTGAAGATCTTTGCCCCGAAAGAGCTCCGGATATGAAAGATAAGAACAATCCATGATCGACATAACTCTGGGGATAGTCATAAAGCGAGGAATATAGTGTGTCGGAGAAAAAATAACATCAGCACGCGGGCGATCTTTTTGAATGGCAAGAGGCAAACCAATGAATGTCCAAAGTTTTTTTGGTCCCACTACCTGATACTTCCACCAATCCGTTTCTTTGGGCATGTCAGATCGTGGATCTTGGGGAAGATAGATTCGAAAGAAAATGTGGGAGTAAAATAAATCTTCTTTTCGAATGACGTACATCCGAGTTAATATTTCATACGCATACCGACCGATACCCACTCGATTTTCTATATTTGCTTCATACCCGTCAATTGCAATAACCATAGCTTGAGTATAATGTATTAGGTATTAAGTATAAAGTATGGATGAGATATACTAGAGATATGACCATCGGCATTGACATTAGCCAAATAGTTTTCACCGGAACCGGTGTTTCCCGGTATATCGAACAGATGACAGAAGCAATGATCAAATTTGCCCCGAGCAACACGTATATTCTTTTTGGCGCAACTCTACGACAACAAAAAAAAATACAAGAATTTAGTGAAAAACTCCAAAAAATAAGTAAAAATGTACGCCTGGTCTACGCACCAATTCCACCAACGATCTTAGATATTCTTTGGAATACACTCCACATTATTCCAATTACTTGGTTTACTGGTCCGATTGATGTTTTTTGGTCAAGCGACTGGACACAACCGCCTATCCCAAAAAAAACCATCGGAATAACGACTATTCATGACGTCAGTTTTCTTATCTATCCTGAAAGTTTTCCTGAGATCATCAAAATAGTTCAAGAAAGACGACTGAATTATGCAAAAAGGGAGTGTTCTCTATTTTTGTGCGATTCCGAATCAACAAAAAAGGATGTTATAGAAAAACTTCATATTCCAAAAGATAAATGTGTTGTAATCTATCCTGGCTACAATAGATAACATAACAAAAATTCAATCGTTTACAGATCTTACCGCATGGAAGGAAGGGCACGCACTTGTTCTTAATATCTATAAAACAACTTTTGAATTTCCGAATCATCAAACATATTCTCTTACTAATCAAATGCAACGTGCTTCGGTATCAATAACAAGTAATATTGCAGAAGGATTTTCCAGAAGAACAAGAAAAGATAAAGTTCAATTTTATTACGTGGCGCTGGGATCAACAACAGAAATACAAAATCAGCTTGTTATAGCAAGAGACTTGGGATATCTCAAAAGTGAACTTTTTCAATCAATTGCTCAACAAACCATTCAGGTGCATAAATTAATCAACGGATTAATCAGAAGTGCAACATCCCACGAGTAATTTTAATACTTAATACCTGATACTTTATACTTAATACTTATTTGTAGCCATTTGGGTGCTTGGAGTGCCATGCCCACGCGGTTTCGATGATAGATTCGATGGTTGTGTATTTCGGTTCCCATCCAAGGATTGATTTTGCCTTGGTATTATCTGCGTATATTGCATCCGGATCACCAGGACGTCGTTCTTTAAACTGAATATCCAACTTCTTACCTGTCACATTTTCTACCGCTGTTAACACTTCTAAATTTGAATATCCCTTTCCGACCCCCAAATTAACCGTGAGCGATTCCTTATTTTTTAATATTGAAGAAACGGCTTTCAAATGAGCATCTGCTAAATCTAAAACATGAATATAGTCTCGGATACAGGTTCCATCCGGTGTTTTGTAGTCTTTTCCAAATACAGAAAACGGCTTTCCAGAAATCTCTGCTTGAAGGGCTACAGGAATAATATGTGTTTCCGGTGCATGATCCTCTCCGAAAGATCCGTCAGGCATATCTCCACAGGCATTAAAATACCGCAGTTTTGCATTTTTGATTCCATACAGCTGTTCATACCAGTCAATTATTTCTTCGCACGACCGTTTTGACTGCGCGTATATGGACATGGGATTTATTGGTGAAACTTCAGTTACCGGAAGACTTGTTGGAAATCCATAGACAGCGCACGTTGATGAAAAAATAAGAGTCTTGCAATCATATTTACGCATGGATTCCAAAAGATTGAGTGTCCCGTTGATGTTATTTCTTAAATAGTCATACGGCCGTTCCATGGATTCTCCTGCAAGGGCAAGTGCAGCGAAATGAATAACGGCATCAAACCGTTCATCCTGAAACACTGCATCTATCTCATCTTTATCACATAAATCCCCGACAATTAATGGTGTTTTTCCAACAGATTCCTTATGGCCGTTCATAAGACTGTCAAACACAACAGTTTCATGACCTTGAAAGGTAATAAATGCATTTGTTATTGATCCGATATAACCAGCACCACCAGTAATTAAAAATTTCATATGCTTACTCCTTTTTCCAATACCATAGTATTATACTCGTAAACACAAACGCTGCTCCATACCAGACCAGTCGTTCTCCGGTAAAAAATATCCACTTAGCAAACAAAGGGATTGCGAGTGCAAAACACAAAATCCCTGTGTACACAAACCAGATTGGTTTACGGAAATAAAATAATATCGCCAACACAATAATGAAACCTATATCCTGAAGTTTCATGCGTTTTTATAATATTCAATGGTTTTTTTGAGTCCCTCATCAACAGATACGAGTGGTTTCCATCCGAGAAGTGTTTGCGCTTTGGTAATATCCGGTCTTCGTTGTGTCGGATCATCTGTCGGAAGTTCAGCATATACAATTTCTGATTTTGATGCAGTCATAGTTTTAATTTTGTTTGCCAGATCGATCATGGTGTATTCTTCAGGATTTCCGATATTTACGACTTCCCCTGTGGTATTACTCCCAAACATCATCGCTACAAGGCCAGCGACCTGATCTGATACGTAACAAAATGACCGGGTTTGCTTTCCCTCACCATAAATAGTGAGGGGTTTTCCCTCCAATGCCTGGTTAATAAGATTAGAGATCACCCGTCCGTCATCTTTTCTCATTTTTGGTCCATAGGTATTAAAAATCCGTGCTATCCGGCCGTCCACTCCCCGATTTCGTATATAGAGCATTGTTATCATCTCTCCAAACCGTTTGGATTCATCGTAGCACGCACGTACTCCATTAGGATTCACATTCCCCCAGTATGTTTCTTTTTGCGGATGCTCTTTCGGATCGCCATAGACTTCGCTTGTTGAAGTAAATAAAAACTTTGCCTTATATGCTTTTGTAAATTTCAGTAAATTTCTGGTTCCAATGGAATTGACCAATGCTGTTTCCTCATCATACTTTTGATAATCAGGAACTGATGCTGGAGATGCGAGATGAAATACATAGTCAACAGCGGGAATGACCGGCATGTCATTGGTCACATCCCATTTAATGAAGGTAAAATCAGGATTGGCTTTTAAAGCTTCTGTATTCTTTTCAGATCCTGTTAATAGATTGTCTACACAAAAAACTTTATGGCCAATTTCTAAAAGCGCCTCACAAAGATGTGATCCTATAAACCCAGCTCCACCTGTAATAACACTCACTGGGTTTTTTGTATCCATAGACTTATTGTATCACAGGATTGGGCGTATCGAAGATAAGGAACCATTCATCTTCATAAGCAACTGGGTAGAGTTGTCGTAATTTCTGCTGATCAACAATGTACGGAAAATCACTTTTATTCCATTTTGGAACAAGAATATACGAAATTCCAAGATTGTTTGCCAAATATTTATCCCCTGCGTACATGTTGTTTACATCTGATGACCGGTCTATCGATCCAACATTACCAAAAAATCCGAAATAGTTCCTCCGGCCTGCCAAAACAACCGGATCAATCATGTCGGAATATGAAACAAATACGGCGTCTTTCGACGTGTTCTGTTGAATCCATGATATGACAGAACTATTTTCAGAGCTGATCACCGGATATGCAAATTCATTTTTCACAGCCAGCAAATCCACGACTCCTGATATGGTAAGTACTAAAAAAAGAACGCATGATAGAACCTTTACAATAAATGATTTCCTATTCCATATCCATACAAGACCAATTGCAGCCAGTATATTTATCGGAATAATAAAAAAAGATAAAAACTTCTGATCAAATCCCCGATGATGATACCCTGCTGCAAAGATGACAAAAATAAAAATAAAAATAAAGGGGAGGAAGAGACGTTTTTCCTTCCTGATGGTGATATATCCTGCCCCTGCTACAAACGGCAATAGACTGAAATTTTCCCATAGGTATGTCCAAAGGGACCATGACGGTTGAGAAACTGAAGAAGAAACAGTCATGAAAATTTTGGCAAAACCGAATAATTCAATTATTTTTGGTATATAGGGAATCAATGAAAAAATAATAACGATACCAACGGTACAACAGAACACGATTGAAACTTTTATTTGTTTATAGATAACAAATAAAAGAATAAGAGATAAAGCGACAGCTCCACATATCACCACATTCCAGTAAAACATCCCGCCGGCAAAACACCCGATAATAATGGACACATACCATCGAATGTTTTTTGTTTGTCTGATGATGTTCCAAACAACTACGTAGAACAATAATCCAAGAGCGATAGCAAATGCCAAATGCCGTTGATTAATGTAATTATTAAGCGTCATAAAAATACTGATGGTTGAACCGTCAAACGGACCTGCAAACGGATACGTGGGAATCTGCCACAAACCATTTATTGTTCCGATGGATAGTCCCTTTTCCATAATATATTTCCAAAATGTTATGGTCGGATGCGTTATCGTAAGAAGTACCGCAATCCAACCGACAAGTTTCCCTTTTACCCCAACTATCTCAGGGAGAGAATACATAATAATAAGAAGCGCTGAAAAAGCCAGAATGCTTGGACCGTTCACTGCCCAGACAATGGGGATGCCAAAATATTCCCACAACGCACAGTAAAACGGAAAGAAAAAATGGTAAAACATGGGAAGTCCCGCGGAAAACGGCGAGCCAAACGGAATATTTGCGCCGTATGAGATCGATCGGATAAGTCCGAGTGATAACCCGAAATCAAAAACATTATTGCTTCCCACAAATAATTGTCCCGCTGCCCCATCGTGAAACGTTTTAAACATGAGCCATGAGCTGAACGAAAGGGAAAAAAATATGAACAATAATTCGTTCTTTGTTACTAGTTCTTTGTTC
>Ga0208375_1004328_pt1 | contig 11280 bp, 7 predicted proteins | sample RifOxyD1_FD_184038 | JGI IMG/M metagenome (GOLD analysis project Ga0208375, IMG submission 184038) | Soil microbial communities from Rifle, Colorado - Rifle Oxygen_injection D1 (SPAdes) | ecosystem: Environmental > Terrestrial > Deep subsurface > Rock core/Sediment | place: Rifle, Colorado... | reverse complement strand
GGTAATGGCAGAGGATGCGGGTAGAGGCTTTCGCCGCTTGGTTGCTTCTCCTGAACCGATCGAAATCATCGAAAAATCAAAGTTTCAACTGTTGCTTGAACACGATTTTATCGCCATTGGTTGCGGCGGGGGCGGGGTACCAGTCATGCGCAATAAAAATCACGAATTAAGAGGTGTGGAGGCAGTTATTGACAAGGACAAATCCTCAGCCTTACTTGCCAACACCGTGGGTATTCATACGCTCATTATCTTGACCGAGGCTAATTTTGCTTATCTGAATTTTAATACCCCAAATCAGCGTCCCATCAAAACCGCCCGGGTCAGTGAAATGCAAGATTATGTGGCCCAGGGACAATTTGCCAAAGGTTCGATGGAACCCAAAATCGAAGCTTGTGTAAGTTTCTTAAAAGGTGGGGGACAAAGAGCAATTATTGCCAACCTCTTCGATCTGCCACGAGCCTTGGAAGGCAAAATTGGCACCGAGATTCTGCCTGATTTAAGTTAAGAGAGACTAAACCTAAAGCTGGCCCCATCCTCTTTAGGTAGACACTGCAAGGAACCATTCATAGCCTCTGCAATTTTTTGAGCAATAAACAAACCAAGACCCATACCTGGGTGATCTTTCTTAGTGGTAAACAGCGGATTAAATATTTCCTTTCGCAAACTGCTATCCACTCCGATACCGTTATCTTCCAAGACAATGTCCATTTGTGACTTATTAACCGAGATATTTAAAGTGATTCTTGGATGAATGGAATGCTTGGTAAAATAGATGGCATTATCAAAAAGATGTGCACACACCTCCAAGACCCCGTGGATATCCACTTCCACTAATGCATCACCATTTTCAATGCTGGTGGTATAGTCAACATTGGCCTTTCTTAGCTCCTCCCGTTTTAAATTGGATATTTTATCTGCTAAAAGATTCAACTCAATTTTAACGTAGTTAAATAAATTGGATGCCTTGGATAAGGCAATAAATTTTTCGGTGATATTGCTGAGTTTTTTTGCCTCATTTTCAATTATCAATAATCTTTTATAACAAATATCCTCAAGGTTCGAAGGTCGATTAAGTTCCCGGTAAAGATAAACCTGGCCTAAGATGATAGTCAGTGGATTATTAAATTCATTACCTATACTTTCTGATAATTTAATTATCGAAGTCAGACCGTTCATCCTTTTTAGCTCCGATTGTTTTTGCACATACATATTCCAAAGGGATCTTCTTTCCTGGTAAAAAACTCCAAGGAAAAAAAACAAGGTGGGAAAAATGCACAAATTGATCAGATAAATATTTCTTGATTTTATAATGGAAAATAATTCCGCCACATGAACCATTTTTTTAAGTTCAAAGGCATCAAATAAAATGGCAAGCAAACATAGGATAAATCCAATAACCATTGCCATAATTGGATAGATATATTTATCTATTTCTTTCATTAATTCCAAAATTTAAATGGGATATTCAAGCACAAATAGATTAATCAAGACGTCTGCATATGCAAAGAATTAATCTTGATTTTTTATAAATTTATTAACAATAGTATTCATCAGAAACTAAAAAGGGATCATTGCTGATCCCTTAATTTAATTTTGACATTGATCTGTTAAATTAATGTTATTTAAACTTTTTCTTTAAAATTTCGCCCAATTGTTGAGAAGCCTTATCACCCAGTTCATAGGTCACTCTCACCGACGGCTTTTTAATGTTGATGATTTTGCCCAGATCAATGGGTGTTCCAATAATGACTAGTTCGCAATCAGTTTTATTAATGGCCCTCTCCAAATCCCTCATTTGCTCTTCGCCGTACCCCATAGCTGGAAGCAAAATACCCACATTCGGGTATTTTTTAAATGTCTCGGCAATTTTGCCATCCACATATGGTCTTGGGTCAATCAACTCTTTGGCACCATATTGATTGGCAGCCACTGTACCTGCACCATACTTCATGTGTCCATGAGTAAGAGTTGGGCCATCTTCCACTACCAGTACACGCTTACCTTTGATGTTTTGTCCGTTTTCCACAAAAATCGGTGAATCGGCCTGAATAACGATAGCTTTTGGATTTCGGTTTTGGATATTTTTTAAAACCACTTCAATATCAGCTTTTTTAGCAGTATCCACTTTATTTACAATCAGCACTTCGGAAGAGATTAAATTGGTCTCACCAGGGTAAAAGGTCAGTTCATGTCCGGCCCGATGGGGATCAACCACGGTGATTTCCAGATCAGATTTATAAAATGGCATATCATTGTTTCCACCATCCCATAAAATAATATCCGCTTCTTTTTCTGCTTCCCTCAAAATTTTCTCGTAGTCAACGCCGGCAAAAATAACAAAACCAGCGGCAATATGTGGTTCATATTCTTCTCTTTCTTCAATGGTACACTCATGTTTGTCCATATCTTCCATGGTGGCAAAGCGCTGTACAGCTTGTTTAGCCAGATCGCCATAGGGCATTGGGTGTCTGATGGCAGCCACTTTTTTACCCATGCCTTTTAAAAATTTCTCTACGGCCCTGGTGGTTTGTGATTTTCCACAACCAGTCCTGGTGGCACAAATTGAGATCACAGGCTTGGTGGATTTGATTTGGGTGGACTTGGAACCAAGAATTTTAAAATCCGCTCCACAAGCATTCACCAAAGAACACTTGTGCATAACATATTCATGAGGCACATCGCTGTAGGAAAAAATCACTTCTTGTACATCATATTTTTTTATAAGTGCTGTAAGCTCGGACTCATCAAAAATTGGGATACCTTCTGGATATAATTTTCCTGCCAATACTGCTGGATATTTACGACCATCAATATCTGGTATCTGTGTGGCCGTAAAACAAACCACTTCAAAATTTTGATTATCCCGATAAACACAATTGAAATTATGAAAATCTCTGCCGGCAGCCCCCATAATCAGTACACGTCTTCTCACCATAAAATCCTCCCAATTTTTCTATCCCTACTATTATTCTAATCTCGCATTAAATGATACATAATGGCTTTTTGGGCATGCATTCTGTTTTCCGCTTCATCAAACACCACGGACTGATGCCCATCAATCACTTCGGTAGACACTTCTTCGCCCCTATGTGCAGGAAGACAATGCATAAAAATGGCATTTTTATCGGCCAGCTTCATCATTTTCTGGTCAACCATATAACCGTTTAAATCCTTCAATCTTTGTTCTCTTTCTTTTTCCTGGCCCATGCTGGTCCAGGTATCAGTGTAAACTACGTTTGAACCCTTTACTCCAGAAGCAGCATCCTCCACGAATTCAAGTTTCATCTCAGGATAAATTTTAAGAGCGATTTTTTTAACCTCTTCTCTTTCTTTTAATTGATACTTCATTGGAGAAACAACGGTCATATTCATATTAAAATTGGCACACATATAGATCAGTGAAAGGGTCATATTATTGGAATCTCCAACATAGGTCAGTTTCATGCCCTTGGTGTTTTTTCCCAGTTTCTCCCTGATCGTCATGATGTCTGCCATGACCTGGCAAGGATGATTGTAGTCGGTCAGACCGTTGATGACCGGAATTGAGGCATGCTTGGCCAGTTCCTGCACATCACTATAAGCAAAAGTCCTGATCATAATTCCATCCATATATCTGGAGAGAACATTGGCCGTATCATAGATCGTTTCACCTCTGGAAAGTTGAAGATCGTTGGCACCAAAGAAAAAACCGGTGCCACCCAATTGATAGATCCCTGATTGAAAAGATATTCTGGTACGAGTGGAATTTTTTTGAAAAATCATTCCCAGGATTTTACCCGAAAGGGAGTTTGCATATTCTTTGGGGTTGGCCTTTATTTGATCGGCAAGATCAATCAAAGAATGCAACTCTTGTGATGTGTAATCAAGTAAACTTATAAAATCTTTCTTTTTCACAGATTTCCTCCCAAAAACAAAACATTAAATTCAATTTTTAAACGCCTAAACTAATAGCAAACTTTTCTTTTCTATGCCACAGGATAATTCGCTAACAGTACGAGGATTTGAAATAAAACCTGACTTTACTCGTTTTGCTGTGCGCTAGCGTTGGCATCGCTGATGATTTCATCCCTGGATCTTGAAATATTGTTATCTTTGATAACTCCAAGGGATTTTAATTGACCATGTTTGAAGTGATGAACAAAATTTTTGCCATCCTTGGTTTTACAAGAAAATTTACCAAAAACAAACACATTATCCTTGCCAAAAATTCGCTCAATATCGCTTTTGTTCGAGATATATCTGGAAAAGAGCTCAAGAAGCACTTTGAATTCATGGATTGGCATGTTTTGATAATGAGATCCCAAAACCTTGGTATAGTAATTTTGATAGCTTTCATCCAAATGACTGACGCAATTATCATAACCACTTTTACTCCTTGCCCGTTGCAAAAGATCAGTTCCTTTTATGGCAGATTCGTTTTTACATATCACCAAAATGTCATTTCTTACCAGGTCAACTCTTTTTTTATTAAAATATCTTATGCCCGTCTGGGTCACCGCAGTTTTAATATTCAAATCCATCGGAGGCATCAGTTCATTTTTATCAATCCAACCGGTAATCCTGGAATCCACCGAAGCATAGGTTCGCAGCAGATTAGCCATTTTAACTTTTCGATGAGTTGCGGACTTGAAGGTATTGGCAAAATATTTGATGGCAAAGGAGGCAAATATTTTTTCATTATTATCAAATTTTAAACGCTTTTTACCCACCAAAAGATCCTCCTCACTTTTATATTCGAGATGATAAATCCGTTGATCCAATTCCTTGTACTGGTTAAGAGCACCTACGTTGAATATTTGCATAAAGAGTTTGGGCAAGATGATCTGCCACAGGGTCTGGCTTGCCATGGTTTTAGTAAAAGTATGTTTAAAAAAATTGGTAAGCACACCAGCTTGGTTGGTTTGCACCCGTTCGGTCTCTTTGTCATTCATCCCCTTCCAAAACAAGATGGTATATTTTGAACCAAGATTTTGTTTGACCCGGACTTCCTCCTTTACCTGATATGGAGCCAACAAGTCTTCATGAAAACTGGTCCCCAAAAATAATTTATCCAGTTCTTGCATCACAGAATTATTGACATCAGGATTGATATCCTCATCCTTAAAACTCAGATCAATTCTTTTAGATGAGGTCTGAGAATAATCATACTCATATTGTAAAAAGGTCTTTTTTAATAAATTTAAAAATTCCAACTGCAACTGGATGGAAAACTCGCTAGAGGTCTTTTTTTGCCGCTCATAAGAAACATTTACCCTGGCAGAGAAATCATCGATTTTTTCATCTTCCTCTCCCACCATTTGCAAGGTGACTTTGGTTAAATTCTGGTATCCATACATAAAAGCTGCCTGGGCATTTAAACTTATCCCAGCATAGATTGGCACTTGATAATTAAGCGCCCCCCCCACCTCGGCGGATATCTGATCAATCCTCTCTATAAATTGATATTCATTTAGCTCCCTCAATTTATGACTGCGAAAATATAAAAATGGGAAAAAAAGATATTCATAGTTTTCCGTAAGACCATCCACAAAATTTTCAGCCAAATGACTGAAACGGTATACTCTTCTAAATTCAAGGCCGGCATAAAGTCCTAAAAATTGATCGGTAATCTCTATCAGCCCTTCATTCTTCAGATTGGTAAGAAGCGTGTGGGCATCTACAGTAATAATCAGTTCATCAGTGACGATAAAACGGGTATCATGCGCTACATCCGGATCAACCTGCCGTCTGACGGATATTTTGAGTTCACCAAAGGGCAGTTGCCAGAAAAAAGACGGATTGTTAAGCACCCCCAGCGCATAGCCGCTGTTTAAAATCTCACCCGTTTGCGATGCCCCGATTTGTTGATAGATATCCTTCATTCTGTCAAACACCCGATCAATGAGCGGAGTAGCAAAGTTGTACTCACCTGTCCTTGTCGATTTTTGGGTGGAGGACCCCTTGAACTTTCTGCTAAGTAATTCGGGGTTTTTTATTTTAAATGTTTTAAATTCACCACTACCCAGAATTGAAAAGGACAACCCCAGCAGTAATAAAGTACAGATGATTTTTCTCATAGGAAAATCTTCCAATACCCAACCAGCTCAACTAACGTCCCACCTCAGCTTCCACACATATTTTTTATACAGGCGGATCGGATTACCTCATTATATTTATAAGCATTTTTATGATAAATAACCTGAATTCGGAATTAATTTTGGAGAGGACGGGCTCGAAGTACTTGTTTTGATTAAAATATTTATTGATAGAGAGACCGAGATTTCCACAGCATGTGGCTTAAAATATGTTTTTACAAGATCTGACAATTAAAATGACCTCTAGTTAGTATTAAATGATTTATTAGATTGTCTTTCGGTCATTACCTCTTCAAATTTAATTCCGAATTAGGTTAAATAATAAATGCATGGTATTCAAAGAGGTTTGCCCGGATAGTGCCTTAAATTATTGTCAATCAACTTCGTTCAAGCTTTCCCATCATCTGCCGACATGTTTTTACACTTTTTAATAACAATTACCGGTACGGGGACTGACCGCAATGAATATTTTGACCAAACACAAGAAAAAAGGCGAAGATGGTTTTAAAAAATTTATCTGTAACCTGGAAACCAGTACCGAATCAAAGCAAAAGGAGATTTTAGAGGTCGCCTTTTTGGAGGACCCGGTCTATATTTCAGCAGTCGTACCCAACTTGATCAGTGCTGATTATATTACCAAGCTCACCGGTCCTGAGGTTATAAAAGTTTATAACAATTTAAGTAATCCCATCAAAATGTTCTTGTACGCATTTTTTAATACACCCAGTGAAAAGATCCTGGTTAACGAATTGTTACCCAGCAATTTAAAACGCATCTACGATGATGAAAAAGAGGTCACCACGTCCATTAAATCTGGAGAACAGGAAACCGCCCGTTTTACTATTGTAAAAATCATCCGCAGCCTCCAGGAAAGACTGGAGATCGAACGTTTTAAATGGAAATTACCCGGTCCTGCGATTTTAAATGGAAATCATTTGGACAACCCCAAGGACGGTATGTTTTCCCTCGTCTTCGAAGAGAGTAACGTCCCGGCGCTGGAAGGAAATTACAAACACAAGCAAAGGGAAGGCAAATGGTTTCATTACTATCCAAACGGCAAGACCATGGCGGTCGGTTACTATACTGGCGGTGAAAAAACCGGTGACTGGATTTTTAATTTCACAAACGGTGCCAAAAAGGCCAGCGGCGAATACCAGGATAATTTAAAACAAGGTCAGTGGGTCTTATATGACAAGAATGGCCTGGAGAAATTCGTTTTTTATGACCGGGGAAGAATCAAATAAGATCTATCTGTTTTTCTTTTTTAATGATACTCATGGCCGCATTAATGCCATCAATCGCAGAAGAGACAATTCCACCGGCCCAACCGGCTCCCTCTCCCACTGGATAGAGTCCTTTGATCGAAGACTCCAGGCTTTGACGATCCCGCAGAATTTGCACAGAAGCAGAGGTGCGTGTTTCCGGCCCGAGCACCATCGCTTCACTGGATATGAAATTTTTCATTTGTTGATTGAATTTAATGATGGCTCTTTGAAGCTCGGTACACACGAATTCTGGTAAGATTTGGGAAAGATCGCAGGGAAAAATTCCCGAAGGCGAAGACGACTTGTGGGGCAGAAGTGAGCTTTTTTTCCCTGCTAAAAAATCCTTGAGAGTTTGAGCGGGAATTTCCTTGCCACTTGCCAGTTCCTTGGAATAATCAAAAGCTTTACTTTCAATTGCCCTTTGAAATTTGATACCGGAGCACACATCAGCGTCTAGATCAGAGCTTTTCACAGAAACCACCAAAGCTGAATTACTCCACGGAGACTTGCATTTTGCATTACTCATACCGTTGGTGACAATGCCTTGAGGTTCGTTGCCGCTAGATAAGATCAGCCCCCCTGGACACATGCAAAAACTAAAAGTACCCCGATTACTTTTCTCGTCGTGATAACTTAGCCGATAACTTGCCGTCTTTAAATCAGGATGACCTGCAAATTTTCCATATTGGATTTGATCAATTAATTTCCGGGGATGTTCAACCCGAAGCCCCACTGCAAAATCTTTTTTTTGCATAGGTACTCCCATCTGCCTTAAATGGGTATAAACATCCCGTGCCGAATGACCTGTGGCCAAAATAATATTGGGGGAGTACATTTTTTTTTGATGATTGATTTCCACTCCAACTACCGTCTTGTTTTCTATAAGCAGTCTGGTCATTTGATGATTACAAAGAATCTCACAACCTTTCTCTTGCAAAAACTGACTTAGTTGAATAATCATTTTTCTTATGTTGTTTGATCCAATATGAGGATTTTTTATCCACCTGGTTTCTCCCGGAGCACCAAACTCCACCAACTTTTTCATAACATAGTCAACGTAAGGGGACTTACTTCGACTGGTCAATTTCCCATCGCTATAAAGCCCCGCACCACCAAGGCCAAAACAAATATTGCTCTCTGGATTCAATTCCCCGCTTTTCCAATAGTGCGCTATGCTTTTAATTCTTTCATGAAGCGGATCTCCTCTTTCAAGGAGAACTGAGGTAATGCCATATTCTAAAAATCTTAAGGCACAAAACAATCCAGCAGGTCCGGTTCCCACGATAATAGGTTTTTCCGCTAAAGGGGAAAGCCTGGGAAATGACTGAACATCTTCTGCAAAGACCTCCCCCTGTTCAATTATTTCAATTTGATAATTATAGCTGGGGGGTTTATCTCTTTGAGCACCACGGGCGTCCAAATTGCGGGATAATATTCTAAAGGATTTCAAACGAGGATACTCGTAGGCCAGATAGTCACTTAAACTTTTATTAAATTGGAGGTCAAACTTAATTATTTTTGCCATAATACCTATGTTGCTATCATATGAGGTAAAAAATGCATATTGAATTAATCAACATAGGAAATGAAATTCTCTCCGGTGACACCCGGGACACCAATGGCCCCTGGCTATCAAAATATTTAGAAAAACTGGGTGTCCAACTTAAGCAAATCTCCATCATTCCTGATAAAAGAGAAAGCATTTTAGCAACCCTAAGTGAAGCTACCCAACGCTCAAACTTGATTATTGTAGGGGGAGGTTTAGGCCCCACGGATGATGATATTACCAAAAAAACCCTAGCGGATTTTTTTCAAAAAATACTTAAAATCAATCCGGTTGCTTCGGAATTGGTTAAGTCCCATTATGCCCGTATTAACCGGCAGTGGACACCTGCGCACAACTTCTATCATATGATCCCGGAAGATTTTGAACCTTTGTCAAACGCTGTGGGACTAGCTCCTGGACTTTTTTACCAGACCGCAAAAGCGGCGATCATCGTTGCCCCAGGCGTTCCACTTGAATTTCAATCCATCGTCAAGGAGACCATAAACCGTAAAAATTTGATAAAGATTCATCCTCCCTTGTTTCAACTGCAAATCAGGACTAAAAATATCACCGAAGAAATGATTTTTAATGAAGTCAGTGCAGAGCTTTTAAAAAAAATCCGTCCCTTCACCGAGATCTGTTCCTACCCGAGATCTTACGGGGGTGTTGACCTGGTCATCAAATCATCCCAAAATATTGAACAGCTCAAGGAGGATTTTCTAAACTCTCCGCTAAATCCATACATCTGGCAGATAGGAAACCTCACCCTCGCCGAACTCATCATTCAAATGGCCACTTTGAAAAACATCAAACTGGGATTGGCCGAATCATGCACCGGGGGACTTATCAGTTCCATGCTGACGGATGTAAGCGGAAGCTCTGCCTGCTACATGGGCAGCATTGTGGCCTACTCCTACGAAATAAAAATGAATATTTTAAAAGTAAAAAAAGAGACTTTGGACCGTTTTGGTGCCGTCAGCAAGGAAACCGCCTGGGAAATGGCCAAGGGTGCTTATGAACAACTCGGGGTGGATATTGCCATTGGTACCACCGGGATTGCTGGCCCTTTGGGAGGAACGCCTGAGAAGCCAGTGGGAACCATTGGTGTTGGGCTTTTTTCAAAAAACTTCTCAAAAAGCGAACTTTTTACCTTTAGGGGTGACCGGTTGGGGTTAAAAAAACGCTTTTCCCAGGCCGCACTCCATGAGCTTTTAGAAGTAATAAAAACCAGTTAAACCTAATCTGGCAAAAATTTTTGGCAGGTTGGGATCATGCTTTTTTTTGGTCAACACCTTTATTCAACAGGTTTGGAATTACCAACCATACCAGTCTGGTATTTAGGGTAAAATTTTACCATAAGCCTGCATCATGGCCTAAGGGGAAGCCTAAACTCGCCGATAAAATCCATAGTAGGGGGAGGAAGTTTTGTTCATAAAAAATAGTTTAAACCACATAACCAGGTATGCAGTTTTAATATTGGTGGCAACCCAATTGGCCGGTTGTCTAAGTAGCGGTGGTCCCAACAAAAAGAGCAAAACCGTCACCAATTCCACCAAACCTGATTCCCCTGTTTTTGAAAGCACCGATTATATCCGTTTTGTCTATCATGATACCGACTATAATGCGGTTTTGCCGATCAGCGTATCCATGATTGATACCGTCTATCTCCAGGGAAAAGTCGTACATAATTACATCGATAGTGGCAACGCCTCAAATGTGTTGTGTTTGGTGTCCCACTTCGAAACGACCATGATGTCAAAAAAGATTTTAGTAAGTGCACTCCGTCCCGCCAACTTCTTAAATCAAGGCACCAATACTCGGGAAAATTACTTTTTCTTTTCACCTTCAGATGCAGCATCCAACCAGTATTTTTGCCAAAAGACTGGTCTGGTAAACGCCTTGGGTACAAAATATCCCGGACAGAGTATCGCTTATTCACTCAGTGAGATGCAGATGGTCTCCACCACCTCCGTCACCTCCAATTATTTTGCCATTCACGCCGAAGGCGGATCTAATATCACTCAAATGGAAGTCAATCACCTCTTTTTAAAAATTAACGCCGGTTCTGACCCCTCCGACAATAATACCTATAGCTGTGTCACGACCTCCGAATGTAAAAACAAGGGTTATGATTGTTGCTCGATGAACCAATGTATCAAGGATAACACCCTCAAAGACGGCATCGACACCAGCAGTAATGAATTTATCCAAGCCATTTTGGACATTCAACAAAACCAGGCATCCTTCAAGGATTATCCCAATTTCTTCCATGTTTGTGGAAGCAATGTAGAGGCCACCCCCACCCCGATCCCCTCGGTGAATCCCGAAGAGGAAAACACCGCTTGGTTACAAAAATTAAAATATTTATATGAGTGCACTACTATGATGGAAGGGG
>Ga0208375_1004324_pt1 | contig 11290 bp, 12 predicted proteins | sample RifOxyD1_FD_184038 | JGI IMG/M metagenome (GOLD analysis project Ga0208375, IMG submission 184038) | Soil microbial communities from Rifle, Colorado - Rifle Oxygen_injection D1 (SPAdes) | ecosystem: Environmental > Terrestrial > Deep subsurface > Rock core/Sediment | place: Rifle, Colorado... | reverse complement strand
TCAATAAAAATATTGGATTCATTTGATAGCAAGAAAAAAATGGCTATTTTAGATATAAATGAGGCTTTGAACGAGACACATTTATAGAAGGTGTGTTTTTGTCATTAAAACAATATGTTATAATATTGAACATGTATCCCGTAGTAGAATTTCAAATCACGGCTTTGTTTTTACGGGACAAAGTAAACGTCGAGAGTATTATTAGTAAGTATAAATTTATTTCAAAATTGTAGCATGGCAGTAATAAAAACAATTTGAAATTTCACTACGGGATGTACGAGCCAAATAATAAAAAAGATAAAATAAAAGAAACACAAGAATCTCTCTATTCTAAAAATTCCGACGGGATTTTTGTAAAAAGAAGACATTCTTTACAAAAAAAATCTGATTTAAATACCCCCATGACTTGGGATATAAAAGAAGAAAAAGCGGAAAGTAGTTTTCAAATTCCTTATACAAAAATTCTTTTAGGAGCTTTTATTTTTTTTGTTTTAGCTCTTGGTTTCACTTTTTCCAAATTCTTTTTTGGAAACAATATTATTTCTGGGAATAATATAGATATATTAGTAAGTGGTCCTACATCTATTGCTGGTGGAGAGGTGTTACCTTTAGATATAGAAGTAAAAAATAATAACAACACAGATTTGAAGGTTGTAGATTTGCGCATAGAATTTCCAGATGGGACAAAGAGTGCGACTGACCAATCTATAGATATGCCCAGATACAGCGAAGTTCTCGGTGACATAACTGTAGGTAAAAGCGAAAAACGTTTGGTCAAATCGGTTCTCTACGGAGAAGAAAATTCACAGAAAATTATTAAAATAACGGTTGAATATAGAGTCTTTGGATCCAACGCTGTTTTTAGCAAAGAAAAGGATTTTGATGTATTAATTTCCTCTTCACCTGTAAATATAATTGTAAATGGACCATCTGAAATAAACGCCAACCAACTAACTGATTTTTCAATAGATATAAATTCAAATTCGGTGAGTGTTGTTAAAAATTTAATTTTGAAAGTAGATTATCCTTTTGGTTTTAATTTATATCCTTCTAATCCCAAATCAGTGAGTTCAGATGGGAGTGTTTTTGCCATAGGAGATTTGGCTCCAGGTGAAAGAAGAACCATAAGAATTTCAGGTGCTATCGTTGGACAGGATGGCGAACAAAGAGTATTTAAATTTGCCGTAGGCGCGCGAAGCAAGGATGATGATACTGTCTTAGCAACACCACTCGCTTTATATACGTCTACAGTTTCTTTGAAGAAATCATCAGTAGGTCTTGATATCTTTGTAAATGGTCAGTCTGGGGATGATATGGCCATCAATGCTGGGAGTAAGAATATTGTAAAGATTAATTGGCAAAATAATTTAGCCGAACAGATTTATGATATGTCTATAAGTATTAAGATAAGCGGTCAAGTTTTAAATAAAGAATCGGTGAATATTCAGGGTGGTTTTTATAATTCATTCAATAATTCTATAGTATTTGATAAAAGTAATAATTCTCAATTCGCTACGATAAATTCTGCTGATGCGGGAGACGAACAATTTGATTTTAATACATTATCACCTTCTTCAAATTCATCTATTTCTTTTGCAAATTCAACAATAAAGCTCGATATCAGTGTAACAGGAAATAGATCGGGCTCAAACGAATCTTCTCCGGAAATTTTATATTCCGATACAAAAACATTAAAAATATCTTCTGAGTTAAAACTTTTATCTAGGGGTTTTAGAACAACAGGACCTTTTGAAAATAGTGGCCCATTTCCTCCAAAGGTTGATAATGAAACTACATATACTATCACTTGGACTGCTTCTGATTCATTTAATAATGTTAATGGAACAAAAGTTGTAGCTTTTTTACCACCGAATGTACAGTGGACTGGTTATACAAGTCCAGATTCAGAAAATATTACCTATGATAATGGATCTGGACAGATAATATGGAACATTGGTGATATGAAATCTGGAACAGGGATAAATTCTTCTGCGAAAGAAGTATCTTTTCAAGTTGCCATTACTCCATCTATTACTCAAGTCGGTAAGGAAATAAATTTATTAAATGAAGCTACAATAAGTGGAACAGATGCTTTTTCTTTGGTTAGAATAGGAGAAGTAAAAAGTCCTATCACAACAAATATTACTTCAGACCCAGCATATATTGATGATATAGGAAAAGTGACGAGGTAAGTTAAAAGTTTCAAGTTATAAAGTACTAGATAGGTTTTAACAAAACTAAAATCCACCTAGTAAAAAGATATTTTTTAAGGTAAATTAAATAAATAATGAAAAAAGAAACAATAACAAACAATAGGATGGAAGATATTATCTCTCTTTGCAAAAGAAGAGGTTTTATATTTCAAGGATCTGAGATATATGGGGGACTCGGTGGCGTATATGATTACGGCCATTACGGTACATTATTAAAAAATAATATTAGAGACTCTTGGCAGAAAAGTATGATTCAGGGCAGAGAAGATGTTTTGCTTTTGGACAGTGCTATTTTTATGCATCCAACTACATGGATTGCTTCCGGACACGTAGGGAATTTTGATGATCCTTTGGTTGAATGTAGGAAATGTCACAATAGAATGCGCGCAGACAATATTCTTGAAAGTTTTGGGATTGGTGCAGATAAAATGCCGATTGATTTTATAAATAAAGAACTTGATAAACTCAGGGCAGAGAAAAAATTAAAATGTTCAAATTGTGGGCAAGTTGACATAACGCTAGCAAAAAAGTTTTCTTTGATGATTAAATCAAACTTTGGCTCACCAACGGAAGCTCTAAATGAAGAAAATGTTGTCTATTTAAGACCGGAAACTTGTGGAGGAATATATTTGGAATATAAAAACACTCTGGACTCATTACATCCAAAGATACCTTTCGGTATTGCTCAGATTGGAAAGGCATTTAGAAATGAAATTGCCGCAAGACAATTTATATTTAGAACAAGAGAATTTGAGCAGATGGAAATGCAATATTTTATTCACAAGAAAGACACAAAAGAAAAATATGATATGTGGAAAGATATAAGAATGAAATGGTATATTGAAAATGGAATTCCAGAAAATAAGCTTGCTTGGTATAAACATGAAAAATTAGCGCATTATGCTTCAGATGCTTATGATGTTGAATATGATTTTTCTTGTTTTGGGGGATTTGAAGAAGTAGAAGGTATTCATGCAAGAGGAGATTGGGATTTATCGCAACACTCAAAATTTTCTGGTGTCGATTTAAGTTATTATGATGAAGAAACAAAAGAAAGATTTGTTCCGCACATTGTTGAAACATCTGCAGGACTAGGAAGAATTATGCTTATGTTTTTGGATTATGGATATACAGAAGATAATCTTGGCGGTGAAAAGAGAGTGTTTTTAAAATTACCTAAAAAATTGGCACCAATAAAAATCGCAGTATTTCCACTTCTTAAAAATAAACCAATTTTGGTCAGTAAAGCAAAGGAAGTATATGATCTTTTAAGAAAAGATTTTATGTGTGAATTTGATGACAATGGAAATATTGGAAAAAGGTATAGAAGGCAGGATGAGATTGGAACTCCGTACTGTGTGACGGTAGATTTTGAGACGATAGAGAAAGACAGTATGGTTACTGTCAGAGACAGAGATACAGGAAATCAGGAAAGAATAAAAATTGAAAAACTTTCAGAATTTTTCAAAAGTAAGTTCTAGAAATTAATTTATAAAAACATAAATACAAAGAGGGTTTTGCCAAAGGCAAAACCCTCTTTGTATTGTCATTCCCGCGCAGGCGGGAATCTAGTGTTGAATTGAATTAATACTGGATTCCCGCCTGCGCGGGAATGACACTTTTCCAATATACGGCTTAATATATAGCTATTTTAGCAATCTCAAAAATAAAATGAAAAAGTGGTTGACAAATATTTTTCATCATGCTACTATTTGAAGCAAAGTTCTTTTATTTAAAACAAAGGATCAGATGAGAACGTCAGTAGTTCGCTTCCAGGGTGATTTTAAGCCCAGGGCGTTTAGTATCCAAAAGCCTTAAGATTGCAAATAGTATAGACATGTGTTTCATCAACACATGTCTTTTTGTTTGAATGAATTGGCAAGGTTGAACCTTGCATGGTGGAATATTTTAAGAAAAGTCTAAAAAGTGTTTAAATTGAAATACAGTTGACAAATATTTTATTTACTGTATTATAGTTTTGGAGAAAGGTTATCCTTTCTCCCAACAGGTGACGCAGGAAGGGACGGTGTAAAGGGGGTTTGTAGCCGAGAGGCAACCCCCCGCCGTCCTTTTATTTTTCTAAAAGCAAAAATTAATTTTTATGTTATATTTTATACATGAATCCCGTAGTAGAATTTCAAATCACTGCTTTGTTTTTACGAACACTAGGGATAAATAATGAAACCAATCAATATTTTATTAACGTTAATTATAGTTTTAGATTGTAGGCAATAAAAAACAATTTGAAATTTCACTACGGGATGAATTACACAAAGAAAAAATTAAAAAACGGAATGAGAATTATTACCATTCCGATGAAAGAAAATCCTACTACTACTGTATTAATTCTCGTAGAGACTGGATCAAAATATGAAAATAAAGAAAATAACGGTATTTCCCATTTTCTTGAACATATGTGTTTTAAAGGCACCTCAAGAAGACCGTCAGCTTTTGATGTTACAAAAGAATTAGACAGTATTGGAGCCAATTACAATGCTTTTACAGGATATGAATATACTGGATATTATGCAAAATCTGATTATAAAAATTTAGATACGATTCTTGATGTTGTTTCTGATATGTATTTGAACCCTATTTTTCCAGAAAAAGAAATAGAGAAGGAAAAAGGCGTAATTATTGAAGAAATAAATATGTATCAAGATTTACCTCAGCGAATAGCCGGAGAAGAGTTTATGAAACTTTTATATGGAGATCATCCTGCCGGGTGGAACATAGCGGGAATAAAAGAAAATGTTAAAAAAATGAACAGAGTTGATTTTATTGACTACAGAAGCAAACATTATGTAGCATCTGCTACAACGGTTATTGTTTCAGGAAATATAAATGAAAAAGATATTTTTAAAAAAATATCTCAGGCTTTCAAAAGTATAGGGAAATGGAAAAAAGATGAAAAAGAAAAAGTTGTAGAAAACCAAAAAACACCCAAAGTTTCTGTATATTATAAAGATACAGACCAAGCGCATATGATACTTGGAGTTAGGTCTTTTAATACATATAACAAATACAACAAAATTATAACTGTGATGGAAGCCGTTTTGTCCGGAGGTATGAGTTCAAGATTATTTCAAAAATTAAGAGATGAATTGGGAATCTGTTATTACGTTAGTGCAGATAATGATACTTTTACTGACCACGGATTTTTTGCAGTTTCTGCGGGTGTAGATAACAAAAGAGTAAAAGAAGCAATTTCTGCTATTTTGGAAGAATTAAATAAATTTAAAACTATTTTAATAAAATCTGAAGAATTAAACAAAGCAAAACAATATTTGATTGGTAATTTGAATTTAGGGTTAGAGTCGTCAAATTCACAAGCTATGTATTATGGTGGGCAAGAAGTATTGAGAAAAGAAATTAAAAAACCTGAAGATATAATAAAAGAAATAAAAGCTGTTACAGCAGAAGAAATAAAATTTGTAGCTGAAAGAATTTTTAAAGACGAAGGACTAAATTTGGCAATAGTAGGGAAGTTTAAAAATGAAGCGGAGTTTAAAGAGGTACTTCATTTTTAAAATCAAAAATCAAAGAGAAAAAAGTAAAAATAAAATTCAAAATTTAAAATTAAATAAAGCCAATTTTCGCTTTGCGAAAATTGGCTTTATTTTTTGATATTTGATTTTTTATATTGCAATAAGCCTTATATTATGATAGCATTTCGCCTATGAGTAAAAAGGTAACAGTTGCAAAAGAGGACGGTGAGAAGATATACGAAGTCGGATATCACATTGTTTCTTCTGTATCAGAAGAGAATATTCCCGTTGAAGTAGAAAAAATAAAAGCGTATTTGGCCAAAGAAAAAGCCATTATTATTTCAGAGGGAGCTCCTAAGCTCAGACCTTTGGCTTATCCCATTAAAAAAGCATACGGTGGATCTTATAAAATATTTGATAAGGCTTATTTTGGATTTATCAAATTTGGACTAAATGAAGATGGAGATGTAAAAAATATAGACTCAAGCATGAAGAATAACGAATCAGTTTTGAGATATATTGTAATTAAAACAGTCAAAGAAAATACTATGTATTCTCCAAAAATTACTATTTTTTCAGATAAAGATGCAAAAATTAAAACATTTAAAGAAAACAAGATTATTAAAGGAGAGAAAACGGCAACGGTAGAAGAAATAGATAAATCTATAGATGCATTGGTGGCAGAAGAAGTTTTAGAAAAATAATCATGTATCCCGTAGTAAAATTTCAAATTATTGTCTCGTTTTTACAAACAATTATGTTTAAGAGTCGAAATTATTAACAATATTAATCTTAATTTTAAATAGTAGTTATAGCAATATAAAAACGATTTGAAATTTTACTACGGGATGTACTTAAACAAAGCATTTTTATTCGGAAATTTGACAAGAGATCCAGAACTCAAATCTCTTCCTTCTGGTATTAAAGTGGTTTCTTTTGGTCTTGCTACGAATAGAACGTGGAAAGATAAAAATGGAGTCAAACAAGAAAGTACAAGTTTCCACAATATAGTATCTTATGGCAAACAAGCGGAAATAATAGCTCAATATTTAAAGAAAGGAAGAAGTGTTTTTATTGAAGGAAGAATAGAGACAAGGAGCTGGGATGATAAAAATGACGGGTCAAAAAAATACAGGACAGAAATAATAGTAGATAATTTCCAATTTGGACCAAGTGCAGGTGGCGGTGGGGAAAGTTATCAAAAAAATCAGAGCGAGGCTCCAGTAAAAGAGAAAGCACAGCAAATGGACACGATCGAATATCCAACAGAAGAGATTAATCCAGAAGATATACCATTCTAAATTAAAAAAGAAAAAAATAAAAATTATGAAACAATGTTTTTTTTCACAAAATAATATAAAATATGTAGATTACAAAGATATAGAACTTTTGAAAAAGTTTCTTAACCCTCATGCAAGAGTTCAAGGAAAGAAAAAGACCTCTGTTAGAGCAAGAAGCCAAAGACAGCTTTCAGAAGCGATAAAAAGAGCAAGGTTTATGGCACTTTTACCTTTTGTTGCTCGATAAACTAGCTATCAGCTGATAGTTTTTAGCTATTAGCAAAATCAAAGGAATTATTTATGTATTTTTATTTTCTAACAGCTAAAAGCTAACACCTAAAACCTAATTACTATGGCAATATTAGATTATAGTGAAGCAGTAGAAAGAAAAATTATCCTTTATGAAAGACAGCCTTATGAAGTTTTGCATTCTCATGTGTTTAGAAAACAAATGAGAAAGCCTGTTAATGCCACAAAGCTAAAAAATTTGATCACGGGAAAAATCACTGAAGTTTCTTTTCATCAATCAGAAAAAATAGAAGAAGCTGATATAGAATACAAAAATGCGAAGTTTTTATATAAAAGCAAAGGTGAGTTTTGGTTCTGTGATCCAAAAGATCCATCAAATAGATTCAAGCTTGAAGAAGAGATGATTGGCAATCCAGCAAAGTTTATGAAAACTAATTCTATCATTGAAACAATGATCTTTGATGAAAAAGTTATTGGGGTGCATATTCCAATAAAAGTTGATCTTAAAGTAACGGAAGCTCCTCCTGCAGTAAAAGGGGACACATCAAGTGGAGGACAAAAGCAAATTACTCTTGAGACAGGAGCTATCATAAATGGGCCATTATTTATTACAGAAAATGAAATAATTACTATTAATACAGAAACGGGGGAATATGTAGGAAGAGCAGGGAAATAAGATTTGATAAGAGTATAAAATTTGAAATAAAAAAACGGCGTATCTCTGCGCCGTTTAGTTTTATCTCGAACTATTATTTAGGGAGATATATTGCCAATATGCCCATTGGCAGAGCAAAAAAAATTATTGCTCCTGAGAAAATAGCGATCACCCCCATAACTTGATCGGCAATTTCCATTTTTTCGAATGGTATTCTGATAACTACGACTGGTATTTTTTTGAATAATGAAGCCATCTTTTCAGATATAGCCATATGATACCTCTCTTTTAGTGCTTTACCTAAAAGGCAAGCAGGATGATCTTACGTGTGCAGTGTACCAGACTATGATTCTATAGTCAATAGTGAGATAAAAATAGATATTTTACCAACAAGGAATATTTAAGAAGTTTTGTTATACTAAAACTAGTGAAAGATAAAATTTTACAAAAATATATACCGCTTGATAAATCATGGATTATTCGTATGGGTGCTTTAGATATTATAAATGGTAGTAATGATATTAAAAAAAATTTAGATAAACAAAAGGATTTAGGAGATGATTTGATCGCATTAAAAAATATATCCAAAACCTAGCGAACGAGTAATACTGTTAATGTTGGGGAATCCGGCACCTTGCTTCGTATTTTAAAATTTGCTTCTTGGAAATTAAATCTAAACAAGAAATTTATCATTAGGGGTTCCTTAAAAAATAGAAAAATAAATAATGATCAAAATATAATAAATCTACCCCAGAAAGAATTATTGAAATTGGACAATAACACTTCTCAGTGGGCGACGGCGTCTGTACTTTTAGGCGATAAAAAAAGGCTAAAAAAACCGCCTTTTAAATTGAAATTGACTTATGAGGCTGTTTCTCATTGGAAAAAACAAAGAAAAAATAATAAATCATGGGTTCCACGTTTTGATCAGACGATTTTGAATCAAACAAAAACTTATTTGGAGTTATTAAAAGGGAAGAAGGCAAAATTTTATCCTGAACAGGCTGAAGATTTTTGTTTTGCTTATGTTTTTGGATTTATGACGGTTGAAAAAGGAGGAAAACTCTGGCCAAGTTTGCGAAATCACGAGAGTAATCGTATTTCTGAAATGAAAAAAGTTATTAAACAAGCCGAAAAAGGTGAAAAAATTATCTCTAAAGACCACCGTGTAATTCAGGCGATTATTATGTGGGGAAAAGTAAATAAAAAAGAAGTTGATATAAAATATCCATCGGCAGTAAATAAAAGCTGGCCCCAATTTTGGAATTTTGTTAAAGATAATAAATAAATACAAAAAAACGAAGTTCACCATAGTGAACTTCGTTTTTTTGTATTTCCTAACAGCTAAAAGCTAACACCTAAAACCTGTTTTATATTTTTTTCAATTTTGTTCTTATTTCTTTAAGTATTGTCGCTGTGATTTTTGGATTTTCCTTCAGAAATGTTCTTGCAGAATCGTATCCACGACCTATTTTTTCTCCGTTATATTCATATGATGAACCAGACTTTTTGATAATTTCCATTTTTTCTCCGAGTGCTAATATTTCTCCTTCTTTTGAAATACCCTCATTGTACATAAGATCAAACTCAGTTTGTTTGAACGGAGCAGCGACTTTGTTTTTTACAACTTTTACTCTACAACGCCCACCCATTATTTCATCTCCCTCCTTTTTTTGAGCTATTCTTCTTATATCAAGTCTCACTGAAGTATAAAATTTCAAGGCTTTTCCTCCTGGGGTAGTTTCTGGATTACCAAACATTACACCGATTTGCATTCTTATTTGATTTATGAAAATAACGATTGTTTTTGACTTTGCAACAATGGCAGTAAGCTTTCTTAGAGCTTGTGACATAAGTCTTGCTTGTTTGCCTACATGGTATGCTCCCATATCTCCTTCAATTTCATCTTTGGGTGTCAGTGCTGCTACCGAGTCTATTACTATAATATCTATTTTTCCTGAACGAACTAGACTATCTACAATATCGAGTGCTTGTTCACCGTTGTCTGGTTGGGAAATTAAAAGTTGATCTATTTTTACACCAATTTTTTTTGCATATTCAGGATCCATCGCGTGTTCCGCATCTATATAGGCGCAGACACCATTAATTTTTTGTGCTTCGGCGACAGCGTGAAGGGCAAGAGTTGTTTTTCCGGAAGATTCAGGACCAAATATTTCTATGATTCTTCCGCGAGGAAATCCTCCGACACCAAGTGCAGCATCAAGACCTATAGAGCCCGTAGGGATTACATTTATATTTAATCTCGGTTTATCGCCAAGCATCATGATAGAATCATCGCCGAATTTTGTCTTTATAGCATCAATAGCGTCTTCTATTTTATGTGCACTTTCTTTCTCAATTTTTTCTTCATTTAAAATTATATCTCCCAATTCATTTACCGATTTTTTATCTTTTGTCTTTTTTACCATATTTACTTTATTAAAATTTATAAAAATTACTTAGCCGATTATATCATATTTTTTATTGTCATTCCCGTGTAGGCGGGAATCTAAGTTGAATTGAATTAATTCTGGATTCCCGCTTACGCGGGAATGACACACTCATTGGTATTTATTCGTAGCCATTCGTAGTATTCGTGTAATTTTCGTATCCTACTTATAAATAACCTCAATTATTTTTTCTGTGTTCTTACCAAATTTATCGCTAGCTTTTATTGTGATAACGTTATATCCATAAGATAGCAATAAATTTTCCTTAAAATTTCCTTGTTCATCTATAAAAATTTTTCTATCATTTAAACTTATATCTTTTATGTTTTTAGCGATTCCAGATACTTCCGTCATGGAATTTGATACTAATGAACCATTTTTGGGGAAAAGAACTTCTATTTTTGGTCCAAAAACTATTTTTTGTATTTCATATCCAGTATAACCGAATAGACACAGCAATATTATAGAAATGATAATTATTCCCAAAAATTTTCTTGTTGCATGTCTATCGGTCATAGAAATTAAAAAATTGTAAATTATGAATTGTGAATTATGAATTAAAATTTATAATTTACCATTTACCATTTACCATTATTTTATAATTCATTTTGATTTATAAATAGTCTCCATCTTTATGTTCTACACCCTCCAATTGTTTCTCTTCTTCTGGAATGACACTATTATTACCGTTGCTGATTACTTCTCTGGCTTTTGCTCCATCACCTGGACCTATGACTCCTCTCTGTTCAAGTAAGTCGATGAGTCTAGCCGCTCGAGAATATCCAACTCTAAGTTTTCTTTGTATATATGAAGTTGATGCTTTACCTGCTTTTAAGACCTCATCTTTTGCTTGTTCATAAAGCTCATCATCACCATCATCTTCTAGACTATTGAATACTCCAATACCATCACTATCTCCATTTTTAGCCACTTCAGTCAGGTCGATTTCTCCACC
>Ga0208375_1004323_pt1 | contig 11291 bp, 7 predicted proteins | sample RifOxyD1_FD_184038 | JGI IMG/M metagenome (GOLD analysis project Ga0208375, IMG submission 184038) | Soil microbial communities from Rifle, Colorado - Rifle Oxygen_injection D1 (SPAdes) | ecosystem: Environmental > Terrestrial > Deep subsurface > Rock core/Sediment | place: Rifle, Colorado... | reverse complement strand
TTATCTCAATGGTGAAATGAAGTCTGGAATATTTAGAGGGGGGAAAATTGGACCTGATGCTATTATTGGTGATGGTGTTAAATTAGTAACAAATGATGATAATTATTTTGGAAATAATATTAATATAAATAGTGTTGTTAAATCGGATAAAGGTTCAAAAAAGACGAAAAAAGATTGGTAATGAAAAAAAATGCTAATATTTTAAGATTTAATGATATTGAACATATAGAATATCGAAAAGGATCACTGAAATTTGGTGGATTATTAATAAAGTTAATGGAATTTCTTCGTATTTATAAAGATAAAGAAGAAAAAAATTTATCATTTAATATAAAAGATTTCGAAGATAAATCAAATATTAAAATAGATGAAATAAAAACACTTATTAATGACGAAGAAGGAAAAACACTTTATAAATTTGATATAAACGTAAACGATGATAATATAGTATTTACTAATTTAACTTCAGATAAAAATAGATACTTTGAATCATTCGAAACCGATATAAGAAAAAATTACGAAATTTATGGTGTAGAAGATTATTATAAAAATGTAGGAGGAGAATATATTAACCCACACCTAGAATTTATACAAAACGTTATGACTGAAATAAATAATAATTATAAAATACCATTAGATAATGTTTTAGATTTAGCAGCCGGAAAAGGTGAAATAACTACCATTCTTAAAAATAAAGGACATAAAAATATAATTGGTTGCGATCCATATTTATATCAAGAATATATGAATAATACTGATAATGAATGTTTAAATTATTCATTTGAAGATATTCATAAAGGTGCATTAGATAAATATAAATTTGATACTATTATATGTAGTTATGCTTTACATTTAGCTAATTCTTCAATTATTCCTGAATTATTATGGAAATTAAGCTTAATAAGTAAAAATTTAATCGTAATATCTCCTAATAATAAACCATTTATTACTGAAGATTATGGTTGGAAATTATATAATTCTTTTAAAATAGGTAAAGCTAAATGTGGAATATATAATAGTACAAATTTTATATATAAATAAAAATAATAATTATTATGAAAAATATAGATAGTTTTAAATTATTTACGGATAAATTAAATGAAGAATATTCTAATGAAAGATTTCCTAAAAAAGAATTTGATGAATTTACAAAACCAGAAAAACCTTTTAAAAGAAAATTAACTGTTGAAGAAACTGATTTTATGCATAAATATTTTAAAAATTATTCTTGGTCAGATATAGATAATTTAGGTAGAATAATACTTGGTGGTGGGATAGTTGAAGATGGTAAATATTATATTACAGAAGACGATTTAAAACAATTCATGAATGAAGTAAAATAATCAAATAATCAAATAATCAAATAATAAAAAAAATATCTTAATTCCTTAAGATATTTTTTCATTTATGTTCCACGTGGAACAATTTTTAGTTAAAAAAATCTTTATATCCTTTTATATCACCACTTTTAATAGGTTCTTTATATTGTGGTATATTTTGGTGTATTGTTTGTGGTTTTGGTTTTATTTCTTTTTTATCAACTATAGATTTTTCTTCTTTTATAGAATCTACTTTCTTTTCTATAATAGGTTCTGCCATTTTAATAGACGGTTTTTTAGATTCTTCTTTCTTTTCAGAAACCATTTCCTCTATTTTAATAGAAGATTTTGTTTTAATTTCAAATGTATCTTCCCAAACAGGAAAATATAATTCTTCAGATATAATTTCAAATTTAATTTTTCCATTATCTCCTTTTTCATACATTTGTAATTCTGGTATATCAAATTTACATATCCCGTTTTCTAAAATACCTATAAATAGATAATTTTTATTTTCATTTGTTGTTAATATTAATCTCGGCTCGATATTATTAATATTAACACCCTCACTATTAATTTTAAATTTTAAATAGTCGTTGTCCTTATTATTAAATAATTCCATAATTATAATTTAGTTTTTCATATTTATATATAAAAATAAAAATATATAAAATTGTTAATATTTAATTAAAAAAGAAATTAGATATTTAATATATAGAGAAAATATAAAAACATAAAAATGTCAGATTTGAATATAATAGATAAATCAAGAGAAATATTAAGGGAATTACAAACTATGCTTTTTGATGAAGAAATGGATAATAAAACAATATTTCAAAAAACATTAGAATTAGATAATAAACTTAATCAAGCATCAATTGATTATAATAAATATTTAAATGATATAGAAAAATAAAAAAATAATATAAATAACTATGCCAAAAATAATAGATCCAGATGATTTAAATCAAGGAACAGAGGTTAACTTTGATGCAACAGGAAAAACAATACAGTTAGTAATAGCAGGTAACTTAGGTGCTCCATCGGGTGTAACATTACAAGCAGTTTATTCTTTTTGTAAAGAAGAATGGAAAACTGACTCAGATTTAATTAAATTTCCATTTCCTTTTATAGCAATTACGGCTGAACAATTTGAACTTATTTCAGGTTGGGATTGGTATGATACTACATCTAAAAACCTTGTACGTGATGGTGGATGGGCATTAAAAGATACAGGTTCAACAACACAAGAAGAATGGATGAATTTAACAACACTAGGTGCATTTAATGATTCAGACGTTGATAATGCATATTATCAACAATCAACAAATGGTACAGGTGTAAGTACTGTGTATACTGGTGAAGTTAACCAAGCTATTAAAATATATGGTGGTACATATTATGGTAATTTTGATTATACAGGATATTTTAAAATTTTCCTTCGTGAACAAGGAAAAACATATGACTTCTATGATTTAATTACAGAACAAAATTTAACTGTATTAACATATAAAAAATATGCTCTACCATTATCAAATAATGTTGATTTAAAAATAACACATAATGATAATATAATATCTGGTTCTACACCATATGATGGTATGTCAATAACTTATACATCTGGTGGAACAGGTAGAGATATTGGTGGTGTACAATATTTATTTACTGTTATTATTGATGGTAATTCAGGTACGGCTGAAGAAATTTATGAATTTGTTCAATATCAATTAAGACAAGCAGGGGATATTGATGCAGGATCTGGATTTGTTACTGGTAAAACATCAGAAGAATTGCTTGAATTTGTAGGTGATACATTAAAAACAAAATACACATCAGATGGTGGTGTTTATATTGATAATTTCCAATCAGTTGATACTAACCGTTTAACATTTCAAGATGATACAAATACTCAAAGAACATTCCCATATGTTGCTGCTGGTACTATAAATTTTAATGTTAACCTTACAAATGACGCTGATGCATATTATTGGGTATTTTTCACAGATGCTAGTGGTAATACATTCGATTCAGTAAACGCTATTATTATAAATGATAATAGTGGTAATCCATTATCTGGTTCTTGTTCTGGTTTAACATCTAAACAATTTGATTTTGATTATGATAATAATGTTCAAGGAAATAGATTACCAGAAACTGATGCACCTTTTACAGCAGTTGCTATCGGATTAAATACAGGACAATATGTAACTACTACAGGGACAATAACTAGATCAACCGCGAATATTATTTCGTATGTATCTTCTCTTGAAAGAAACTACTCTAATCCTGCTTAATTTTAATATAATTATTAAAAAAGATGTAAAAGTATTTTTACATCTTTTTTTTTGCTTCTTGGTTTTTAATATATAAATAAAATTATAAAATTAATAAAATATGGCATTAACAATATCCATTGAAGGTAGAGGAGTAATAGCAAATTGTGATGCATTTCCTAATGATAGTGCAGGTGGTACTTGGTCTGAACAAGGTGCAGGAACTATTTCATTATCTCAAGACGTGTTTTTAGTCGGGAGTGCATGTATTGGTGGTCAGTATGCATCTAAAGTAGGATTACAACAATATGATTTAGGTGCAGGTAATTTATTAAATTTTAATACAACACACGCTGGACAATTTCTTTATATATGGGTTGCTATGACTGCTTTAGGTACATTAGATGTAATTTCTACTTTCCCTTTATGTATTAGATTATCAAGTTCATCTCCAGGTACATCAAATTATATTGATTATGTAATAGCAGGTAATGATGATAAAAATGGTTGGGCAGGTGGATTTAAATGTTTTGTAATTGATCCAACAAAAATACCATCAAGAGTTAGTGGAACACAATCAACTATAATAGGTGCTGTTAGAACACTCGGGATTTGGATTGATACTTCTACATCAGCAAGAGCTGATAGTATTTTTATTGATCAAATAGCTGTTGGTAAAGGATTAAGAGTAACTGGAACTAGCACAACTGGTTGGAAAGATGTAGTAGATTATTGTACGGATTATACTAATAGAGGTTGGGGGATGTTTCAAGAAAGAGAAGGAATTTATTATTCATACGGAAAATTATATATAGGTTCAACTGGACAAACATCTAATGTTTCTTTTGAAGATAGTGGAAGAATTATACAATATGGTATATCAGAATATTATACATCTGGTGGAACATGGGAATCTTCATATTCAAGAACAGCTAATGGATTAGTTATAGAAGATAATATTAGTTATACCACAAATTTTACTGATGGTGTTATAGTAGGTATAGATAATGGTCGTTCTGGTTCAGTATTTTCTGGTAATTTAGATACTGATGTATCATTTGATTTTTATGGTGGAAATAATGTTAATTCATTAACATCTTTATACGGTACTACTTTAAAACAAATAACAGGTACTATTAATAGTGGAAATCAAACTGGTCAAACATTTTTAGGGGTTAACTTTCTTAAATGTAGCCAATTTGATCCAGTTGGTGTTCCTATGATTAGAAATTGTACATTTGCGGAGTATTCAGGTACAACTGGTGCTGCACTATTATGGAATTCTAATATAGATATTTTAAATTGTAATTTTATATCAAATAATATAGCATCTATTCAAATTACATCTGGTACTAGTCATACATTTAGTAATTTAACATTTAGTAGTAATAATGCTGATGTAAACAATACTGTTGGATCTACTGTTACTATAACTAATGATAATTCTGACGCTAGTTCATATACTGGAACACTTGTTAATTTTCAATCATCTACTAGTATAACTGTAATAGTAGAAGATAGTGATCAAATTCCTATTCAAAATGCATATATATATTTAATGGATGAAAATGAAACACTAATTGAAAATACTATAAGTGATATCAACGGTACGGCTATTTTATTATATGTCGGTGCAGTAAGTAGTGGAACACTTAGAATTAGAAAATACGGATATGAAGCATTTAGTCTTAGTGTAAGTTTAGATGTAAGTTCATCAATAAACGTAACATTAGTTACTGATCCTGTTCAAACAGCATCACCACCCGATTTATCAGCTAATTGGGCTATAGATTATACTGGTAGTACAGTTACTAATAATGATATTAACGGTAATCTAATACCTATTATAACAGGTGGTACTTGGTTTGTTGATGATATAAATGATTTTTTCAGATGGTTAGCTAATGATTTTGCATCTGGTGATACAATGCAATATCAATATCCTATAAATGCTTTAACACCAACAGTTTATGAATGGGTTAATGGATGGGGATTTGGTAGATACGATGAAGATTATAAATATTTAAAAGGTGGTTCAATAGTAGCAACAGGATCTACTGATTTATGGTCAAATTTATATTCTTTAGGTTCACTAGAAGTCGGATCATTTTTGTATATAAATCAAAACTATGTAGAAATAGAACCTTGGTGGATTACTGGTGATATTGATATATTAATAAGAGTAAAAAGTGGTGGAACATTTATACAAACAGAAGATTTAGACGGGACTTTAATAGATGGTGGTGTAGTAGTATTTTGTAGAGAAATTGGTAATTCATTTGATCATAACTTTATCGATTTATCTGATGGTAGTAGAAATCCTATTCCTATCAATAATGCTATAGATACTAATAATGCGTCAGGTGAAATATATATTACTGTTGCAAGTGCAACAGGATTTGCTGTAGGTAATTTTATTTATGGTGGAACATCTTTAGTTGTTGCAAAAATACAAAGTATCACAAATAATGATATTTATTTAAATTCTGTTAGGGCAACTAGTGGAGGAAATGTTTTTGTTATATCAGAAACTATTACCGAGTACTCCGATAGAGAATTACAAAATCCAACTGGACAAAGTACTACTAATGACGGAACAACAGCTTATACTAATATAATGACTAATTTTGATGGTATATCAATAACCATAATACATAGTGTTCATGATATAGGTAATGGTGCTGGATCAAGACCATATGAAGCTACAATTGATTGTTCAGGTGAAACATTATTAAATGTTTATCAATATTTAAAATATGTTACTAGATATGGTTCTTCCGGATTATCATATACAATAGGAACTCTTGATGGTCAATTTTATAGAAATCCAATAGGTTATACTTGGATTGACCTTAAATTAGCACCATTTGGAACATTTGCAGGGGGCAAATTCTTTGGTGCTAGAGGTATATGGATTGAAAATATGGATGCTAGTGATATAACAAATTATCAATTACTTGATGCAGATAATGTTATACAAACACCACCAGTTCAATATTCAATAATATTAACAGGATTAAAAGTCGATTCTGAAATTAGAATTTACAGTGGTGTATCATATGATCAGGAAATAGCAGGTATAGAAAATTCAACTACTACATTCAGTTATACTTATACATATACCATTGATATTGATGTTAAAATAGTTATTCATAATATCAATTATGTTTATATTAGTTTCTTTACTACATTATCAAATTCTACTGCATCAATACCAATACAGCAACAAGATGATAGATGGTTTAATAATCCTGTTTAATTTTATTTTTCTAATAAAGTTACATTTATTTTAAATGATTCATTAAAATTAGTAAGCAATTCGGTAGTAATTTTCTTTTTTATTAATTCAGCATATATTTTTTTATCTGATTTATCATTATTCTTACCCCAATCAACAATAATATTAATATATTCAATATCATAATCTATATTACCACTTAATCTTTCACGATCTCTTTTATCACGAGCTTTAAGTATTTGCTCATATAATTCATCTTCATGATATGCAATACTACCACCTCGTCTAGTTACAATTTCAAATTGAAAAGTAGGTAGAATAAATCCTTTAGTAATAGCAGAAATATTCATATTACCTCGAGTTAATATATTAGTAGTCATTATTAATTTTTAATTACTTTATAATTAATCAATCTATTAGAACTATCATAAACCGCTTCCATACTATAAGATGCAAATTCATTTACGTCATTATCACAATCCACACTTGTTTCATATATTTTTATAGTAGCACTTTGTAATGTGTTTGAAGTATTATCATATATATAATCTACAATCTTGAAATTTTCTTGTGTTAATCCTAATATTCTCTTAATATTATCATACATTATATCTATTTTTGCTGTATCACCTGTTGATGCATTTAATACTTGACCTGCTGATCCTGGTGTTGTAAAACCAGATATAGCAACATTCCATACTGTATTGGCAATTATATTTGGATCAGCACCTGCACCAACATTATATAACGCATTTCCTGTACTACCTGCATCTGTGTGATTTAATATCGGTTCATCCCAAACTGCATTTGTTATACTTGGATTACTTATTGCTTTAATAACAACAGTACATCCAATTGATGAATTATCTATTACTTCACAAACACCACCTATATAAATAGAACCAGATACACAAGTACTATCTAATTCTACAATTCCAGCAACTAAATCAACTGCGGTTGTATTTATAGATGTTTTATTAGTAATTTTATAATTACCTCTACATCTGATTATATTCAAATTTTTATCCCCTATATCAATAATTGAATAATTTGTTGGATTAGTCACATATCTATCACAATTTGTAAAATAATTAGATCCAGTTCCAGTAACATTTATATTACCAACAATTAAACAATCTTTTGCACCACCATCAAAATTAGTGATGTCTAATATTACACAATTAGTATATCTACAAGTACCAGATTGAACAACACTAATAGTTAAATTTTCAATATATGTATGATCTGTTATTGCATCAGTTATAAACAAATAATTACCAACACTTCTTTCCGCAACAAAAGCAATACCACTTAAATCTTCACCATTTTCAATTGTTAATGCACCTATAATTTTAATTTTTTCTAATGAATATGTAGAAAGTAATATTAATGCGTCACTTATATTATTAACTGGTTTAGAATCAGTACCAATTGGAAATCTTATACCAGATTCACCATTTATTGTATCTAAAACTATGATACTACCATATTCATATGGTGATGCTTGTAACTGACCTTCTCTAATTACAGTACATCCACTTGCAGAATTATCTATAACAGCACCTACACCTCTTATATCAATTGTACCGGATGTACAACCCGATGTTATTTCAATTCTACCAGAAACTAAATCTATTTCTATTTTATCGTTTATATTTGTTACACTATCAAGTATTAAATTTCCTGCATATTTTCTAAGTAATAAAGTTACACCACTATTATAATCACTAACTATACTAATTCTTGTATCAATTGCACCAGAAAATGAATTATCAATAATTGAATCACTGCTAACAGATAATGTCCCGTTTAATATACAATTACTCATTGTACCATTAAAATTTTGAAAATTTTCTACATTACATTTAGTAAATGCCACATTTTCATTTTTATAATTAGAATTCAAATGATGAAATCCATAAAGATGTGAATTTTTAATTGCAGTAGGTTCTCCAGAATTTACAGTTATAATTAAATCATCAAGCACAGCATATGTATTAAAATTATTAAAATTGTTAGGAATACCAACTGTATTACCAGATGCATCTACCGCTATAAATGAATTAAATAAATATAAATCTTTTGTATTTATACGTGCTGATAAAATCAATAAATCGTCTAAATTATTTACTGGTGTAGCAATTGTTCCAACTGGATAAGTTGTACCTGTTACACCACTTATTGAATCTAAATATATTTTACCACCATAAGCTAAAATTTCATCTGTTGCTTTTGATTCTTCTACATAAGTTTGGAATGAATCTACAAGACCTGTTGTTATTACAGTACACATACTTCCTGAATTATTAGTTAAATAACCTACACCTCTTAAATCTATTAACCCATCTGTACATCCGCTATTTAAAAATATATGACCAGATTGTAAGTCAATTACAACAATATCGTCTGGATGTGATACATAATCTATCGAAATATTTCCTGAATAATTTGCAAAGTGTACATTTGTTCCACCTGTATTTGTTAATTCTATATGAGGTGATTCATAGGCATAAACAGGATGACAATCAATAAATGTAGTACTATTTTCTATTCTTATAGAATTAGAACTATCATTATATCTACCATTTAATCCACAATTAGTAACCTTTCCTGCAAGTCCGTATATATCATATATATTACAATCATAAAAATTATTTTCTAATCCACCCATTCTAGCAAATTGTATGTCAAAATTAATAACATCAACATATTCAGCAATACCATTATCGTATACATACATATTAGTACCTGGTGAATCTCCAATTATAGTGAAATAATCCATTTTAACACCAGGAGGTAGGATTGCAGTAATGCCACTTGCTATGAAATTATTTCTTACTTTTATTGTTTTAATATTAGTTACATATTCGCTTAAATAATATAAATGAGGAATATTATTTGAAGGATAGGCAGATGTTCCAACGGGATATGTTATACCTGTTATACCATTAATTGGATCATAGAATAATTCGTTTTGATATGATAATTGTTCATTAAGTTCTCTAGTTGATTCAACATAACTTTCAAATGAATTAATAAATCCAGTAGTAATTACAGTACAACCACTACCACTATTATCAATTAGATATCCAACTCCACGAATTTCAACATAACCATTAGTACAACCTGTTGTTAATTCTATTTTACCTGCATTAATATCAATTACTACATAATCATTATCATTTTGAATTTTTGAAAAATTTAAATCACCAGAATAATTTCTGAAATCTAATGCTATACCAGATAAAGGAGAATTTAAATAAATATGAGGTATTTCTCTTATTAAGGTAATTATATCATCACCAGAATAACAATCAATTATGTCAGTAGAACCATCAATACTTAAATTACCAATAAGTTTAGAGTTTTTTATAATACCTTTAAATGATTCTAAAAGAAGTATTTCACAATTATTTATAGTATTTGTACCACCTGACATTATACCATATATTTTAATATTTTCCCATAACATATTATTAAAAGTATTATATAATGGATTATTATAATTTAAATTTATTGTTACATTTTCTCTTATAGCAGAAATTGTATAATTTTGAAAAAATTGTCCAGTTATACCAGATAAATTAATATCACTAAGAGTTAAAAATTTATTAATTCCTTTATTAGATGCAATATATATAGCGTCATTGGCGTTATTAATAGGTTGAACAATAGTACCAACCGGATAAGTTGTGCCTGTATATATAGATGTTTCGTCATAATAAATTATATCACCATATGATAATCTTTCGTCTGTTGTTCTTGTTTCTTCAATATAAGTTTGGAATGAATCTACAAGACCTGTTGTTATTACAGTACACCCACTTCCTGAATTATTAGTTAAATAACCTACACCACGTAAATCAATTGTTCCTGATGTACAACCACTAGTTAAAAATATATGACCAGCTTGTAAATCAATTGCTATAAAATCATCAGGTTGTTCCATTTTATTAATATGTATATCACCAGAATAATTTCTAAAAGATGCTTGTGTTCCATTTGGGTTATCTAATTCTATATATGGAGAATCACCTGCATTTTCAGGATGACAATTAATAAATGTAGTATTATTTCCTATTCTGATAGTACCACCAGATACTGAATTTATACCAGCTAGTCCACAATTTATAATATTTCCGGCTAATCCATATATATCATATAACGTACAATCTGTAAAATTATTAGAAAATCCACTTAAATTAGCTATATATACATCAAATCCTATAACATCAACATATTCAGCAATACCATTATCATATACATACATATTAGTACCTGGTGAATCTCCAATTATAGTGAAATAATCCATTTTAACACCAGGAGGTAGGATTGCAGTAACACCACTTGCTATGAAATTATTTCTTACTTTTATTGTTTTAATATTAGTTACATATTCGCTTAAATAATATAAATGAGGAATATTATTTGAAGGATAGGCAGATGTTCCAACGGGATATG
>Ga0208375_1004322_pt1 | contig 11291 bp, 9 predicted proteins | sample RifOxyD1_FD_184038 | JGI IMG/M metagenome (GOLD analysis project Ga0208375, IMG submission 184038) | Soil microbial communities from Rifle, Colorado - Rifle Oxygen_injection D1 (SPAdes) | ecosystem: Environmental > Terrestrial > Deep subsurface > Rock core/Sediment | place: Rifle, Colorado... | reverse complement strand
AGTTTTGGCGTCACGAAGCCTGATGAAAGCATCGGTGGTAATATCACCTATAGCTACAAAATCAAAATCTTTTTGCGAGAAAAAACTCATGTTGTTTTTAATTATACACCATAAAAATTTTATAAAAATAAAAATATGATAATATGTGGATATGAAAACCCTGCGCGAATATATAAAAGAAGCGGAAGAAAAAAAAGTGGCCATCGGACATTTTAATGTGTCGGATAGCGTCGGTTTTTGGGCCACCGTAAACGCAAGCCAAAAATTAAATTTGCCTGTTATAATCGGCGTTTCCGAAGGGGAAAGAGATTTCATTGGAATAAAGCAAATAAAAGCTCTGGTAGACACAATAAAAAAAGATGGCTTGCCCATATTTCTAAATGCCGACCACACTTATTCGGTAGACAGGGTGAAAGAAGTGGTAGATGCCGGATTTGACGCATGTATAATAGACGGCGCCGAAAAGTCATTTGAAGAAAATTTGAAAATGACCAAGAACTCGGTTGAATACAAAAATTCTAAAAATCCGGAAATTTTAATAGAAGGCGAACTTGGTTTTATAGGCAAGTCCTCAAAATTACTTGATGAACTGCCGGAAGGAGCAGCTGCGTCTCTCGCATCCATGACCAAACCGGAAGAAGCAGGAGAATTTGTTAAAGAAACCGGCATAGATTTATTTGCTCCGGCTGTTGGCAACATTCATGGTATGGTGAGAGGTGGTAATCCAAAATTGGATATAGAGAGAATAAAAGCCATTCGCGAAGCGGCCGGAGTGCCTTTGGTGCTCCATGGCGGCTCAGGCATTACGGACGATGAGTTCAAAGCGGCCATCGCAGCCGGCATTTCCATTATTCACATAAATACCGAATTGCGCCTCGCTTACAAACAAGGTTTGCAAAAATCTTTGATGGAAGACCCTGACGAAATCGCTCCATACAAATATCTCAAGCCCGCCCTCCAGGCCATGCAAGCAGTGGTAGAAAAAAGAATGGCGCTGTTTGCAAATTTATAACCTCATCCCGCTTGCCTTAATAACCTCACCCCAGTCCCTTTGGGACTTGCCCCTCCCCTAGGAGCAGGGGAGGGGCTAGGGGCAAAAAAGAAAAGAACTAATTATTCTAAATACAAAAAACTTATTTAAACTTTTACCCTCTCCTGCCTCTAGGAGAGGGTCGTCCAACGAAGTTGGGCGGGGTGAGGTTAAAAATATGAAATGGACACATAACATCCAAAATCTGCGAGACCGAAGAAGAGGATTAAGACAAAACCAAACAAAGGCAGAAGAAATTCTTTGGTTTGAGCTAAGAAACAACAAGTTGGGAGCAAAATTCAAAAGACAACACAGCATCGGTGGTTATATTACTGATTTTTATTGTCAAAAATACAAACTGATTATCGAACTTGATGGGGAAATTCATGATACAAAAGAAGCTCGGAAATATGATGCGGTTAGAGATAAATATTTTAATGAACTTGGATATATAATCTCGAGATTTAAAAATTCTGAAGTTGAAAATGATACGGAAAGTGTTTTGAAAAGAATAAAGCAAAATTACTTTTAATTTTAGCCATTTTTCTCTATTTTGCCGTTGATAACTTGACATTTGTGTTGTACGGGTGTATAATCCTCAGAGGAGTATTGAAAACTAAAAGAAAAGGAGAACAGAAGAACGTGACCGGAACAAAAAAGTGGGAGGAGTTTGATCGTTTCTATCGTGGTATCTACGGTGGGTGCGGCAGAGGCCAGATGGGTCCCATGCTGGGTGGTGACCAGAAAACGGTCGACAAGATCCTGGAGTTGCTGAAAGCGAACGGACTCGATCCAGAAGCTGTCGCAGCGGAAATGAGGACATTAGTCGGTGACGATTTTGCCTTCGTTGAAGGGTTCAGGCATCAAGTTGGCGACGATCGCTGGGCAAATTGGAAGAAAGTGCGTTACGAACAGCTCCTGTTTCCGTGCTACAAGTTGTGGCCTAACCAGCCATAAGGAGATCGGGAGAAAGGTGGGTGATGCTCACCAGTTACCAAGAGACGAGTCATTTAGCCGCATGTGGAAACAGGCGGCTTTCTTTTTAATTTTTACCCTCCCCTGCATCTAGGGGAGGGTCGGGCAGCGAAGCTGGACGGGGTGAGGTTAATTTGTTATGATGCTTTCTGTCATGACAATCGATTTAAAGGCGGAAAAAAGAGAAAAAATAGGCAAGTTGAAAACCTTGAGAGACGAGGGATTAATGCCGGCTGTTTATTATGGCCACAAAAAAGAAGCCACCCCGATCCAAATCAAAAAAAGCGATTTTCTAAAAGCTTGGAGAGAGGCCGGCGAGTCTACTGTTATCAAATTGCACACTGCCAATGGCGACATGGAAGCGCTGATCCACGATGTGGACATTGACCCTTTGACTGATGAGCCGCGCCATGCTGATTTTTACGTATTTGAAAAAGGCCACAAAGTTGAAATTGCGGTGCCGCTTGAATTTATCGGCATCTCTTTGGCTGTCAAAGATTTGGGCGGCGTGCTCATGAAAATTTTGCGGGAAATAAAAGTTGAGGCCGAGCCTTCAAATTTGCCGCATCAGATTGAGGTGGACATTTCACCAATTATCGAGTTGGAAGGCCAGATTTTAGCCAAAGATATCGTGTTGCCAAAAGGAGTCGTTCTCATGGAAAACCCTGAAGAAGTGGTAGTAACGGTGGCCACGCCAAAAGAAGAAAAAGAAGAAGTGGCGCCAGCTCCCGACCTTACTCAAATAGAAGTTGAAAAGAAAGGCAAGAAAGAAGCCGACTCCGCCGAAGGCTCCGTCGAGCCAAAGGAGGAAACTCCAAAAAAGTAATAAATTTGCTATAATAGATCTGTATGAAATTTTTTAAATACAGTTTTGTTTTTACTGTTTTTCTATTATCTATTATCTATTATCTACCCGCTACTCCCGCTAGAGCCGAACTGACCGAAGCTCAAATTCAGGAGCAAGAAGCCAAATGGCGGAATGAGCTTGAAGCTACCGAAAAGGAGATTGCCCAATGGGAATCAATACTGTCACAAACCAAAAGTGGCACAGCTTCGCTTCAAAACGATGCGGCTATTTTGCAAGCCAAAATAAACGAAGCCAAAGCCTTCATAAAACAAAGACAAATCCAGATACAACAATTGAGTAGCCAAATCGACCTTAAAACAAAAACTATATCCGAGTTGGAGGCCAAAATGAACCGTGGCAAAGAATCGTTAGCGGCCATTTTGCGCTCTACCAACGAATTGGATTCTTATTCCTTGGCGGAAGTGATACTTTCCAACAAAAATTTATCCCAATTTTTTGAAGACATTGATTCTTACGATTCCATCAAAAAATCGCTGGAAGCTCAGTTCAACGAAATCAGAGATTTGCAAGACAAAACGGACAGCGAGCGAAAAACTCTAGATCAAAAGAGAATTGCTGAGGCCGACAAAAAAGCTGAAATAGAAGCGCAAAAGAGAAAAGTGGAAATGGATGAAGCCGAAAAACAACGCTTGATCAATATTAATAAAACCCAGGAAAAAACTTACTCCCAAGTGATATCGGAAAAAGAAAAGAAGGCTGCTCAAATCAGAGCTGCCCTGTTTGCTCTCAGAGATACCGAGGGTATTGCTTTTGGTGATGCTTTGAAATACGCCACTGCCGCTTCCAAAAAAACCGGCGTTCGCCCAGCTTTGATACTGGCTATTTTGACTCAAGAATCGGACTTGGGCAAAAATCAAGGTTCATGTTTGGTAAATAATATTGATACCGGAGACGGCGCCGGCAAAAATACAGGCACATTTTTTGAACAAGTGATGAAAGCTCCGCGCGACACGGTGCCATTCAAAGATATCACAGAGCGGCTCGGCAAAGATTGGAAGATGACTCCAGTTTCCTGCCCACCTGGCACCGCGTGGAGCAAAAGTAGAGGATATGGCGGTGGTATGGGCCCTTCACAATTCATTCCTTCCACTTGGGAATTATTTAAAGATCGTCTGGGCAGCGCTTTGGGTTTGAACGCAAACAATGTTAACCCGTGGAATCCGGAACACTCCATTTTGGCCACTGCCGTTTATATGGCGGACCTAGGCGCTGCAAATGGAGGTTATACAGCCGAACGCAACGCTTCTTGCCGATATTATTCCGGCCGCGCTTGTGACAACAAATCTCCCAAAAACTCATTTTATGGCGATCAAGTGCTAGCCAAAGCAGGAAATATACAACTCACTATGATTGATCCATTGGAAGGATTTTAAAAACCCCACCCAAAAAAATTCAAAAATGTTACGTTTGGTAAAAATGTAACAAAATAAAAAGGTTCATCTAAAATTCATGATAAAATATGGCTTAAAATAAAGCTATTTTGACTTATCCACAAGTTTTCATCAAATCTTCATTGACAAATTTTGTGCGTTTGTTATCTTTTACATTGGGCGTGGTACGTTTGATGTAAAGGAGGACTTCTCATCTGACTCGTCGTCTCCTTTCGTCGCTGTGGGTCATTCACGTGGCCAAGCGATAGCCACTGGGTATCGAACCCGGTGGCACAACGTTCGTTCGAGAAAGAGGGACTTTAATGTTCCTCGAGACCATCGGCAGGTTCAATCGCCAGAGGTAGCCATAAATCCTTTGAAGACACGGGAGCACGCAGTTTGTGCGTAATAGTGTCCTAGGCGAACCACCAACGTCTCTCGAAAGGAATTCAAGGCCAAACCCATCGGGGTGCGGCCTTTTCCATTGCAAAAAAATCAAACATTTGTTATATTGAAAACATGAAAACTGAAATACACCCGACATATTATAGTGATGCCAAAGTGAGCTGCTCTTGCGGCAGTAAATTTACTGTTGGCTCAACCCAAAAAGAAATAAAGGTAGAAATTTGCAGTGATTGCCACCCATTCTTTACCGGCAATGAAAAGGTCATTGACGCCGCCGGCCGAGTAGAAAGATTTAAAGCCAGAAGCGCCGCCGCCAAAACTCCAAAGACCAAATCAAAAAAGTAAATTTTTTCTTTTTCCCCTCTCTTGTTGTAAGAGAGGGGTTAGGGGTGAGTTATCTTACAGAAATAAATAACCCCCTTAATCCCCCTTACTACAAGGGGGAAATAGGAACACAACTATATGCTTGATCTCTCTAAATACAAACAAAATCCCAAGACTCAATATTTGGCTGAAAATCTGGAACGGCTTTTGAAAGAAGAAGCGGATATTTTGGTGTTGCAAAAAGAAGAAGGCATGGGTGAGTTGGCCGATGCGGATTTAAAAAATATTGAATTGCAAAAAGATATTTTAATTAATCAGATGGAGGAAATATTGAAAGAAGAAGAAAAAGAAGAAGAATTTCCCAATGAAATTGTTTTGGAGGTCAGAGCTGGAGTGGGGGGCGAAGAGGCAGCCCTTTTTGCCGAAGAGTTGGCCAATATGTACCGCAAATATGCCGATTCTCGCGGCTGGTTTGTTTCTATTGTGGACGAATCAGAATCGCCGCTTGGCGGCTATAAGGAAGCTTCTTTTGAAATCCGGGGCCAGAATGTTTACAAAGAATTGCGGCACGAAACCGGCATACACCGCATCCAAAGAGTGCCCAAGACCGAAAAGATGGGCCGAGTGCATACTTCCACGGCATCGGTGGCCATTTTACCTATTCGTAAAAAAACTAAATTTGAAATAAACCCGGCTGATTTGGAAGTTGAGTTTTCCCGCTCCGGCGGCAAAGGCGGCCAAAATGTGAACAAAGTGGAAACGGCCGTACGACTAACTCATAAACCAACCGGGCTTGTAGTGCGTTCCACTTCCGAAAGAAGCCAGAGCGCCAACAAAGAAATAGCCCTGATGATTCTTTCGGCCAAATTGGAGGAAAAGCAAAGAGAAGAGGAAGACAGCAAGTACGCTGCTGACCGCAAAGAACAAGTGGGTACCGCTTTTCGATCGGAGAAAATAAGAACTTACAACATATTGCAAGACCGCATTACCGACCACCGCCTAAACCAAAACTGGCACGGCATTGAAAATATTATGAAAGGGGATATGGACAAAATCATTGAAGCCACTACCGCTTCTCTTTGATTTCTTTTTGGATTAAATTCAAGAATTTTTGGAGAGGTATAGAACCAACTTTTTCTGTGCGGCTTTCTACGGTCACTTCTTTTGATTCAACTTCTTTATCGCCTATTACCAAAAGATAGGGGACTTTTATCATTTTGGCATCGCGAATTTTCTTGCCCAAAGTTTCGTTTGAATCATCCATTTCAACTCTAATACCGGCTTCCATAAGCTCGTCAAAAATAGACTTGGCATATTCATTATGTTTTTCACTTATGGGTAAAATTTTGACCTGCACCGGCGAGAGCCAAGTCGGAAAAGCGCCGGCATAGTGTTCTATAAGGAAAGCCATGATGCGTTCTATAGCGCCAATAGAAGACCTGTGGATAACTACCGCTTCTTTTTCTTTGTTGTCTTCGCCAATATAATTTAATTTAAATCTTTTTGGCATGACAAAGTCATATTGAACGGTGAAAGCAGTATTTTCCTGGCCTCTTTTGTCTTTCATTTGAATATCAATTTTGGGGCCGTAAAATGCCGCTTCGTTTTCCACTTCATAAAATTTGACATCTTGGTTTTCCAAGACATCACGCAAGACTCCTTCGGCTTCGTCCCAGGCCTTGTCGTCTTTAAAATATTTTGATTCGTCTTTTCTGTCACCAAGGGAGAGGCGGTACCAAAAATCATCATCTTTTTTAAGGCCAAAAGTGCCGGCCACAAATTGAATGAGGTCAAGCACTTTTATAATTTCATCCTTGGCCTGGTTTTTGTCAGCGCAAATGATATGCGAATCCGCCAAGCAAAAAGATCTGACTCGTACTAGGCCGATTAAATTTCCGGAATTTTCGTATCTGTATAATTTGGCCAACTCTGCAATGCGCATTGGCAAATCGCGATAGCTTCTGGGTTTGGAAAGATAAAGTTCAAAGTGGTGTGGACAGGTCATAGGGCGGAGCATAAATTTCTCATCGTCTATTTGGATAGGCGCGTACATACTTTCCTTATAATACGGATAGTGGCCGGATTTTTCGTATAATTCCAGTTTAGCAATGTCCGGAGTAATGACATGTTTATAGCCGCGTTTTATTTCCTCATCGGTAATAAATCTTTCCAACTCTCTCCTGATCGCCGCGCCTTTTTCGGTATAAAGTGGCAAACCTTTGCCCACTACATCAGAAAAAGTAAAAAGATCTAATTCCTTTCCAATTTCCCTATGGTCATTTTTATCCAGTTCGCTCATATAATAAATATTACAACTTCTTGGCTTTTTCGGCAATCAAAGATTTTTCGCCGTTGCGGAGGGAGACGCGGGCTTTGACGACTATGCATTGGTCGGGGACAAAAATGCTTGAAAATTCTTGAAGAGTGCGGGGGAAGACTACCAATTCAATTTCGTCTGTCAAATCCACAAATTTTATAAAAAACATTTTGTCTCCGTTTTTAGTAAGAATGTCGCGCATGTTTTCAATAAGGCCGCCCACTACCACGATTTCATTTTCTTTTGATTTTTCTTTGATGCTTTTTATGGTAGTTTTTTGATTGGCCAGTTTTTCCTTAAACTGTTCGAGCGGATGACCAGAGACATACAAACCCAACAGTTCTTTTTCCCAAGCCAAACTTTCTGCCGGAGTAGCCGGCTCTGACGGAGTAAGGTGGATTGGAGAAAAGCCGCCCGCAGTTGATAGTGGAGCAAAAAGGGAATCTTGGTCTTTGTTGCCGACTGCTTCTTTGCTGTATTCAAGCAAGGTATCCATATTGGCAATCAAAATACCTCTTTCGCCAAAGTTATCAAAAGCGCCGGATTTGATCAGAGCTTCCAGCGATTTTTTGTTCAGATTCCTGTCTTGAATGCGGGTCAAAAAATCTTCCAGCGATTTGTACTTTCCGTTTTGTTTTCTTTCTTCGGTAATGATGTGCGAAATGCCTTCGCCAAAATTTTTTATTGTAGTAAGCCCAAATCTTATGGTTTCCTGTTTTGGATTTTGGGTTTTATCATTTTGATTTTCAGATTTTACCAGTGTGAAGTCCGAGAAGCTCTCGTTAATATCCGGTGGTAAAATCCGTATACCCATTCTTTTGCACTCATTGATGGATGTTGCTACTTTTTCCGTTTCGCCAGATTCGGCCGAAAGCACCGCTCTCATATATTCTCCGGGAAAATTGGCTTTGAGATATGCAGTTTGATAAGCCACCCGGCCGTAAGAAACTGAATGAGCCTTGTTGAAGCCGTAAGCGGCAAACGGTTCTATCCAGCCCCAAATTTGCCTGGCTTTCTTTTCGCTCCATTTGGAATGCTCCACGCACCCTTGAATAAATTTTTCTTTTTGTTTGGCCATCTCCTCTGGAATTTTTTTGCCGACTGCTTTGCGGAATTTATCCACCTCGCCCCAGCTGTAGCCGGCCAGATTGTGGGCCATGATCAAAAGGTCGTCTTGATAAACCAAAATGCCGTAAGTTTTTTTGAGAATCGGTTCTAGCGCCGGATCAAGATAAGTTATTTTTGACGGATCGTGCTTGCGTTCAATATAGTTCGGAATAAATTGCATCGGCCCCGGACGGTAAAGGGCCACCATAGCGTTGATATCGTGTATCGAAGTGGGTTTAAGTTCCACCAAAAATCTGGTCATGCCATCGCCATTCAACTGAAAAAGGTCTTCGGTTTCGCCGCGAGCCAGCATCTCAAAAGTTTTTTTGTCGTCAATTGGCATTTTGTCCAAATCCACTTCCACATCTTTAGTTTTTTTGAGCAGAGCGATGGTGGCAGCAATGATGGAAAGGTTTTTGAGACCCAAGAAATCAAACTTGAGCAAGCCGGCGCCGTTTTCATCCACACTATACATATCGTATTGAGTAATGATCTTGCCCTCGCCCTTCGGATCGTATTGCAGGGGAGTGAAGTCTGTTAAAGTGGTGGGGCTAATTACCACGCCAGCTGCATGCACGCCAATGTGCCTGGCGCAGCCTTCTATCTTTTTGGCCATGTCAATTATTTTTTTTGAATCAGCATCTTTTTTGTAAAGTTCCAAAAGTTCCGGCACTTCAGCCAGCGCCCGGTCAATAGTCATCGGAAATCCCTGGGCGCCCATGGGAATGAGTTTGGCTATCCTGTCTCCCACAGTGTAAGCGAAGCCGAGCGCTCGCGCCGTGTCGCGTACGCTACCCCTTGCCATCATGGTGCCAAAGGTTCCGATCTGAGCTACTTTATCTTCACCGTATTTACTCTTCACATAAGCCACCATCTCATCGCGCCGATCGTCGGCAAAGTCCATATCAATATCAGGCGCGGATGGACGGTCAGGGTTTAGAAATCTTTCAAAAGGTATCTCATATTCCAGCGGATTGATGTTGGTAATGTGGGATAAATAAGTGACCAAAGAGCCAGAAACCGAACCTCTGATGTTGGTCAAAATGCCGTGCTCATGCGCATAATTCAAAAGGTCGGCTACTACCAAAAAGTAAGGCGAGTATCCTTTGGTTTTTATAACATCAAGTTCGTATTCCAATCTTTTTATTACTTCTTCGTTTTTAGGCAGCTCTCTGGTTTTGAGCCCTTCGTAAGCGAGGTCGCGCAATTCGTCATCATAGCTTTTGCCAGATTCTATTTTGATATCCGGGAAAGCCCAATGCCCTAGCTCCAGTTCCAAATTGCAGAGAGCGGTAATTTTGTGATTATTAAAAATAGCCTCCGGCATATCTTGAAATCGCTCTCTGACTTCCGCATCGGAGAGAAAAGAAAAATCTTCGTCTTCATTATCCCAAGCGCCTCCTTCGCTGCCACCCGATACCGGAGCGCCCTGGCTCACCGCCATCAAGGTATTTTTGGCTTCTTTATCTTCCGGAGCTATGTAATAAACATCGTGGGCGGCTACGATAGGTACGTTTTTTTCTTTGGCAAACTCGGCCAAAACAGTCATGTGCTCGTTGTGACCATTGAGCTCCGGGTGTTTGGTAATTTCAATATAAAAATTATCAGAAAAAATCTTCTTATATTTTTCTACAAGTTCATTAGCAAGCTCAAAATTTTTATTTCTTAAAGCAGTGGAAATATCTCCGCTCCAAGAAGAAGAAATGCAAATAAGTCCCTCGGAATACTTTTCCAAAATTTCAAAATCAATGCGCGGCTTGTAATAAAATCCTTCCAAATAAGAAGCGGTTACCAATTTCAAAAGATTTTTGTATCCTTTTTCGTTTTTGCAAAGCAGAATCAATCTGAAGCGGTCTTTATCAATTCCGGCCTGCTTGTCATGTCTCGTTCTCCCTGCCAAGTAAGCATCAACCCCTATTATTGGCTTAATGTTTGCCTTTTTGCATTCTTTATAAAATTCAATCGTTCCATACATATTGCCGTTATCAGTCAAAGCCAACGCTTCCATTTCCTCCTTTTTAGCCGCTTCAATAAGCTCCGGAATCTTGGGCAAGGCCTGCAGCAAGCTATAGTGGCTGTGGGTGTGAAGATGGGTGAATTTCATATAGAGCAGTATAATACAAAGTATGAAATTTGTGGTAGGCATAGATGAAGTGGGTAGGGGGCCGTTAGCGGGGCCGATTACTTTGGCGGTATTCCTGGCTCCACAAAATTTGCGAAACAAACTTATAAAAATACTGGGGAGTCAGATAAAGGACTCAAAACAATTTTCTCCAGCAAAAAGATATACGATATATCGTAAGATTTTGAGATTGAAAAAATTAAATAAAATATCTTTCTCCGTTTCTCATGTTTCAAATAAAATAATAGATAAAAAGGGAATTAGCTATGCGACCAGATTGGGGATCAAAAAATGTTTGAATAAATTACACCACACAAGCTCCAACAACAAGGGTCATCCTTGTTGTTTTATCAGATTGGATGGGTCGTTGAAAGCTCCGCTAGAATATACAAATCAAAAAACAATTATTGGCGGAGATAGTAAAGATGTTTTTATTGCCTGCGCTTCCATAGTGGCCAAAGTGCGCAGAGACAGACTAATGATTCGTTTCGGCCAAAAATATCCAAACTATGCTTTTGAAATCCACAAGGGCTACGGGACGAAATTGCATTATAAATGCATCAAAAAATACGGGCTCTCCGAAATCCACCGCAAATCATTTTTGAAGAATCTGTAAATTTGCCTTATTTTTAAAAATATATTAGTATAGAGCCATGGTAGTTCGAATGAGACATACAAGAAGCCAAAGGGGCAATACTAGAAGCCACCATGCACTCACGGCGGCGGTTTTGTCGCTTTGCAAAGAATGCGGCAGCCCTAAGGGCGCGCATGTG
>Ga0208375_1004317_pt1 | contig 11306 bp, 21 predicted proteins | sample RifOxyD1_FD_184038 | JGI IMG/M metagenome (GOLD analysis project Ga0208375, IMG submission 184038) | Soil microbial communities from Rifle, Colorado - Rifle Oxygen_injection D1 (SPAdes) | ecosystem: Environmental > Terrestrial > Deep subsurface > Rock core/Sediment | place: Rifle, Colorado... | reverse complement strand
TTATTAGGAATAACTGCTGACATCGCATTGTTAAGAGCTTCTTTTCCAGCATTTAAAAAACTTTTGATTTTCTTTGATCCGTTTAGATCAAAACTAATTGATGTGTCGGTATGGAATCCCTTGTAGTACATTCCCAGATCAATGCTTACCAAATCCCCTTCTTTAAAAATTAATTCTTTATGAGGTATACCGTGAACAACACCTTCATTTATATTTATACAGGTACTCCACTTATAATCCTTAACCATCTTAAAAGAAGGTTTTCCACCCGATTCGAGGATTAACCTCTCAGCTAGATTATCAATTTCTAGAGCAGAAACTCCTACTTTCGTAGCTTTTTGAAGTTCTAGCTTAACTAAAGCAAGTTTTTTTCCCCCCTCCTTCATCAAATCCAATTCTTCGGGTGTTTTAAGTGAATATTTATTCATAATATTTAGTTTATTAACAAACTTTCTTTATCCATTCTTCTTGAAGTCTTCAATCAAGTCAATTAATTTTTCTTGTATTTCTTTAATTGGACGTTCTCCATTAACATTAACCACCTTAGTATCTTTTTTCATCTGACCTACCAATGGTTCTGTTTGATTTTTATAAAGTTCAAGCCTTTTTTTAATAGCTTCTGGTTTATCATCTTCTCTTTGAATTAAATTATTAATATCGATATCAGCAGGTGGTTTGTCCGTAATTAAATTATAAATTTTACCGGAGTTTGGATCTATTCTTCTTGAACTTAATCTTCTTAAGGTTTCGTCTTCACTAATCTCTAAAACAATTCCTAAATCAATTTTTACACCTTTTTGTGTTAGCCAAACTTTTAAAAAATTGTATTGGTCTAGAGTTCTTGGAAAACCATCAAAAACAATATCATCATATAAATTCTCTTTATCAAGATATGCTGTCAAATACGAGGTCATTTCTTTATCAGGAACCAAGATTCCCTTTTTCATCATGTTTTTTACTTCTTCGTTATCTTGTGCAATCTTTCGTAAATAAGCACCAGATTCAAAATAAAAAAAACCAAATTTCTCACATAAGAGTCTTGCTTGTGTTCCTTTGCCAGATCCTTGAGGACCAAAAAGTATTATATTCATCTTGTATAACCTTCATACTTACTCATTAACAAATCTCCTTCAATTTCTCTAATAATTTCCAATACCACCGATATGGCAATTAAGACACCTGTTCCACCGATTGCAAGATTGCTTACTCCTATCGAATTTTGAAAAAATGATGGAAGTACTGCAACTAATCCCAGAAATGATGCTCCAACTAAAGTAATTCTATTTAAAACGTATGAAAGATATGTAATAGTTGCAGACCCTGGTCTAATTCCTGGAATGAACCCACCCGATTTTTGTAAATTTTCCGAAATTTTTTGTGGATTAAACACAACTGATGTATAAAAGTATGTAAATCCAACAACTAACAAAAAGTAAATGATATTATAGACAACAGATTGAGGACTAAAGTATTTTTGAATATTATTTGCAATTTCCACAACTGCCTGATTTCCAGATGCTCCCAAAAATTGAGTAATCATGGACGGCATTAAAACTAGGGACACCGCAAAAATTATCGGAATGACCCCGGCTTGATTTAAGCGAAGCGGAAGATATGATTTTTGCTGTTGAAAACCACGAGATGCTTTAGCATAACTTATTGGAATTTGTCTTATGGCCTCATTAACAAAAATTATTAAGCCCATTACTATCAAAGCTGCTGCTCCAAAGATAATTAATTTCAAAGTATCTTCAGATTTGAAAGTTGAAATTGTTTGACCTAAAGTAATAGGTAGTCTTGAAATAATACCTACAAAAATAAGGAATGACACACCACTTTTGAAAGCATATTCTGTTATTAAATCTCCTAGCCACACAGCAAGCATTGTTCCGGCTGTCATTGTTAGACAAAGAAATATCAATTGCACAACAGATAGATCTCCAATAATTGATTGTGATTTTAAAAGTGCATACATACCAAAACTTTGTAATATCGCAAGTGGAACAGTTAAAAATCTTGTATATTGATTTATCTTTTCCTGTCCATATTCTCCTTCTTTTTGTAACTCTTCTAAGGAAGGAATAACATAACCCAATAGTTGAAAGATGATTGAGGCATTAATGTAAGGATTTAACCCCAAGGCCATAATTGAAAAATTAGCTAAAGTTCCACCTGAAAATACATCAAGAAGTGAAAGAAGAGGGCTACCAAGAAAAAGCGCAGTTAAACTATTTTTATCAATTCCAGCAGCTGGTATATGGGCTGCAATTCTGAATACTAGAAGAGCAAGAGCTACTACGATGATTTTTTTTCTCAACCTTGGCTCCGTTACCGCTTTTTTGAAAAATTGGGCAATATGTGAAAACATCAATATTAAAGTTATTTTGATACAGGAACTTCAAAATCAAGATCTTTTTTGAATTCACTTTTGCCTATTACTTTTACACCGTATTTCTTTACATCTTCTAAAGAAATCAGTCCCATCTTAACCAATAGATCCATATTAACTTTTGTTCCTTTTTTTAATTCCTTTAATTTATTTATGTTTATCTCAACTGGTTTATGTTTGGCTTCAAACTTTCCTTTACCTCTTAGGAGAGGCAATCTCTTAAGGGTTGATTTCTTTACTTTTAAACCTTGAAAAAGGATGTGGATGTCGGTTCTTGCTTTTTGACCTTTTTGTCCACGACCGGATGTATGACCACCCTTTCCACTTCCATAACCTCGCCCTAATCTTTTTGACATTATTTACTTCCTTTCTTTTGTGCTTCACCAGAAGCTTTTTGATAATCTTTCTTTTCTTTCAATAAAGATGCTTTTTGTAAAGCTAAAATTGTTGCCCTGACATTTCCAATTTTACTGTTACTACCAAGGGTTTTACCGACGACATCATGAAGTCCAGATGATTCTAAAACTACCCTCATTGGTCCTCCTGCAATAATACCTGATCCTGGAGGAGCAGGTTTTAAAAGCACTTTTGATGCACCTAATTTAGCTATGACAGAGTAAGGAATTGTTGTTCCTTGCATAGTAATTACAACCATATTTTTCTTGGCATCTTCAATTGCTTTTCTGATTGCATTTCGGACATCTTGTGCCTTAGATATTCCCATACCAACTTTGCCTTTTTTGTCACCCAAAACAACTAAAGCTCCAAATCTAACCTGATTTCCACCTTTTGTTTTTTTGGAAATTCTATTAATTTGAACTACTGTTTCGCTAAATTCTCTTTCTGGTTGTTGATACATAATATTTAATTTAAGACCTAGTTTTTAAAACTCAAGCCCTCCTTCCCTTGCACCATCTGCAACTGCTTTAATTTTTCCATGATATTGATAACCACCTTTATCAAAAACTACTAGTTTTACTTTTTTCAGCTTTGCTTTTTCAGCTAGTTTAATTCCTACTTCTTTGGCCGCATCTACTTTGTTTTTACCCAATTTTCCAATCTTACCCAAACTTTTACTACTTACAGATGCAAGTGTTACACCTTTGTTGTCGTCTATAATCTGAGCACTGATGTACTTATTTGATTTATAGACTGAAAGTCTAGGTCTTAACTTCAAAAGTTTAGATCTTGTTCTTAATTTTCTTGTTTCAAATTTAGTTTTCATATTTTTTTAAATAAAAAATTCGCTTTAGGCTGCAGTCTTGGCTGCTTTTCCTGCTTTTCTCCTGATTACTTCGTCAACATACTTTACTCCCTTGCCTTTGTATGGCTCAGGTGGTCTTGCACCTCTGATATTTGCCGATAGTTGGCCGATTATTTGTCTGTCTGGTCCATCTACGGTGATAATTCCTTTTTCTACTTTGAAATTAACCCCATCAGGCGCCTCAATTTTAACAGGATGAGAATATCCAACAGTTAAAACTAATGTCTTACCTTGGACTTCTGCCCTATAACCTGTCCCAACCAATTCCAATTGTTTAGACCAACCATCAGTTACCCCCTTAACCATATTGCTTATAAGTTTTCTGGTTGTTCCCCAAATTGATTTTGCGAATTTGTTTTCCTTTGTTACGGAAACCAAAAGATTTCCTTCTTCCTGTTTTATGCTTACTAAATCGTTTACGACAATTGAAAGCTTTCCTTTAGGTCCACTGACATTAACGGTTTTACCGGTAATTTCAATTGTTACTCCGCTCGGAATTTGTATTGGTAATTGTCCTATTTTACTCATATTATTAAATTACTTTAGCTATTAACTCTCCACCAACTCTTTCTTTCTTTGCCTTTGTTCCCGACATTATTCCTTTAGGTGTAGTTAAAATCAAAACATCTGGCTTTTTATAACTTTCTATTTCGTCAACATTCATATAAATCCTTAGACCCGGGCGAGAAACAATTTTGATATTAGAAAGTACAGGCTTTTTATTAAAAATTGCCAATTTCACTGTAATTGTTTTCTTGTCTTCGATAATTGACTCCACAAACCCTTCAGATTTTAGAGTCTTAGCAACATCCAAAACCATATTGGATTTAAAGAAAGTTACCTCCTTAATTCCTGCCATTCCAGCATTTTTAAGTCTTATTAAAAAATCTCCGATTTGATAGTTTGTCATATTACCAACTTGCCTTTCTAACCCCTGGAAGTTCACCTTTTAGGGCATGTTCCCTAAAACATAACCTACAGATTCCGTATTTTCTCATATAACCCCTTGGCCTTCCACAAAGCTTACATCGATTTCTGTACCTATTTTTATACTTTAATTTTTTTGTTTCTCTTACTTCTTTTGATGTTTTTGCCATATTTTTTTAATTTTTACTTTGTCTTTTCAAAAGGCATACCCAATAACTCAAGTAATTTTTCTCCTTTTTCTTTGGTCTTTGCGTCGGTTGTAAATGTTATTTCCATACCATGTGCAGGTGCAGCCTTTGCTATATCAATTTCTGGAAAAACTGTATGATCTGTCAAACCGATTGTATAATTTCCAAATCTGTCAAAACTTGTCCTTTTGACTCCCCTAAAATCACGAAGTCTTGGGAGTACAATATTAACAAATTTATCAAAGAAATCATACATCCTAGTGCCTCTTAGAGTTAAACCTAGACCAACTACCATACCCCTTCTTATTGCAAATGTAGCAACTGAAATTTTTGCTTTTCTTTCAGAAGGAGTTTGGCCTGCAATTAAAGCTATATCTTTAACCAATTGTTCTTTAACTTCTTTATTTTTAATCAAACTACCAATACCCAAATTAATACTAATTTTGGTTAGTTTTGGAACTGCCATGGTGTTTTTGATACCAAATTCTTTAGCCATTTCTGGTTTTATTTCTTTTTGATAAATGTCGTTTAATCTACTCATATTTTTTCTAAATTTTTACTTTTTACAAAATGTTAAGCTTTATTAACAATCTTCTTTCCACATTTTTTACAAAATCTATTAATTTCACTCTTTTCTTTAACAATTTTTATTCTGGTAATCTTTTTACAAACTGGGCAAACCATTGAAACTTTGGCAACATTTAAAGGTCTAGGAATATCATATATTCCTGCCTTTACACCACCCTGATTACCTTTAACGTGTTTTTTATACAAATTAACACCAGTAACCAAGACTGAGTTACTTTTTGGTAATAATTTTTCAATCTTGCCTTCTCTGCCTTTGTCTTTTCCGATCATTACTTTAATGTTATCTCCAATTTTTAGTTTCATATTTTTTTATTCTTCTATATTCTAATTAATTTTTAGACTACTTCCCTAGCCAGTGACGCAATTTTATTAAAACCAACTTCTTTAACTTCACGGGCAATTGGTCCCAAAACTCTTGTTCCCAGTGGCATTCCTTGTTTATCAATAACAACACCGGCATTATCATCAAATCTAACATAGGTTCCGTCAAATCTGCCAACTTCCTTTTTAGTTCTAACGATTAATACTTTTACTTTTTCATGATCTTTAACAGTACCGTTTGGATCAGCCCCTTTAACAACACACAAAACCACATCTCCTAAAGTTGCGATCTTACCAATTCTTCCCGGTACGCCAATAATCATCAAGCGCTTTGCGCCTGAATTGTCTGCTGGATTTAAGAAAGATCTTAGTTGTACCATAATTATTTACTCTCTTTCTTCTTTGCTGAAACGGTTTTTACCTCATCTTCAATTACTTTCCATCTTTTTAATTTACTGATAGGTCTTGTTTCAACAAACTTAACAATCACGCCTATTGCATATTCTTTTTCACTATGGACATGATATTTTTTACCTCTCTTAAATCTCTTTTTATAAACAGGGTGGGCAAGAAGTCTTTCGACCTCTACAACTAAGGTTTTGTTATTTTTATTAGATGTTACTTTTCCTTGAAATATTTTCATATATTTTTTATAAATACTTTTCGTATTATTTATTTTTCTCCTTAATAATCGTCAAAATTTGAGCAATTTCTTTCTTGGCTATCTTTGATAGCTTAAGATTCTTTTCTTTAGCTCCTGATATTTTAACTGCATTTTTGATAACTTCAAGCTTTTTCTTGGCAACAAAAGCATTAAGGTCTTTTACTTCTTTTGTTCTTAAATCTTTTAATTCTTTTATTTTCATATTATTTTTCTACCATTCTGGTTGCTATAGGCAACTTTGCTGAAGCTCTGATAAAAGCTTCTTTAACAATTTCTTTAGGTGCACCTGCTACCTCAAACAATATCCTACCTGGTTTAATAACAGCTACATGTTTAACTACCTCACCTTTTCCTCCACCCATTCTTTTTCCCGCGGCTCGTCCGGATATTGGTTTATCTGGAAAAACTCTGATCCAAACTTTTCCTCCTCTTTTTAAGTGATGGGTTATGGCTTTTCTACAAGCTTCAATCTGAGATGCACTTACCCAAGCTACTTCCATAGCCTTTAACCCAAAATCTCCAAAGGATATTGAACTACCTCGAAGTGCAGTTCCTCTTCTTCTTCCTCTAAAGTTTTTAATAAATTTTTCTCTTTTTGGTTGTAACATATCTTAACTTTCCTTTCTGTGTATCCAAACTTTTACACCTACATAACCTCTTTTGGTTAAAGCTGGGATCTCCCCGTAATCAATATCTTCTCTTAAGGTTTGTGTTGGGACTGAACCTTGATGGAACTTTTCAACTCTTGAGATTTCAGCACCATTAATACGACCCCCTAAAACTACTTTAATTCCACCGGCACCTGCCATCATAACTCTATCCATGGCTTTGGTAATTGAACGTCTGTGAGGAATTCTTCTTTCCAAATCAGAAGCAATTCTTCCAGCTACCAAATAGGCCGAAAGTTCTGGATTTTTAACCTCTTGAACCTTCAAATCAATTTTCAAACTTGCCATCTTTGATTTTTTGTTAAGTTTGATAATTTCAATAATTTCCTTTTTCAATTCTTCAATTCCTGATCCACCTCTACCTATAACAACACCTGGACGGGAAACAAAAACTAAAATAACAATACTTTTAGGTAGTCTTTCAATTTCAATATTATTGACCCCCGCTAAAGCTAATTTTTTAAGTAATGTCTCTCTTATTTTAATATCTTCAATTAAAAAATCTTTATAGCTTCCTGAATTGGAAAACCATCTGGATTTCCAGCCAAACATTCTTCCTACCCTAAAGCCGATTGGATTAACTTTTTGTCCCATTTTTTGCTCCTTTCTTAACTACTTTTGTCGTTGCCTTAACTTCTTTAATTACTTCTTTTTTTGATTCATCTGTTTTTACCTTTTCTTTCTCAACTACTTGTTCTTTTTTGATGGTTTCCAAAATTACCTTTATATGACTCATTCTCTTTTTGATAGGATGCCATCTACCACGAGATACCGGCTGACCTCTTTTGAGTCTTGGGCCTTCACCTATTTGAATTTCCTTAAACTTCAAATCAGTTACGCTTACTCCTTTTTGGAGTGCGTTGGCAACAGCTGATTTTATAACTTTTAAAAGAAGGTCTGAACCTCTTTTCTTAATAAAAGGTAATGAATCAATTGCTTTTTGAACACTTAGTTTTTTAATAACATCAGCAACCGGTCTAACCTTCCTTGGGCTTATAATTAAATGTTTTTGTTCTGATTTTATTTCCATATTTTTAAGTCTTGTCCATTGTTCTTTTAACAACTTCTCCATGTCCTTTAAATGTTCTGGTTGGAGAAAATTCTCCTAAAGTATGCCCGACCATATCTTCTGTAACAAAGACATCAATGAAAACTCTACCGTTATGAACCTGAAAATATTTATTAACAAACTCTGGTGAAATCTTACAATTTCTTGACCAAGTCTTAATAGGTTTTTCCTTGAGTCCCATGCCAGCTTCAAGCTTTTTAATAAGCCTTTCATCAACAAATGGTCCTTTTTTACTGCTTCTGCTCATATATTATTTTTTACCTCTTGGTCTTCCCTCAATTATCAAACTATTTGAATATCTTTTCTTAAACCTGGTTTTTCCAACAGCTTTCTTACCCCAAGGTGTCTTTGGATACTTTAGACCTACTCTGCTTCTACCTTCTCCTCCACCGTGTGGATGAGCATGAGGATGCATTGCAACTCCTCTTACCGTTGGTCTAATACCTCTCCATCTTGATGCACCTGCTTTTGTATGTTTTTTGTTTTTGTCATCAATGTTACCGATTTGGCCTATCATTGCCCAACAATTGGGATCAAATTTTCTTACCTCACCCGATGGCATCTTAACAAGAACTTGGTTTTCATCTTTTCCAAAGACAAAAGCAACTATTCCTGCACCTCTTGCGATTTGTCCTCCAAATCCTGGTTTTATTTCAATATTACTTATTCCAAATCCTACTGGAATTTTTGAAAGAGGTAAAAAATTACCTATTTCAAGAGGTGCCTCGGTTGAGGCAATTACTTTAGCTCCTTCTTTAAGATTGTCAGGTGCTATTATATAGGATCTTGTGCCGTTTTCATAAAGAATTCTTGCAATCCCGGCATTTCTATTTGGATCATATTCCAAAGCTTCAACAACAGCCCAGATATCTCTAAGATTTCTTTTAGTGTCAATTGTTCTTAAGAATCTTTTACTCCTACCACCTTGGTGTCTAACCGTTAATTTTCCACCGCTTCTTCCGGAATGTTTTTTAAGTAATGTTTTTAGTTTCATAGTTTTAATTTCAATCTTTAATAATTTTATTTATTTTTCTTTGTTTTACTTCCAGATGCTTCACTTTCAAAAATATCAATCTTACCTGATTTAAGTGAAATTATTGCCTTTTTCATAGCAGGTTTATTTACTATTCTTCCTCTTAAGTTCTTTGTTGTTAATTTTTTGTAATTTATAGTCTTTACAAGTTTTACCTTAACATCGTAAGCGGTTTCAAATAGATTTTTAATTTGATTCTTGGTTAGAGTAGGTAAAACCCAAAAAGAAAACTTTCCAAGTTTTGCTTGATTCATACTCTTTTCTGTAAAAATAGGTTTTATTTTCATTTCTTGTTACTTTCTTTTTTATCTTTAGAAACCAAACTGTCTACTAAAATATTTTTAAACTTAATAACTTCATATGCATTCAAATTATTAAACGAAAGTGTTTTTGTATTCTTAATATTTTTGAAAAATCTTGCTAAATTTTGATTTTTCTCTGCAAGAACTACTAAGGTTTGACCTTTTAATTTAAGTTCTGTAATTTTTTTGACTGCATCTTTTGTCTTTTTAATTTTTTCAATATTTTCTATAAATTTAGCTTCTTTTTTATCAAATTTAATTGCCAAAACCAAAGAAAGTGCTTTTTTCTTCATTTTTAAAGGCATTTTTAATTCACGCTTAACACCTTTTGGTCCATGAGCTTTACCTCCACCAACAAATATTGGGGCGGATCTGGCACCGTGTCTTGCTCCACCTGTTCCTTTTTGTTTATACAATTTTTTCCTTGTTCTGTTTACTTCTGATCTTGTTTTAACTTTATTTAGACCAAAGTGAGTTCTATCTTCAAAAACTCTGACTACCTGGGCTAATAACTTTTCAGCTTTTTTAAGATCAAATCCTTTTGGTAATGAAAAATTAATTTTGTCCTTCATTTTTTACTTCCTCCTTTGTTCCTTCTGGTGTTTCTACCTTCTCTGGTTCTTCACTCTCAACAACTTGGGCAACAACTTCGTGTTCCAAATCCTTTAGTGATCCAGCTTTAACTTTTTTAATTGTCATGAATGATCCTATTCCGCCTGGGATTGCACCTGAAATTAAAATTTCATTTTTTTCTGAATCTACATTAACTACATGAAGATTTTTGATTGTAACCTGAATATTTCCCATTCTGCCTGCCATTCTTTTACCTTTGTAGACTCTACCTGGAGTTGTTGTTTGTCCTATTGATCCTGGAGCTCTGTGGCGATCACTTTGACCGTGAGTTTTTGGTCCTCCTCTAAAATTATATTTTTTAATTCCGCTTGCAAAACCTTTACCCTTGGTATTTGCTGTCGCAAAAATAACGTCACCAGAATTAAAAATATCGGAAGCTTTAATTATGTCTCCTACCTGAAATTTTGGTTCCTCAGTAACTCTTACTTCTTTAATGTATCTTGGGTTTATTTTTCCTTTTTTGAAGTGTCCTTGAAGTGGTTTTGTGGTGTTTTTGAGTTTCTTCTCTCCTAGCCCTAACTGAACTGACCAATATCCGTCATAGTCGTTAAAACCAAAAAAAGCGCCGAAAGCGCCTCTTGCCTTTCGCAAATCTAAAACGAGGTTATTTGATTAAAAACACCTCCATAATTTCTAAAGGAGAATTATATCAAACTAAGCGTCTTGTATCAAGCGAGGGTTTAATACAAGGTTATATATAAAAACATATTCAAAACAAGCTGAAAAGTCTCTTTATTAATTACCCGCAGGGTTATTAAAAAATGAAATAATAAATTTACCCTTTTCTTTCTCCTAAGTAAGATTTTAGTTCCTCAGCACCTTCACGATAATGCTCATGATGCTCTTCACTATCCCCTTTTATAGCTTTCTCTACAGCCTCTTCAAGAGAAATTTTTTCTTGTTCCATTAACAAAATTATATCCTTCTGGTGTTGGGTTGGCTCAACCCCCATTCTTCTACGCCACCTCCCAATTGCTCGTTGAAAAAAATTTTTTCCCACAATATTACATTCTATTTTAACAAAATTTACATCTTAATCTCAATCGACACTCCAGCAGGAAGATCTAAATTCCCTAGGGCATCAACTGTTTTTGGAGTTGGGTCAATGATATCAACAAGTCTTTTATGGGTTAAAACCTCATAATGTTCTTGGGCATCTTTGTCTGTAAACGGCGATTCTTTAATAGCCATGACAGATCTATCTGTTGGAAGTGGAATTGGACCTATTATTTTTGCACCTGAAGAAAGTGCTGCATCAAT
>Ga0208375_1004315_pt1 | contig 11315 bp, 14 predicted proteins | sample RifOxyD1_FD_184038 | JGI IMG/M metagenome (GOLD analysis project Ga0208375, IMG submission 184038) | Soil microbial communities from Rifle, Colorado - Rifle Oxygen_injection D1 (SPAdes) | ecosystem: Environmental > Terrestrial > Deep subsurface > Rock core/Sediment | place: Rifle, Colorado... | reverse complement strand
CCTATTGCAACCACAACGATGACCAATATTACTATTGATCCAAATATTGTTCCGGACCAGTTGTCAATTATCCAATCTATTGAATACTCCAAAACGCTTACTTCCTCTCCTGCTATATTCATGTAAATTGCATTTAAAAAGATTAGTATTACCCCTATGAACATTATTATTATAAATGCCATGTTCCATTTTTTGTGTTTTTCTGCAAAATCCAATTCATCCTTTACAAAAATACCAATTAATATCAGGAAACTGAGAGATGCTACAAGTAACAAAACAATATTTGGCAATGACTCATTTAATGCTCTTACTATGTTTGCTGTTGCGACAACCAATAAAGCCACAACAAAAGAAACCATTGCATTAAGATTTTTATTTGGAATGCTTTCATCTGTGCCGTGAATCTTGGTGCTTCCAAGAATTCTTGTCTTTTCAAGAACTGCAAATGTCACTGTAAACACTAATAAAAAAGGAAGAATGACATCAAAGAGACCGAAGTCCCTTAAAAATTCAACAGATTTTCCTAATGGAGATGCCATTATTCCTGCTCTTCCCCATCATAACTAGGAATTGCAGATCTGTTTATAACTACCACATCTCCTATAGCCTTGACCAACTGATGAGGTATAATCACCCCTTTTGCACCGCCTAAAACCTTGGTTAGAGCTGAACCTTTAGTTGCTTTTATGCGCCAGCCATTAACCCTGTTTCCAGAAACCATGCATTCTTCAATATCGCCGAAATAAGAACCATCATCCGTAAAGACTCTCATGTTGTATATTTCAGATACTCTCTTAGTTTTTAGCATTTTGCTACCTCCTTGATATTATTGTTTGAAATGATTTAAATATTTAAATATTTCTCTTTTTTTATGAATTATCACAGAAATCTGCATATTTTAGGAACATCACATATTTCGAAGGATAGCGTTGAAAATGTAGAGAATTTCATAGAAAACAAGAAACCAGACATAGTTGCCATAGAGCTTGACAAGAAGAGATTTTATGCCATAACAAGCGAAGCAAAGCCATCTTTTAGGGATGTTTTCAGGATGGGAATCAAGGCTTTCTTGATCAATATCATAGGAGCTTATGTTGAGAAGAAGCTTGGAAAGATAGTCGGGGTGAGCCCCGGAAGCGAGATGAAAAAAGCCATTGAACTGGTTAAGAAGAACAATCTGAAACTAAGCTTGATAGACCAGGATATTGACATAACCTTAAGGAAATTAAGCAAAGCCATAACTATAAGGGTTGTTTTCAGATTTATAGGAGATGTTGTCAAGGCTGCAATATTCAGAAAAACAGACATAGAATTGTTTGATGTCAGCAAAGTTCCCTCCAAGAAAATCATCGATAATATCCTCAAAAAAATAAAGGAAAGATATCCTGGAATTTTTAATGCATTGATTGAGGAGAGAAATGAAGTCATGGCAAGAAACTTATATAAACTAATGAACAAGTATAAAGATAAGAAAATATTTGCTGTCGTGGGAGCAGGTCATGAATCTGAAATCATCAGTATTATCAAGGGAATTAAAGAGTAGCCTCTGGATTATTTTTGTCCTTACATTGATTTTTGGGTTTAATGACGGCAGAGATTCTTTTGTTTTTAGCTCATGGATTCATAATTTTTTCAATGTTTTTGTGGTTGTTGCAATAACAATAATTGCACATGCCATCGGCGCGAAATTATCTGCAGGCAGGCTTGGCCAGGAGGCTGAACTTAAGCTTCTTAAGATAGAAAGGATAAAATTCAGCTTTTTTGGATTCAGAGTTGAAAAAAATCTTTACTGGGATATTCTAGGATTCAAGATTAAAGGGATGCCTATCGGAGCCATAATAGGATTCCTCATGATGATAATATCAAAAGGCACTTTTTATTTCACTGCCGTTTCAACGATAATTGTCAGGAAAATCCCAAGATTAGGAAAAGGTTTTGAACTACATGAAAGCAAAGAGGCATTGATTTATTCCTCTGCATTGATTGCCAACCTGATTTTAATAATTTTATTTAACTATTTCAACTACCCTTTCGGGGTTGTTGTTAACATTTATTTTGTGTTATGGAACTTATTGCCCATTCCAGGCTTGCTGGGAAGCAAGATATTCTTCAACAACAAGCCATTTTATATTTTCTTCTTGGTGTTTGTCGCTTTGTTCCTTTTATTGTTTACAAAATTAAATCTTGTATTTTTGGTGATATTTTCGGCAGTTGTTGCTTTCCTGGCGATGATTCTCTGGGTTTTCAAGAAGGAACATAAATCATTATAAACCTTTTTGATTTAAGAAAGACATGTTTGAGATTAAGGATTTTAAACCAAGATTGTATCAGGAAAACATAACCCATACTTCATTGACAAAAAATACACTTGTTGTTTTACCGACAGGTTTAGGAAAGACTTCCATTGCAATGATGCTCGCTTCTAACAGACTAAATAACTTCAGGAATTCCAAAGTTTTATTCTTAGCCCCATCAAAACCTCTTGTTGCGCAGCATATGAAAACTTTCAAGAAGCATATTGATGCAAGAATGAACATCTTTACAGGAGAAGTCAAGCCTGAATTAAGGAAGGAGTTATACAAGGAGAATGAAATCATATTTTCAACCCCGCAGACCGTTGCCAATGACATAACCGGGAAAAGAATCAACCTGAAGGATTTTTCTTTGTTAGTACTGGATGAAGTTCACAAATGCGTCGGAAACTATGACTATGTTTTCATTGCCAAGGAATTCATGAAAAATTCACAATATCCAAGAATTCTGGGATTAACAGCCTCTCCAGGAAGTGACAAGGCAAAGATTGAGGAAATAAGAAAGAATGCATTTATCGAGGAGATTGAGATAAGGAGCAATGATGATGTTGATGTCAAGCCTTATGTCCAGGAAGTTAAAATAGACTGGATCAAAATAGATTTGCCATCCAAATTTCTTGATGTAAAAAAATTTCTAGATAATTCATTGAAGGAGAGATTAAAAAAATTAAAAGGATGGGGACTGATAGGAAGCTCTCAGGATAATGTAGGCAAGGGGCAGTTACTGGATTTGCAGGCAAGAATTCATGGAAAGATTGCAAGAGGCGAGAAGGACATAAGGCTATGGGAAGGCATAAGCCTGACTGCACAATGCGTCAAAATAAGTCATGCCATTGAGCTTCTTGAAAGTCAGGGAGTAAGCATCTTGTATAAATATTTAAAAGGGATATTTGAAGCATCTGAAAAAACAAATGTAAAATCAGCCAAGAATCTTGTCAAGGATATTAATTTTAAATCTGCATATGTCCAATGCAAGAATTTGTACGAGGAGAGCATTGAGCATCCAAAACTGGATGAATTAAAAAAAATAATCTCAAGTGAAATCACCAATGACAAAATCAAGATAATGGTATTCACACAATACAGGGATTCTGCAAAGCTTATTGAGAAAGAACTGGAAAAAATAGGCGTTAAGGGAAAGATATTCGTCGGGCAGCAGAAGAAAGAAGGAAGCGGAATGAGCCAGAAGGAGCAGATAACACTCGTTGAGGATTTTAAGAAAAATAAATTCAGTGTTTTAATTTCTACGAACATAGGCGAGGAAGGACTGGACATTCCCGAGGTTGATTTAGTCGTGTTTTATGAGCCAATACCATCAGGCATAAGATACATTCAAAGAAAAGGAAGGACAGGAAGGCAAAGCAAGGGCAAGATTGTAATTTTGATGGCCAGGAATACAAGAGATGAGGCATATCATTGGACTGCTTTTAACAAGGAGAAGAAGATGTATAATCTGCTTAAAAAAATAAATGAAAAAATCTTACTGGAGAAGCAGCCGACACTGGAATCCTTCAGCAATAATGACAAATTAAAAGTAATAGTTGATCACAGGGAGAGAGGGATAGTGAATGAGCTAAAGGAGCTGGAGCTTGATGTTGAGCTGAAAGATCTTAAGGCAGGAGATTTTGTCCTGAGCGACAAGGTTGGAATTGAATTAAAAACCAAGGAAGATTTTGTCAATTCAATAATCGATGGAAGATTGTTGAACCAGCTGAAATTATTAAGGGAGAATTTTGAAATTCCATTATTAATAATCCAAGGGGATGAGGATATTTATTCAATGAGGAATGTCCATCCGAATGCAATAAGAGGGATGCTTTCCACAATTGCAGTAAGTTATAATATCCCTGTTTTACATTCGCAGAATGCCAAGGATACTGCAGGCATTCTGAAAATAATAGCCAAAAGGGAGCAGGATCCAAATTTGAAGAATTTTTACTTGAGGAATGAAAGAAAGCCGCTGACATTAAAGGAGCAGCAGGAATACATAATTCAAAGCCTGCCAGGCATAGGGCCCAACCTAAGCAAGTCTTTGCTGGCTAATTTCAAGTCTGTTAGAGAGATATTCAATGCTGACACTGAAAAATTAAGAGAAGTGGATAAGATAGGTAAGAAAAAAGCTGATAACATAAAGAAAGTCATTGATGAAAATTATTTTGGGTAGGTTTTACTTAAACTTTCTATATAATCTGCTTCAAATATTTTTATTGATTTCAGTATACTTGGTATAACCCCTGGTTTTCTTTCACTTACAAGAGGGTGACTTAATGCTGTGTTCGGACTTTTTGTTAAATCTTTATAATCATATTCATAATTTTTTAAATACAGTGATATCATTATGGAAATTTCTTTTGTATCAAATTCATTTATCTTTGGAAAACTTTTTTTAATAAATGAGTAAATAATACTATATCTTCTCTGATAATCAGGATAATCTTTTATTTGTTCTAAACAAGAGGTTATCATATTAATTATGTTATTATTATCTACTTTTTCTTCTAAACTTGCAGGATTCATTAAAAAAATTAAGTTATTGAATTAATTAATAAATATTTTTATTTTATAAAATATGCTTCTAAAACTGTATATCTGGCACCATCCTTTGATGTTTCGCTTTTCATCAATTTAAATGAACCAATCCTGAACCCAATTAATTTTATTTTTGTCTTTAATTTTTTATCAAACTCTTCCTTATTTTTCAAATCTTTTATCCTTGCCAATGTTATATGGTCATTGAAGCTGTGATCATTCGGATATTCTATCAGTTGCTCGTCAATCTTTTTAGCTAAACTGTATACATCCTCCTTTGTCCTTGAATCAACCCATAAAACCCTGTAGTTGAAGTGCCCCATTTCATTCAATGATATTTCAAAAGAATTGAATTTTATCTTTGACAATTTTTCTTTTATTTCCTTTAATTTGTCTTCTTTAACCTCTCCAAGAAATTTCAAGGTGATATGATAATTCTTTTTTGGCACAAAATTAAATTTTCCTGAATTTCTAAATTCTTCCTTTAATTCCCATAAGTAATCCTTTATTTCCTTAGGCAGGTTTATTGCAATGAATAATTTCATAGTAATTCAGCTATAATCTTAGCTGCTGTTTTTATTGTTAGATTTTTTTCTATGTCCGGATTTACCTCAACTAAATCTATTTTTTTAATGTTTTTTAGCAGTTTTAACCTTCTTATGAAATATAACAATCGAGATAATTGTAATCCGTTTGGTTCTGTGTAATATGTTCCTGGCGCTGTTGAAGGATCTAATACGTCTATGTCAATGCTTATGTATAATTCATCAAAGTTCCTGAAGTTTTCCATTATTGTATCACAAATGTCCTCTATTTCCACTTCTAACAAGTGTTTAGGAGTTATTACCCTAATATTTTTTTCTTTTATATAATTTAATTCATTTTTCCATATTTTTCTTGTACCAATTATAATTAAATTATTTGGATTTAGGTGATTCTCATCTATTAATTTTCTTAAGAAGTCTTCATGCGTCGGAGTCTCTGTATAATTATCCAAATCAACATGGGCATCGAAAATGATTAACCCTTTGTTATTTGATTTCAAAGATTTAAATAATGAATAAGTTATTGAATGATCTCCTCCAATGAATATATCTCCATGGGCATTTTCTATATTCCTGTTTGTTTCATCCAAATTTGAAGAAATTTTTACTTCTGAAATTTCATACTTAATTTCCCTTAAGGATTCGTTTATTTCTATATTCTTTAATTCTTTTATAATTTCATCCGGTGCTTTTTCACAGCCTTTGTTCTTGTTCATGCTTCCTGAAGAAGTTGGGATTTTTGTAAGGATCATAATAGTTTTATTATGGAAATGTTTATATATATATTCTATAATTTTATTATGGTTAAGGAAGACCTTAAGAAAATTAATAAAGAAAATCTTAATTTTTTGTGTAGAGTTATTTTAGGATATTTAACTAAAACTTATAAATTATATGAATGGAAATTTGAATCATATCCTATGACCAAATATTTTACGGGGAGAATAGGTGATTTTCGATATAAGCGTGATGTATCATTATCTATTAATCAAGAAGAAAATGAATTGTTATGTAATATTGGTTGGTCGTCTGGTCCACTAGAGAATACAACTGGTTCATTTACTAAACAAAAATTTCCTATGCAATACAATATGTCTCAAAAAGAATTGGAAAAACTTGCCCAAGCTATTTTTGAATGGATAAATAAAAAAATAAGATTTGGTTACTAATTTGTTACTAATTATTTTTCAAATTATTTTCTAATTGGACTTATAATTTTAATTAAATACTCTGATACTGCATTCTTCAAGTCTAAAGGATGAACCTCTTTTTTTAAAAATGATTTTTCCAATTCCTTGTAATCCTTAAATGTCAAGTCTCCTCCAAACTTCTTATCTCTTTGGACTTTGAATTCATTGAATCTTGGAAATATTATCAATTGTGCTATCTGCAATATTGGATTATTCTCTGTTGTGCCTTCAGGACAATGTGCTTTTTTTATCTTGTTTTTTATATTTTCATCAGAATCTGTTATTGAAATCAAAGAATCCGGCTCTGAAGAAGACATTTTCCCAGAACCTTTCAATGAGGATATCAAAGGAGTATGAACAAACACAGGTGTTTTATAATTAATCGCAGAAAATAATTCTATGCCAAGAGCATGAATCTTTCTTTGCTCTATCCCTGACTGGACCAAGTCTATTCCCAGATGCTTTATATCAGCTATCTGCATTAAAGGATATATCACCTGGGAAATCTTTGCATTTTCTATATCCCTTGCAACCTGCTGCATTGATCTTAAACCACGATTCAGTGTTGTCTTTGTTGCAAGCCTTAATACATCATCCATATATTCCGGCTTTCTCTGGAAAGAACTGCCTAAAATAAATTCTGCGTTTAACCCTACTTCCTTGAAACCTTTTTTCCATATATCTGTTTGTTTTTTTATAAAATCCCAGTCTCCCTTCTGATTAAGATAGGTATGCCAATCTGCAAACAAAACTTTTATATGAAATCCTGCTTTTTGCAAATCCAATAATTTTGTTATTGTCACTAGATGGCCTAATGTGATAGGTCCGGAAGTCTCATAACCGCAGTAAGCAACTGGTTTTTTCTTTTTCAACAGTTCAGGAATATCTTTTTCATTTATTACTTCTTCCGTGTTTCTTTTTATCAATTCCAACTTATCCATAATTACCAAATCTTTTTATATTTTTTAAACTTATTTATTTTGTGAAAGAGAGCCAATTACTGAAAGTTTCGCTGATTTTTTCTTTAATAGGCATATTAATACTATTTTACCTTACTTACACACTGGAAGCCAAGAGATATGACATTAACTCTTTAACAAAGGATAATATTGATGATATAGTAAAAGTCAAGGGAATCATTGAAAGTTATGGAGAGACTCCAGGGCTGTACCTGATAGATTTAAAGGATGATACCGGAAGAATCACTGTTGTTGTTTTCAAGGATGAAGAAATAGAATTAATAGAAGGTTTAGAGATAGAAATCATAGGACAAGTAACTGAATATCAAAACAAACTGGAGATAATTGCCAAGGAAATTGTTATTTGAAATATTAATTGCAATATTTTTAGGGATTTTTGCCGGAATATTTACAGGGTTAATTCCCGGAGTTCATATAAATTTAGTTGGTGTTCTGGTCTTAAGTTCCTCTTTATTTCTGCTAAATTATTTCAGCCCATTAAGCCTGGCTTTATTCATTGTTGCTATGTCAATTACACATACTTTTCTGGATTCTATCCCCAGCATTTTTCTTGGAGCTCCTGATTCAGGTTTAGAATTGAGCGTTTTGCCCGGGCATAAATTACTGCTGCAGGGAAGAGGTTATGAAGCTGTGTTCTTAACTGTTGTAGGAAGCTTCTTCGCTGTTGTAGTCTGCTTGAGCTTAACTCCCATCTTAATCCCTTTAATAAAATACGGCTATCCTGTAATTGAGCCTTATATTGTTTATATCCTGATATTTTTTTCAGCAGTTTTGATATTAAGGGAGGTTAAGTCAAGATTTTGGGCTTTAGTGGTTTATTTATTATCTGGAGTTTTGGGAATAGTAACCTTGACAATGCCTTATTTGAAACAGCCCCTGTTTCCAATGCTAAGCGGCTTGTTTGGCACTTCAATATTGATTGTCAGCTTAATGCAAAAAACAAAAATTCCCGAGCAAAGAATAACTTACCCTAAATTAAAAGTTGAGGAAGTTTTAAGCTATTTAGGGCTGGGAACTTTTGCTTCTTTACTGGTTGGAACAATGCCGGGCATGGGCTCCAGCCAAGCAGCAATCATTTCAAGCTCTGTAAAGAAAAATAACAAACCTGAAAATTTCCTGATCATGCTTGGAAGCATAAATACGATTGTCATGGTGGTTTCTTTCATTGCGTTGTACACCATCGACAAAGCAAGGAATGGAAGCGTGGTTGTAATTTCAAAGATATTAGGAGAGTTTAATTTTGGTTATTTGGTATTATTTTTAATAACAAGCTTGTTTGTTGCAGGGATAGCATCATTTTTAGCCCTGAAAATATCAAAAGTTTTTTGCAAATTTATGGGAAGAGTTAATTACAAAAGTCTGTGCATGGGGGTTATAAGCCTGATAATCGTTCTTGTTTTTATATTGACAGGACCTTTAGGGTTATTAGTATTAATCGTCAGCAGCATACTAGGGATAACAACCTCTTTATTGGGAATAGGGAAAAACCATTTGATGGGCTGCTTATTGCTTCCTGTTATTTTGTTCTTTTTGCTATAAAGGATAATTTTTTAAGTTTGGTTTTTAGTATAATACTATGTTCGGATTGTTCAAGAAAAAATTAAAGGATGTAGTAGACAAATTCAGCAGGAAGACTGAGGATGAAGTTAAGGAAGAAAAAATAGAAGAACCAATAAAGGAAGAAATCAAGGAAGAAAAAAAACAAAAGAAATTCCTGGGATTGTTCAAAGTAAAAGAGAAGGAAGAAATTCCTGAAGAAATCAGGGAAGAGGTTTTAATAGAAGAGCCTGTTACAGAACAACCTGAGGAAGAAATCTCCAAGAAATATGAAGAAGAAATCATTGAAAAACCAAAAAAAGAAGTAGTAGCTGAAGAAATTCATGAGAAGAAGAAGGGTTTTTTTGAAAAACTAAAAGGAATCACCAAGGTAAAAATAAGCGAAGAAAAATTTGAGAAATTATTCGAGGATCTGGAATTAGTCCTGCTGGAAAATAATATCGCTTATGAAGTCATAGACAAGATAAAAGAAAGCCTGAAGATGGATTTGGTTAATGTGCCCTTATCCAATGTCAAGAAAACAATAGAAAAAAGTTTAAAAGAAAGCATTGAAGATGTAATTAGCTTTGATAAAGTTGATTTATTAAAAAAAATAAAAGAAAAAAAACCTTATATCATACTATTTCTAGGGGTCAATGGTGCTGGAAAAACCACCACGATAGCAAAATTATGCAATTTATTCCTGAAAAATAACCTGAGATGCGTTTTGGTTGCAGCTGATACTTTCAGGGCAGCTTCAATACAGCAGTTGGAGGAGCATGCAAAAAAATTAGGAGTCAATGTAATCAAGCATGATTATAATGCAGATCCTGCAGCTGTCGCATATGACGGGATAAAGCATGCAGAAGCAAAGAGCATTGATGTTGTTTTGATAGATACGGCAGGAAGACAGCACAGCAATATTAATTTAATGGATGAATTAAGAAAAATAAACAGGATTGCAAAACCTGATTTTAAGATATTTGTGGGGGAAAGCATTACTGGAAATGATATCATAGAGCAAGTCAAGCAGTTTAATGAGGCTGTAGGCATAGATGGGATTATATTAAGTAAGCTTGATGTTGATGACAAAGGCGGGGCTGCCATTTCTGTAAGCTATGTCACCGGAAAGCCAATAATTTATTTCGGAAATGGGCAAAATTATGACAATCTTGAGGAATTTGACAAGGAAAAGATATTAAAGAATTTAGATATTTAAAAATTTATGAAATTAAAAGGGCTTGCATCAATAGCATTGAGTTTTCTTATTGGGTGTTCTGGCCCTAAAACAATTATACTTGAAAGGGGAATATATGTTAAATACCGCGATGAAAATTTTTGTTATCATTATCTTGAAATAGGAAGTACAGGATATTATGTGATGGGAATTAGTAATTTCGGATCTTTTTCCAAGATATCCGCTGAAATTGATGCAGAAAAAAGATTGTGGAAAATAAATAACTACTGCAAGCCAACATTGGAGGATTTAAGAAATGTTGACAGGATAGGCAATATTTCCTTAGTTATTGAGCATAGTGAATATGAAAAAATGATGGATATGGCTTTATGGAGAGATATTGTAGGAAGGAATAAGTAACATTTATATAAAACCTTTTTATCTGGTTATTAATGGCATATGAAAATTTATTGGCATTCATGGCATCTGGATGGTTTACCTTGTTGCTTGTATTACTGATTATATGGGAAGCTGTGTGGAAGGGAATATCATTATGGAAAGCGGGAAGAAACGACCATTTAGTATGGTTTGTATTCTTGTTTATTCTTAATACAGCTGGAATTTTACCAATAATTTACCTTTTAATCTACAGAAAAAGAAGAAAAAAATCAAAGAAATAGGCTTATAAACACATTTATTCTTGTTTTTTTCATTAAAATCATAAGGAGATGAGAAAATGGCTGATGGTTATTGCGTAAAATGCAAGACAAAGAGAGAGATGAAGGATGCAAAGGAAGTGAAGATGAAGAATGGAAGAAAAGCTATGAAAGGAAAATGTTCCAAGTGCGGAACTGGAATGTACAGGATTTTAGGCAAATAAGCCTAATTTTTTTCTATTTACAAACTTTTATAAAATTTAAATTTAATTTATTATCATGGTATTAGACAAGCTTGGAGATAAATTCAAAGAGATTCTAAACAAGGTAGCAAGAAGCATATTTGTTGATGACAAGCTGATTGATGAATTGATGAGGGAAATACAAAGA
>Ga0208375_1004314_pt1 | contig 11318 bp, 10 predicted proteins | sample RifOxyD1_FD_184038 | JGI IMG/M metagenome (GOLD analysis project Ga0208375, IMG submission 184038) | Soil microbial communities from Rifle, Colorado - Rifle Oxygen_injection D1 (SPAdes) | ecosystem: Environmental > Terrestrial > Deep subsurface > Rock core/Sediment | place: Rifle, Colorado... | reverse complement strand
GAATGTTCTGGTTATTATTGGGCATTTAGAAATAAAGTTGTTAAGAGTTTTCCTCTAGACGTCCCAGAAGATGCTATGGTGCCTTTATTATTTTGGAAAAAAGGCTATAGGGTGGCTTATGCTCCAAGAGCAAAAGTTTTTGTTTCATACCCCAAAAATTTAGCAGATTTTATTGATCAAAAAAAGAGAACCTCAAAAGCACATGTTCAAATGTCAAAATATGTTAATTTTTCCAAAATCCCCAAGACAAAATCTTTTAAAAATGAATTGCTAGAAAGTCCGAGGGCTTTTTTATATCCTAAGAACATAAGAGAAATATTCTGGACATTTTTATTATTTCCATTTAAGTTATATGTATGGCTTCTCGTTTTTTATCAATTGAAAATTACTAAAAAGTTTCATAGTGATGCTTGGAAAGCAACAAAAACAACTAAAGTTACAAAATGAAAATCTTAATTATTAAACTAGGGGCTTTAGGTGATGTAGTTAGAACTACTGTTTTACTTAATGAGTTGGATGGCGAAATTCATTGGCTAACTTCACAATTAGCAAGGCCTTTATTAAATTCTCAAAAAATAAAAAGAATTTATTCTTTTGAAAATGAAAAAGAAAAAGATGAGTTGAAAGATATAGAATTTGATTTAGTTTTAAGTTTGGATGAGGAAGAAGAACCTTTAAGATTCCTTAATAATTTAAAAGTAAAAAAACTTATAGGTCATTTTTTTAATGAAAAAAATCAAGTGGATTACACCCCAGAATGTAATTATTGGCTTGATATGTCTTTTATAAGTAAGAGATTTTCCAGACAAGAGGCCGATAAATTAAAATTTTTAAATCAGAAAACTATCCCTCAAATTTTAATTGAATTAATAAATAAAGAGTGGACTGGGCAGGAATATGATTTGGGAATCAAACCTAAGTCTCTGGAGGAATGTAATGGAAAGATTGGTTTAATCGACATAACAGAAAGCAAGTGGTCCAATAAGTATTGGGCAGGTTACTCAAAATTAAAACAAAAATTAGAAGAGGGTAGATATAAGGTTTTTTTTCTTGGTTTAAAATCAAGTATTCAAGAACATATTGAAGATATTAATAATTGTGAAGTTATTGTTTGTGGTGATACTTTAGGAATGCATATAGCTCTTGCTTTGAAAAAAAAGGTTGTAGCTTTATTTAATTGTACTCCGCCAAATGAAATTTATGGTTATGGTAGGATTACTAAGATAGTTAGTCCTTTATTGGAAAGATATTTTATGAGCAGAGAAAACACTCCAGAGATACAATCATCCATTCCAATAGAAGAAGTATACTCCAAAATTAAAACAATTTTAGGTTAATTTTGTCATATTTTTTATATAAATGTTTATAAATTACTTTTGATTTCTTGAAAATATGGAACAATACTCCACAATCTCTTTAAATTTATTAAAAGAATGGATAAGAATTGCACATTCTCATGGCGTTTCTTCAGAACATTATACCACCCCAAAAATAAAAGTTGTGGCAAATAATTCTCAGTCAGGTTATCAATTTGGTGTGATTTTTAATTCTAACAGAAAGAATAGGCCTGGTTTAAATAAAAACGAAGTTGATAATGAATGTGCTCTTTGTATAAAATTAAAAGATTCTTCTGATTTTCTTTTACCAGATTTAAAAACTTCTAATTTTATATTTTTTCCTAATCTTTTTCCAACTATAAGGGGGATGTCTTTGGCTATTAGTTCAGGAATAGATTCAAAAGAAAAACCTATGTATACAACTAATAATCTAGATTCTTTAAACGATGATTTTCATGAATTAATCAAAATAAGTGAATCATTGGGATTAAAACTTTTTCATAACTCCCCAGGGTTCGGTGCCTCATTACCTCGGCATGAACACTGGCATCTTGTAGATTTTGGATATGCTTATGATATTGCTGGGAAAGTGTATGGTTTTGATGCAGCCGAAAAAAACAATTTGAAAAGAGTTAGTGAAATTAGAATTATGCCCACTTTTCCTTTTGCACATTTAATCTTTAATAAAAATGATAGTGAAAGAATAGTTCATTTTTTAAAAAGGCTAGATAATGGATTAGGATCTAATTATAACGGTTTTGGGGTCCCACATACTTTGTCTCAAGGAATGAATGGTATTTTAGTAACAGTAGGAAAAAAATATACAGAAAGGGGAAAAGGTAGTGGAGATGTTGCAGGTCATTATGTTGTAACAAATTCAAAAGATTTCGAATCTACTAATTATGAAACTTGTATTAGTAGCTTACAAGACATTTTGTTTACCCAAGATGAATTAAATATTAAAAAATTTTTATAAGAAATTATAGTTTTGACATTTCATTTATATCTATTTTTAGAAGATTGTTTGTGATTATGTCTGCCTCTGACAAATCTTGTTTGCCATTCATAGGATTAATAAATCCGATGCATTTCATTCCGGCATTTTTTGCAGATTTTACTCCTGGAGGTGTGTCTTCTATAACTATACAATTTTTTGGTAGTATATTTAATTTCTTTGCGGTAGCAAGATAAATATCTGAATTAGGTTTATCTTTTTTTATTTCATCTAAACCAGAAGTAACACTATCAAATATATTTAGAACACCATTCATATTCATTTGTTGTAGCATTGTTTTTTTATCCATAGAAGAACTTAATGCAATTTTAAACTTAGATTTTGGAATAAGTTTTAAAAAATCTATACTTGTTTTTATTGGGTTAGAACTATTTTCTAATTCCTTTAAATAGTGATGATGCACATCTAAAAAAAGACGGTTTATATCTATAGGTAATGAAAATTCTGCAATTGCCTTTTCTGCCAATATTTTTCCAGGATTACCTAGGTTGTTTTTATACCACCCTCCTCCACCTCTAACACCATATTTTGTTAATATTTGTTCCCAGGCATTTGCCTTTATATTCTCAGAGTTTATTATTACCCCATCCATATCAAAAATAATTCCCTTTATCATTTGCGTCAAAATATAATAACATTTTTAAATCTTACTTTGACAGAATATGTATGGAATGTATATTAGCTAATTTTAATTATGGAAATGGACCGTTTATAAAAACTCTCCATTTAGGCTTACAGATAAATAAAGAAAGGGTTCAAAGAGGTTTTGAAGAAATTCCGATTATTGTTCCTTTAGTTTATGGGAATAAACAATTAAGTATAATGTCAGAAGAATTTGATAAGGAGATAAAGAAAAACCCATCTATTTTTTTAATAGATAAATTTATCGGGGGGTTATTAGAAGATATTTTTTATAAAGGAGATAATTATCAACAAAGTTTAGAAAATCTTCTAAAAAGACAGCCTTTGGCTGAAGATCGTTTGCAAGATTATTTAAGTGGTAGTTTTAAAACTCAAACACTATCTGGAAAAACTTTTGTTCTAAATAAAGAACAAATTTTTTTTGAATTAGGTAATAATCCCAAGTTACTAACGGGATGTCAGAGGTCATTTATGACCACGGAGGGTTTATTTTCTAAGATTTTATATAAGGCTGTTCTAGAGCCTTCTTTGGACCTTGATATTTCTTTACTTAATGAAACTCGGATACAAATAGCAAACAAAATAGAAGAAAATAAAAATATTATTTTGCTTTCGGAGCCATCTATATTTTCTTATGAAAGCAATAAAAAAAGATGGCGTGAAGAAATTTTTACACCTCCATTCACACACCCTCCAAAAAATAATACAGAAGAAATTTCTAATGGAATGTATATAATGGTATCTGGAATAGAAGGGCTAAGGAAATTTTTTGATGTAGCAAAAAATTTTAATATAATATTATATTGTCCTCCTTATACTAATCTTGAAGGTGCAAATAATTCATACCCCCCAGAAATTGTTTCAAACCCAAATATTAAATATCAATTTGCAAGAACTGGTTGGAGTACAGTGTGGTGGTCTCACATGAGTGAAACACCTTTGATTACTTTTCCCTACCAAAAATATGATGACCCAGAAATTTTCTTTAATGAGAGAACCGTAAAAAAATTAAATTTAGCTACAATTTATAATGAAGGCATAGATAATCCAGAGGATATTTTAAAAATAGCTGATTCTAAAGTTAATAATTTAAAATATGTAAACAGCCGATTATTGGAAAATTATGGTACTATAGATGGAATTGATTATATGTCAAGAATTATCTGTGATTTTCTAGATGGAACAAGTATTGAAAGCTATAAAAATGTAGAACAAGTCTTATAAACTAAGTCTCTAATAAAAATTTATTTTTTTCGAGAATTATTTGTTCAACATTTGTTGAAGAGTATCCTTCTTCTAAAGGCATTACAATATATTCTCCTCCAAGATTTTCTATAAACTCTTTTTCTTCTTTGTATCTTTCTATAACCCCGCTTCCCCCTTTGATATGTTTATTTGGCTTAATTAAGGAGAGATACTCTAACGGTTTTTCATTGTCAAAAATGACTACATAATTTACACTTTCTAACCCTGCAATTACATATGCCCTATCATTCTGATCGATATAAGGTCTTATACTCTTTTTTCCTTCTTTTTCTTTATTTTTTCTTACCGAGTTATCACTATTCAATAAAACAATTAAAATACTCCCCAAATTTTTTGCTTTTTCAAGTAAATGAACATGTGCTTTATGTAAAAGATCAAAACTCCCATTAGTCGTCACAATAATATTTCCATCTACTTTTAATTTTGTTAAAATTAATAGTAATTCATCTATTTTTTTTATTTTATCTTTGGCTTCCATAGTATAATAAAACAAATTATTGTTTTTTAAAATTTTTTATATATACTATATATTTAAGCTACCTATATATTTTTATAGTAAATTTAATAATGTTTTTTATGATTAAAAGTTTAATTTTTGATTTAGGGGGGGTGCTTGTTCCAGAAGCAAGAGATACAATTCGTTCTGAGGTATCCCATTTTTTAAATATAAAGACTACAGATTTAATTAATAGGACTATAGATTTATCTCAAAAAATCCATAGGGGAGAATTGTCTTTAAGAGATTTTTATGAACTAGCTTTATCTAGATTTGACATCAAAAGTATAACTCCTGAACAAGTAGTCCTTCAACATATAGAATCTTACAAAAAACATTCATTAATTATGGATTCAGAAATTTTAAGATTAATTGAAAAATTAAGGTCTAACAATTATAGGGTTGCAGCTGCAACTAATACAGAGAAAGAGATTTATGATTTAAGTAGGAGAAGAGGTTATCATGATTTGTTTGATGAAAACTTTGTTTCACTTGAAATGAAAATGGCAAAACCAGAATACCAATTTTTTGGAAAAATGTTGGATATCCTGGATTCAGACCCAAGAGAAACTGTTTTTATTGATGACTCTGCAGAATGTATAAGTAGATCTTGTAAGATTGGCATGAATGGTGTACTCTATAAAAACTTTACAAATTTAATTATTGATTTAAACGCTTTAGGTGTGAATATTAATAATACTAAATAATTTTTGATTAGCTCATTCAAAAGAAAATTTTGTGAATAATTAATAATATTTAAGAAGATGATAAAAAAAAGAGTTTTATTAGGGGCAGCTTATTCATCAATTGAACCTTTAGGTTTATTACATCTTGGGGGTTTGGCACGTAATTTGGGTTGTGAAAGAAAATTTTATTTAGTCAAAAACCATGATTTTCAACCCTTCTTTGATATGGTTAAAGATTATAGACCCGATATTGTTGGTTTTACAGTTTATACTGGAAATCATATTCAGCTACATGAAGCTTTTAAAAAATTAAAAAGAGACTTTCCAAATATACAAACAGCAGTGGGGGGTTATCACCCAACTTATTTCCCGTTAGAGTCAATTAACCATGCAGATTTTGTTGTTATGAGTGAGGGTTTCAAAGCTTTTAGAGATATAATTAATGAAAATGCAGAAAAAGGTATTATCCCCTTAAAAGAATTAGAAAAATTCCCTCTTCCAGACAGAGTAGCATTCTACAAAGATTATCCTGAACATGGAAAGAGTAAAATAAAGAGTATGATTACGGGTACCGGTTGCCCATATGGTTGTACTTATTGTTATAATAGCAGTACATTAGAAGATTTAAAAATCTCTCCTAAAACCGCAGAACACTTTGTTAGACAGGGGATGGGAGAAAGATTATTTCCTCAAAATACGAGAGATCTAGAAGATATATTAAAAGAAGGAAGAGAAATTGCAGAAAACTGGCCCACGGAAATGATTTATTTTCAGGATGATGTTTTTGGTTTTGATGATAAAGTTGGGGGTTTTTTAGATCAACTATCTGAGACTTGGCCAAGTCAAGTTGACATACCCTTTCATGCACAGATGAGATGGGAAATGACAAAAAGTGATAAACGTTTAGATTACATTAGATCTGCTGGGGGATTTGGTTTAACCCTTGCAATAGAGGCAGCTGATCCCGATATGAGAAAAAATATTCTTGATAGGCATATGAATGATGAATTAGTATTTGAAGGCATGGAAAAATTGATGGATAAAGGATTCAAAGTTAGAACAGAGCAGATTACGGGATTACCTTGGGGGGTAACACCTAATATAACTTCCATGAATTTAGATGCTGATTTGGAAATGCTAGAATACAATGTAAGACTGATAAGAATGACGGGGGGCCCAACTATGGCATGGGCTTCTACACTTGTTCCATATTTAGGAACAAAAATTTATAATACTTGTGAAGAGTTTGGTTTTTATTTTAGTGATAATAGTGATATCCAAGATACTTTTTTTGAAAGAAGTGTCTTACGTTTTTTGAAAGAATGGTTAGGCCCAAAAAGAGCTAAAAAGTTTAAAGACAACCAAGAAGTTTGGCTTTCCCAAGATGAATTAGAAAGATATAGGGATCAAAATGCAGAATTAAGGAGAATATTTAATTTTGTTTCACTAGTGCCAGAAGGTCATAAGTTGGCAAGATCTTATTTAGAATCTTCCTTACCATTTAGCTTTGAAAGAATTGGCCAAGAAACAAAAAAATTTTTAGAAAATCGTTCGGATCAAGAATCAGTTAAGATTATGGGAAAAATTAGGAATTTACATAATTATTTTAATGGATTGGAGAATTGTGAAATAAAAAAGGAAATAATAAATCTAATTCCTTATTTTGCAGTGTTGCCCAAATCAGAATTAGCAATTGAAAGAGTTATAAATTATAGTGTCAAGAAAAAAGAAACAAAATTAGACACTATTACACTATCCACTGCTATAAGACATCACCTTTATGATGAAGTCTTATATTATACAGGAAACAAATCTAATACTAGTTTCAAGTTTAATGAACAAGTAAATCCAAGACAATCAGATAATAAAGTATAACTTTTTTTTATTCTTTATAACAATTTAACAGGCACAATAAATAAAAATAGACTTATCCATAAACTTATAATGAATTCAGAAGAAAATAAAGAATCTAAACAAAAAAGTGAAGATTTAAACAACATTAATACTATCACTAATAATAAAATTCCTTTAATGAATAATAGTGGCAAAATAATCATGGATATTAGCAATTCTAAATCAAATAACTTATCAGAATCTATAAAATCTTGGCTTAAACAAGATTATAATTTCTACTTCATAGCAATATTGGTTTTTGCTATTGCAATAAGGCTTTATTATTTTATTTTAACAAACGGACAACCTTTATGGTGGGATGAGTCAGAATATGCTGCTTTTGCAAATACAATTGCGCATGGATTTCCTTATGAAATTAGTGCTCAAAGGGTAATTTTATTTCCAGTTTTAATCTCTATACTATTTAAGATGGGGTTTGGAGAAATGGCTGCCAAATTTTTATTGGTTCTTATTCCATCTGTGTTAATTGTATTATTTACATATTTATTTGTTAAAGAAATGTATGACAAAAAAGTGGCAATATTAACAACAATTATTTCTTCATTTTTTTGGATTCACTTATTTTACACTCAAAGATTAATGAATGATGAACTCAGTTTTCTTTTTGGTTTAGTTGCATTTTTCTTGTTTTGGAAAGGTTATATTAAAGGAGATAATAAGCTCTATATTTATCTCTCTTCATTTTTAATTACTCTTAGTTTTTTATTAAGGCCCGCAGGAATATATTATGCTGCCATTTTGATTATATTCTTGTTAATAACCGAACAACATAAATTTTTGTTTAAAGCAAGGTTATGGATGATGGTTGTTGTTTTCTTCTTAACTTACTTGCCCCATATGATTTGGAGTTATTTTTATCATGGTATGTTTTATGCATTGCAAAATGCTGCTAATCCTGGGCAAGAAGCCTTCGGTTGGAATGTTATATCATTAATCCCAATTTATACTGAAAAAGCTCTTTTTATTGCGTTCATAATTGGGTTATTCACTTTATTGCCTATGGTCTTGAATTTTGATAGAATTATTAAGGGAAGCAAGAAATATAACGCAGATTTATTAATGGTTTTATTAATTTTATTCAATCTTGCCATAAACATATTTGTTCTAAGAAGTTTTGAAGACAGATGGTTAATGCCAATGTCCTTAGCCATATTTATATTTTCTTCCAAAGGATTAATATCAATTTATGAGTTTATTAAGAAAAATTTTAATAAAAATCTTGCAGTTATATTGATTATTGCTATATTGCTTTTTGGAGCTTATGAACATATCAACCACGGAGATCAAATCATAAAATTAAGAAAAGATAGTTATTTCCAAGTTAAAGAAGCAGGTTTATGGATTAAGGAAAATTCTAATCCTGGAGATAAAGTATTTTCTGCAAGTGTACCTCAAAATGCTTATTACAGTCAAAGAGAAACATTTAGATTCAACCAGTTCACTTCAACAGAAGAAAATGAAACACAGTTTTTAAATTTCTTAAATGAAAATTCTATAAGGTATTATGTGGTATCTGTTTTTGAAGTTTATCCCGCATATATGATTAGTTTGCCTGCCAAATATCCTCAAGTTTTTGTTCCATTAAGAGTATTTCAATCTGGTGAGCAGCCAATATTGATTATATATGAAATCAATAATAAAGAATTAGGTACAATTTTTCAACAACAATCTTTATAAATTCGCTTCTTAAGTTATATTCATGGATAAAAAGTGCAGAATTTGTGGGGATATCCTTAATGTTTTCTTGCCCTTTGGCAAAGTACCCATATCTAATACTTATCTTACTAAAGAACAACTTGATGGTTTAAACATTGGAGAGTTTAAGGAATATATGTATGATTTAGAAGCTGCATTTTGCAATAATTGCAAGATGGTTCAATTGACCGAATTTGTTCCTTATGAAAAATACATTACTCCTCAGGAAGATGGTTCTACTGAATATCTTTTTTATTCTTCAACATCTCAATTTATGCAAAAACATTTTGCAGAGTTTGCACAAGAAATAGCAACTAAATTCATGAAAATGAATGACTTAGTTGTGGAAATTGGAAGCAATGATGGCATAATGTTGCAAGCATTTGACCAAGCAAAAGTAAGAGTTTTGGGAATAGAACCTGGAACAAATGTAGCAAATGTAGCAAGAGCAAAAGGAATAGAAAATGTAACTGAATTCTTTACAGAAGATTTAGCAAGAAAAATTGTTAATACAAAGGGTAAGGCTAAGGCAATATTATCTGCTAATGTAATCTTAAATATTGGTGATTTACATGAACTAATGAGGGGTATAAACATTTTAATGGATGATAATGGTGTTTTTGTTTTTCAAGATCCATACATGCCTTACATTCTTGAAAAAAATTCATTTGATCAATTTTACGATGAACATGTTTATTATTTTTGTATAACTTCTTTACAAAACTTGATGAAAATGCATGGAATGGAAATTTTTGATGTTCAAGAACAAGATGTTCATGGAGGTTCAATGAGAGTGTATGTTAAGAGGCAAAGTGATTCTCGTCCAATATCTGAGAAAGTAAGAAAAATTCTGGAGCAAGAAGACAAAATTGGTTTAAATTCTTTTTCTACTTATCAAGCTTTTGCCGAAAGAGTTGAAAGAATAAAAAAGAATTTAAGAGATTTTTTAAGATTATTAAAAGAAAATGGTTATAAACTAGCAGGTTATGCAGCAACCTGTAAAAGTAGTACTGCTTTAAATTATTGTGGCATAGGAACAGAATTTTTAGATTACATCTCTGATTCCACTCCTGAAAAACAAAGGAAATTTTCGCCTGGAAAACATATCCCCATTGTTTCACCAGAACATTTTAGACAAGATAATCCCCCTTATACTTTATTGCTTGCGTGGAATCATGAAAAAGAAATTCTGGGGAAGGAGAAGGATTACTTAAAAAGAGGTGGTAAATTTATTATTTATAATCCTTGTTTGAGAATTGTTTAACTTTTGGATAGTTAGTTCTTAATAGATTTTATATAATTTTTGTATTCTTCTAGACCTTTAAAAGTATTTGGATTTGATGGGTTATATGTGACACTTAAATTTTCAAGTAATGTTATGGGTGTTAAAGGTATTAGTGCATGATAAACCCCCGCTTCAATAATTATTTCATCACCTTCATTAATTCTCTTTTCAAGTTCTATTTCTTTGTTCCATCTTAAATCTATAATTTTAAAAATTCCTTTTCCCGACACCACGTAATTTCTTTCTGGATTTTTAAAAGGATGAGTTGGTTTATGAAAGTGATTTCCAAATTCTGTTCCTGGCATTCCTCTAAATACTGTTTGTTGTTGGGAAGTTATTCCTTTGAATAATTCTCTCATAACCACTGTTTCATTTTCAATAATAGGCTTAATATTTGTGATAATAATCCCAGTATAATCTTTTAAATCATTCATAAATTTTCATAAACTTATTCATTTTTAAGCATTATTCTTATTTACTATATATCATCAATTTCTCTCAAAATTTCCTTTAATGCATTAATTGTCTTATCTTGCTGTTCTCTTGTTAATTCTGGGTACATCGGGAGAGAAAATACTTCTTTGCAAGCTTTTTCAGTATTGGGAAGATCTCCTTCTTTATATCCAAGATGTTTATATCCTTCCATTGTATGTATGGGCCACTCATAACTTACATTGCAAAATATACCTTTTTCTTTAAGCTTAGCAAGAATTTCATCTCTTTTTTTATGGCTCACGACATAAACATAATAAACACTTTCATTATCTTTTGATATTTTAGGGAGTTTTAAAGAAGTGTATCTAAGTTCATTATCATATCTCTTTGCAATCTCTCTTCTTTTAGAGATATATTCATTTAAGTTATTTAATTTAGTGAGCAATATAGCTGCATGTAATTCATCTAATCTTGAATTATACCCAGATTCTGTTGCAAGATATTTTCCATGCATACCATACATTCTCAAACCTCTAAGTCTTTCATA
>Ga0208375_1004313_pt1 | contig 11318 bp, 12 predicted proteins | sample RifOxyD1_FD_184038 | JGI IMG/M metagenome (GOLD analysis project Ga0208375, IMG submission 184038) | Soil microbial communities from Rifle, Colorado - Rifle Oxygen_injection D1 (SPAdes) | ecosystem: Environmental > Terrestrial > Deep subsurface > Rock core/Sediment | place: Rifle, Colorado... | reverse complement strand
CCAACAAACTTTTAAATATAAGCCCTTCTAATCTCTAAATTATGTCGGCAATAACCAACCAATTAAAGACAGTAGTCCTATTAGGCGCCTTATCAGGCCTTATGCTGTTAGTTGGCTATCTTATGGGCGGATTCAACGGATTGAGCATTGGGCTGGCATTTGCGCTCATAATGAATATCGGAAGCTACTGGTTCTCAGACAAGATCGTCTTGATGATGTACCGGGCAAAGGAAGCGACAGAAAAAGAGCAGCCGGAGTTATACAAGATCGTAAGGGAAGTGACCCATTTGGCAAATATTCCTATGCCTAAAGTGTATATCATCCCGACAGATTCTCCGAATGCATTTGCAACAGGCAGGAGCCCAAAGCATGCAGCAGTCGCATGCACAGAGGGGATAATGAAGATCCTCAGCAAAGATGAACTAAAAGGCGTCATTGCCCATGAGATCTCCCATATCAAAAACAGGGATATTTTAATACAGACAATTGCAGCAACAATAGCGGCTGTTATTTCTTACGCAGCTTTTGTAGTAAGATTTGGCGCAATATTCGGAGGCTACGGGGGAGACAGAGACAACAGAAATAATTTAGTAGAGCTTCTTGCACTAGCCATATTGGCTCCTCTGACAGCCACAATAATACAGCTGGCGATATCAAGGAGCAGAGAATATCTTGCAGATGAGACAGGCGCAAAGACAATCCATAATCCGATGGCATTGGCAAGCGCGCTGGAAAAATTGGAAAAGACAGCAAAAACCAACCCGCTCAGGTTTGGAAATCCGCAGACATCATCTATGTTTATTGTCAATCCTTTCTCAGCAACAAGCCTTCTGGCGCTGTTCTCAACACACCCGCCAATGAAGGAAAGAATAAAGAGATTGAGGGAAATGAGATAGGCCTGTAAATATTATTTCTTTGTGTGATAATAAAGATTAGCAGCATTAAGCCTGTGCTTTTGCCCATTTTCTCTGCTTCCTCACAGAGTATGAAAGCAGAGAAAATGGGCTTTTACATGCTTGACAAAATTAACAGATGGAATTATATCATTTTTTATATAATTATTTCAGGCAAAATATAAATTGCCTGAAAATATTCCAATAGGCGCAAGAAACTTTACATTTCCAATGAAAACTTTGCTATTTTTTCCAGGCAAACTATATTAAGCTTTATTCTGATCATTTTTTAGGCATTAATTGGCATTGAGATGGAGGAAAAATGAACACAGATAAAAGTATAAATAATAAAGCTATAAACAAAATTGATAGGCATAGTAATATAAAATTATTAACAAGCTTATTTGCGATGTTTTTTATATTTTCTTTAAGCACAAATGCAGCAAATAATGTCATCATCAGTGAAGTTCTGTATGATCCGATAACCACAGAAACAGGCGGAGAAGCAGTTGAATTATACAACCAGGCAGACAGCGATGTAGACATAAGCGGATACATAATAAGAACTGAATCATCTGCAGCAGATGCAACACTGCCATTAGGAAGCATAATAAAATCAAAAGGCTTTTTTCTTATAGCAGATGCAGGATGGTCTGCATCAAAAGACAACTCTTCATGGCCAGATGCAGATTATGAAGAGGCAGTCAGCATGACAAATACAGATGCTGGAGTTGCTCTTCTATACAACGGAACAATATTGGATGCAGTCGGCTGGGGAAATCCAATAAATATTACTGCCGGCCTATATGAAGGTACACCTACAAATCATGTAACTGAAGGAAATTCATTAAAGCGAATTAATCTGGAAGATACGGGCAATAACCTTAATGATTTCACAGCAGGCATTCCGGATCTGCAAAACAGCACATCATTTGTGCAGCAGACAAACACAACAGATGAAAATGCAAATCTTCTGATAAGCGCCGAGATAACAGGAAGCGCACCAAAAATACTTAATATATACATTGCAGATGACAACAAAGCAACTCAGAAATATGAAGTGAATCCTGTTCCAAACAGCAACAAAACCGTTGTTATCAGCGCAAATATAAGCGATGAAAACGGAGCAGATGATGTAAGCTCTGTCACTGCACTGATAACAGGTCCAGGATTATCAAAAAATGCTATCCTGACAAAACAATCAAATATAGATGCACTGACAGCAGCATTTTCAGGAAGTTTTAGCATGGCTTATTATAATCTTCCTGGCAGTTATAACGCAGCTGTAACCGCTACAGATCTTACAGCAATGAGCAACACTTCATTATCTGGCTTTGATTATACATCAATGACTGCTGTATTCATAGACACAGCATCCATGAGCTTCTCCAGCATAATGCCCGGCCAAAGCAGTGATTTATCCGGCGATACTAATCTGCAGACAATCAACATGCCGACACTGAAGAACATCGGAAACACGCAGTTCAATATCGGAATGTACGGAACTGATCTTGTGAACGGCCAAAGTGTGATTGGTGTGAATAAAATAGAATATACATTGGACGGCTTTGTGCAGACAGCTCCAATGACAAAATCTCCGGTAAACACCAACAAAGCTTTAGGTGTTAATTCTCTGCTTGGACTTGGATTAAGGCTTAATGTTCCTGTGGGAATACCAACCGGAAGCTATGCAGGGGGTGCTACAATTGTTGCGCTGCCTTAACAATAACGAAAATCCACCGCTCGGGTCTATCTCCGGCCTAAAGGTCGGAGTTTTCAGACCCTCGCTTAAAATGTGGATTTTCGGAATTGAAAATCGGCGCACTAAAGTGCGGGGTTTTATACCTGCGCCGATTTTCAATAAAATCTATTTTTTATTATTTTTTATATTTATTTTTAATTTTATTTTTCCTTTGGCTTATGCTGACGGCATAGGCATATCGCCGAATAAAATAGATTTTGGGCTTTTGGAAAAAGGAAGATACAGCGCAGAAACAACAATATACAATCCAAATGATTTTGACATTAAATTTAATATTGAAAAATACGATAAAAATACAGGATTCCTGCCTGAGAGCGGGATTATACCTGCAAACGGCCAGCAAAAGATAAAGGTTATTGCCAATGCTGTAAAAGATGGGGATTATTCCTCAGTTGCGGTGATAAAAATATCCTCGCAGAACAGCATTATTCCCGCTGTAGGCCTGCAGACAGATTATAGTGTGGAAGATGATGATGAAACTGATGTCAGTGAAATAACCGAGCCAGCAGAAACAAGATATGCTGAAGAGAAGCAAAGTGATCAGACAGCTTATGTGCTGGCTGCTTTGATAATAGCCAGTTTGATCGGCATTTTGCTGTTCATCTTGTTTGTGATGTGGAAATGCGAAGAATGAGAAGTATATTATTAAAAAACTCACGGCATTATCCCAAAAAATGCCAATAATAACCTGTCAACTGCCCGGATAAGCCCAAAGCCATTGCCTTCAATCAATACACATGATCCTTTTGCCGTTATTTTTGTCGTGTTGCTTATCTTGATGTAAATGGCCGGGAAATTAGTCTTGCAGCCGTCAACAATCGGCCTTGATTTGCATGCGCCTGTCTCATTTTTGCTGCATGCTGCGTATGGCGCAATATTAAGGACGCCCATAAGGTTCTGGCTGAGGTCTGATGCTGCCAAAGCCACATATGAAAGATTTTCCGCTTTTGGATCAAAGGTTATGTATGTTGAATTAAATCCCAGAAAACCGCTGTAGTTCCCTTCAAACTGTATATCTTCAATCTCCTTCGGCCCATATCTCAGCTGGACATTATATTGCTGGCCTGTCTCCTGCCTCATGAATCTTGTCATCAAAGTATCGCTGAACCTTACGAAGCTGTATCCGTTGTACATATATCCCTGGCCAGAGCTTAATTTCCCGTTGATATTAAGGTCATGAAGATCATCAATTGTCTTTGGCGGGGCTTTTATCTTATAGGCTATGCCGCCGAATATAAGAATAAATGCCAGTATGATTAGGGCTATAAGAATGAACATATTTTTGTCTTCTTTTATGCTGGCTTCCTTTTCATTCTTTTTCCGGAATTCATCATCCTCTTTCTGTATGGCCGCTTTTTCATGCTTTGCCATCTCAGCCTCATAGACAGACTCAGAGACAAAGCTTATTTTTTTCTCAGGCTTATGCTTTGGCCTGGCAGAAGCTGCATCAGTCTCTTCCTGTCTATTATCTGCTTTTTCCATGCTGAACCTTTGCGATTATCCTTCCAAATAAATTATTGTATCTGGGTGTCATTCATTTTTATTACATCATAAAACCCATAAATGATCCTATCCCTTATTTTTGCAAAGTCGTATTCTGATGCGACTGAAACAATGATGCAGTTGCTGCTGACGCTTATCTTTGTGTCTCCCTGCTTGAATCTTACCACAGGGATAAAAGACGTCGCATTTGCGCAGGTTATCACCGGCTTTTCAAATTCATTCTGTTTTGTGAATGCATAGATCATATCTATCTTATTCTTCTGGTCTTTTGAGATCATATCCATCAGGTCATATTCAACGGCGCCTATCGCATCTTTCAGCCGGTCATCCGGGTCAGATGTGAAATAGACTGCCCCTGAATCTTTTATCATGCCTATTGCGTTGCCTTTGTCTTCTATATTCTCAACCTGGCTTGGGTGGCTGTAGAATAAAATATTATTGCCGTTTATCCTAACAGACCACCTTCCGTTTGCCAGCGGTTTTACCGGGAATCCGTTGTATTTCTCTGATGCAAGAAAATCAGTTGATACATAGCCAATCACGCTTAATGACATTATTGCGATTATGAATATGCCATAAATCATCTGCCTGCTCATCTTTTTCTTGGGCTCGGGCATATTATCCGGCTCTGCATCCATATTCCCTGATCTCCGCTTAAATTTCCTCATACAGGCAGGGGATTTGATGTAGCTTTTAAAGTTTATTGAAAATTGCGGGACTGAAGCAGGGCATTAAACCCTCAAATTCCTAACAATATAAAAAAATTTAATAAGCCCAATGCCTTTAATACACCAAATATGGCAAAAAAAGAGGTATTTGACAGGATTAAAGATAGGATTGACAGTTTTGAAGATAAGCCGGATGAAGAAGCATTTGACACAAAGAAATGTATCCATGATCATTTCCGCGTTTTCTCTTATTTCATCATCTTTGTCATACTCGCATTTGCGCTGTTTTCAAACGGGATATACAAGATCAACTTTTCAGGCCTGACAGGATCAACTGTGATAGACACCGGCAGCGCTGAAACCGGCTGGCAGGGTATGATAAACAGCGTCATATATATCGCCGCGCTGGTCATACTGATTGAAGCAGTATATTTTATAGATAAGGCAAAATTAAGGCATATATCAGATAAGCCTGCGAATGCCGACGCATCTTTGGACAGGGGTGTTGCGGAATATATTGTAAAAGCGAGAGAGCTTGGATTCAATGATGATGTCATAAAAACCCGGCTTGCAAAAGTCGGCTGGGATAAGAATATGCTTGATTCTTTCTTTGTTGGGAAATAGGAGAGTTATGCAAATACAGAAGCCACAAAATCACCTACAAAATGGGTTATGATTATAACAAGAACAGCGATGGCAATATGCTCGCCGATGACTTTCCACGGCTTTGTTTTTTCTTTTCTTGCAATAACATAGCTGAAAAATCCAAGCAGCAGCAAACCCCATGCTATGCTTGCGATTATTGCTGTTGAAAGATCAAGAAATACTACCGGAACAATGAATGTTGCAGCAAAAACAAACTTTGAAAGGAATGTCGCGAATGTAGATTCCCATATCTCTTTGGTTGTGTTTTTACCTGCGGCTTCCTGGGAAATATGGATTCCTAATGCATCTGAAAATGCATCTGCAACTGCTATGGTCATTATGCCACCAAGAATTGCAAGCTTTGAATGCGTGCCTGAATGAAGGCCGACAATAAGGCCCAATGTTGTTATTATCCCTGATGTAAGGCCAAAGCTTAATCCGATGTTGAATGAAGGCTTTAGTAGTTTCATAAGGATATTCTGTTGAATTCATATAAAAAATTTGTTATTTGGGGATTGGTTTGCTGGTATAGTAAAATACAGACAGCTCTATTACTCTCAGTCTATTTTCCCTGCTCCCTCACAGAGTGGGGAAGCAGGGAAATAGACTGGAGATAGATAATACTTAACAATTGAAGGTATTCTGTTTCCATTAAAAAAAGCGCCCAGCCTCAATGATGTTCAATCACAGCAAGCTTAAAAGCCGCGTGCCTGCTCATGGCATCTACACGGCCGGGCAAAGGTGGGAATAAAGCAAGATTTAAAAAACTATCTGGAACATGTTTTAAAAAAGTTTAATTTTTTCCTCTCATTGAATCAAAAAGAGAGTCAGCCGCTGTTTTTCCACCAGTAACTGTCATAAAACTGCTTAAAGGCATATGCAAATACTGGCATATCAAAGCAATTTCCGATGGGCGATTTACAGGACGACCATGTAAAAATATAAAAGAATGATATTGAGCGCCAGGAATGAAACCCATATCTCTTGCAAAACGCCCTACTGCCAGAGATGCAGCTTCTTCTTTAAGATGTGCTTCTCTCATTAAATGATCTGTGAGTTCTTTGTGGGTGTTAGGTTCTAACTCAAAATATGATGGGCCGCCTACACTACCTCCTGGCCCAACACAATACGTTCCATTATCTAAGATACAAAACATTAATTTATACCAAGGTAATCTCTCTTCTAGGTCGGGGATTTTTACAGATAAAATTTTTTTAACATCAGTGACTATCCTTTTGTCGTTAAATTCCTGCCCAATTATGTAAAAAGACATAGCAGATGATACAACTGCCTCTGGTGCCTTAAATTCCATGCGACCCAGATATTTTTTACATACATCATCCCATGCTAAACTATCAATAGAAGAAGCTACATCCCTTAAAGCAGCCCTTATTTCATCAACCAATTGCTGATCATTACTCGCCATGTTTTAAGTAGAATAAGCAGGGATATTTAAAGATTACTTAACTGAATAAGAGGGTATGCTTAAAATATTATTTTTTCTTTCAATCTTATAATGCATCCCTGCAAACTCCCCATCTCCAATTCTATCACATATCTCGCCTTCTTCTTAAACCTGTGATAATGAAACGGCATGAAATTCTCAAGTATCTCAACAACTCTTTTATTCCGGTCCAAGAGCACAACATCAATCGGATAGAACACAAAGATCATATGCAAACTAACTCTTTCTTCCCGACCAAGATCAAAAACCAACGGCGTCTTCTGAAAGCCAAACATCAGCCCAAGAGCCTGTCTATATTTGTCCGTACAAAGCTTATAACCTCTGGCTATCAGCCTGCCTGAAGCTGTTTTCATGGATTTGGCCATATAGCCATTTAAAATAAAAGTATTTATAAATGTTGAGGCTATTTTTAAAGGTATATTTATAAATCATTTATAAAGCTTAAACACCGCGGGGGTGCGTAAAATGAGCGCTAAAGATATGAAAGTCGTTAATATAGTTGTTTCATCTTCATTAGGTCATGATATACCTCTTGAAAAGATGGCTGCAACACTTCCTAACACAGAATACAACCCAGAACAGTTTCCAGGGCTTGTTCTTAGGATAAAAGAGCCTAAAACATCTGCTTTAATCTTCAGCTCAGGTAAAATCGTCTGTACAGGGGCAAGATCAATGGATAAGGTCCAGGAATCTATTGATAAGATCATAAAAAGCGTAGAAAAGATAGGAATTAAGATCACAATAAAGCCGGAAATCAAGATCCAGAATATCGTTGCATCAGGCAGCGTTGGCATGGATTTAAACCTTAATGTGCTGGCTATGAAGCTGGAAAACACCGAATATGAGCCGGAACAGTTCCCAGGGCTGGTTTACAAGCTTGCCGAAGCTAAGGCAACATTCTTATTGTTCAGCAACGGAAAGGTTGTATGCACCGGTACCAAATCAGAGAAAGAAGTGCATGAAGCCCTTGACAAACTGATTGAGCATCTAAAGGATATACTCAAAAAGAAGTAGATAGGCGGATAGATAGGCTGGAAAACAACAAACAATAAAATATACCTTTTTTTCTTTATATTGCTATAATATTACACGCGCCGGGGGTTTTAGGCAAAAGAGTGTGATTCTTTAATGGAGCCAGTCGAACAGATAAGGAAGTTTGGGGAATTTATACAGCTTAATTACTATGCTGAGCTTCTTGAAAGAATAAACAAAGGCCTTAGTTCTCTGACAATAAAATTTAATGATCTGGCAAAATTTGACCCTGAGCTTGCAGAAGCGCTGCTTGACAATCCTGAAGAAACCATAAAAGCTGCAGAAATTGCAATAGAGGGATTTGACCTTCCTGTAAAAGTAAAGGATTTCAGGATAAGATTTTCCAATCTGCCAGAAAGCCAAAAATTGATGATAAGGGATATCAGAAGTTCGCATATTTCAAAATTTATATTCACAGACGGAATTGTGAGGCAGAAATCAGATGTACGGCCTCAGGTGACATCTGCAAGATTTGAATGCCCAAGCTGCGGAAACATAATCTCTGTCCTTCAGCTGGACAATAAATTCAGGGAGCCGACAAGATGCGGCTGCGGAAGAAAGGGGAAATTCAAACTGCTGAGCAAGGAGATGGTTGATGCGCAGAGAATTGTGCTTGAAGAGGCTCCTGACAATCTTGATGGCGGAGAGCAGCCGAAAAGAATGGATATTTTCCTTAAGCATGATCTTGTAAGCCCATTGAGCGACAAGAAAACAAATCCAGGCACAAGAATAAAGATTGTGGGAATCACAAAGGAAATTCCAATAACACTGAAAGAAGGCGGCCAGTCAATAAGATTTGACCTTCTGATTGAGGCAAACTGCATAGAAGCTGTTGAAGAGGATTTCGGCGACATAATAATAACAAAAGAAGAGGAAGAAAAGATAAAGGAATTGTCAAGAGATCCGAAAATATATGAAATTCTGATCAATTCAGTCGCTCCGACAATATGGGGATTTGAAAAGGCAAAGGAAGCGATAATCCTCCAGCTTGTCGGCGGAAGCAAAAAAACAAGAAAAGACGGCATGCACACAAGAGGCGACATACATATTCTTCTTATCGGCGATCCCGGCGCAGGAAAATCTCAATTATTAAAAAGCGTGCAGAAGATCGCGCCAAAATCAAGATATGTCTCAGGAAAAGGCGCATCCGGAGCAGGGTTGACAGCTGCTGTTGTGAGGGATGAATTCCTAAGAGGATGGGCATTGGAAGCCGGCGCATTGGTCCTTGCAAATAGGGGATTCTGCATGATAGATGAACTGGATAAAATGACTACTGAGGATAAAAGCGCAATGCATGAAGCATTGGAGCAGCAGACAGTCACAATATCAAAAGCAAATATCCAGGCATCGCTGAGAAGCGAGACAACAGTGCTTGCTGCAGCAAATCCCAAGCTGGGAAGATTTGATCCGTATGAAATGATCGCAAAACAGATTGATCTGCCTCCTGCACTGATCAGCAGGTTTGACATGATATTTGCAGTAAAGGATGTTCCTGACACAGAAAGAGACGGCAAAATGGCCGGTTTCATACTGGAATTGCATCATGATGTAGAAGGCAAAAAAGCGGATATTGATTCTAATCTGCTCAAAAAATTCATTTCTTATATAAGAAGAAACATAAATCCCTCATTAAGCGAAGGTGCGATAGAGGAAATAAAAGAGTATTATGTAAGCATGAGAAATTCCGGCAGCACTGAAGGCGGAGTTCAGCCTATACCAATAACTCCCAGGCAGCTGGAAGCATTGGTACGTTTATCAGAGGCATCTGCAAAGATAAGGATGGCAGACAAGGTCACAAGAAAGGACGCAAAAAGGGCGATAGAACTCATCACCTACTGCCTGACACAGATCGGGCTTGACAGGGAGACAGGGAAGATTGACATTGACAGGATAAGCACAGGAATATCATCTTCTGAAAGGAATAAGATAGTGATGATAAAAGAGATAATCTCTGAACTGGAGAACAAGCTTGGAAAAATCATCCCTATTGAAGATGTCATCAAGGATGCAGGAACAAAGGGCATTGAAAGAAGCAAGGTTGAGGAAACAGTTGAAAAGCTCAAAAGATCCGGGGATATATTTGAGCCAAGAAGGGGATTTGTGCAGAGGATATGACCATAAAATGAATATTGTGGCTGATTAATTTTAAAATAATAGATATATACTCTTCATATTTTTATAATGCAGTGATGCTGATGGAAATCATATCAGAAAATGGGGATCTTGAAAAAAAAGAGATAAAGGAATTCCGTGGGAGGCAGACTGCCGTAAAAGTATGGATAAAAGACATTGTGAACGGAAGCTATGTCATAAAAAAAGGTTATGAGCCGAATTATATACTCGCCGCAAATAAGATAAAGGTTTCCCGCGCAAATATAATCGGTGTTGTGGTGGGAAAATCAAGCACAGACATACTCAACTACAGCTATCTTGTGATTGATGACGGAAGCGACAAGATAACAGCGCGGGCTTTTGACAATAGAGACCTACTTCTTGATTTCAATATCGGCGATATGGTCAACATAATCGGCAGGCCACGGGAGTATGGGAAGGAGATCTATATCGCCCCTGAAATTGTAAAAAAGATACTTGACAAAAAATGGGTTGAGATAAGAAAGATAGAGCTTATGGGCCAGGAGAGATATCTTTTGAGCAGAGAGGCTGAAAAGGCCGCCGGAAATAGAGATGATGAGGAAAGCAGTGAAAAGATACAAGAAGAAATAATTGTGGATGATATCATCCCGAACAAGGCAGAGAAGATAATCTCTGCCATAAGGCAGAATGACAGCGGAGACGGCATGGAGATAAATGACCTGATCCAGAAAGCCGGATTGGATGGCGATTCAAAGATAAAAGAGCTTCTTATGCAGGGCGATATATTTGAGGTCAAGCCAGGGAAAGTCAAAGTGCTGGAATAGGATCACATCAAAAATATATTGAAAATTATTTGATAAATCAGCCCAAAGATCAAAACAAAACCGGCGTGATATACACTTCTATAAACGCAGCTATGACTAGGATGACAACCGCTGCCATCAGGAGGTCTGCTGTGTCAACAGCTATTTTTTCCAGGGTGTCTGCATTGAAGTCATGCTTGATGACCGCAACAGAGATTATCCCTCCTGCCAGCCCTCCTACAAAATACGCCAGTACCTCAGGTATCCCATGCACAAGATATCTCATCATCCCTACTGAAAAGATTGAAAAATAAGAGGATAGCTTTACCAGCCCTGTGGCATTCGCAAGCGCGGCAAAATCATTCCTTATATATGTGCCGATCGCAACCGCTATGACTGAGGAATTCCATATAAGGATGAATATTGCGCCTGCGCCGTAAAAGAATGAGAAAA
>Ga0208375_1004311_pt1 | contig 11320 bp, 8 predicted proteins | sample RifOxyD1_FD_184038 | JGI IMG/M metagenome (GOLD analysis project Ga0208375, IMG submission 184038) | Soil microbial communities from Rifle, Colorado - Rifle Oxygen_injection D1 (SPAdes) | ecosystem: Environmental > Terrestrial > Deep subsurface > Rock core/Sediment | place: Rifle, Colorado... | reverse complement strand
CAACAAATTAATTTGAGCTACGATATAACCAACCTTAGCTGGTGCTTCATAGCTTAATATTTCTGTTTCAGTTGCTATTTCTCCTACCACCATAGCCGTGAGCAAGGTCGGCGCCCAAATAGTCTCCTTAACGCGTTTCTTTAAATCTGCATCCAAGTTAGCTAATGACTGCTGATTTAATGGTTTAAGAGCGGCTTGAAAATATTTATCATAAACTTGGGCTTCATTTTTTGATTTGGTTATCCGCTCGGCCAAATTACCAACAGCCACGATTGCTATTCTTTCTGACGAACTATCACAGTGCTCCTTGATAATTGTACTTAAGTGTGTTAAATCATCCAAATTTATGCTACTGGGTAATTCTAAAAAAACAAAAGGCGATTGGGAAAAAATCGTTGATAATAAATTAACTGGTACAGCCAAATTCACTGGCAGTCTATCAACACTACGAAGCAATAAAGGAAAGTTAACTTCGGCTCTTTCTTTAAGGCTATGAGTAAATCCAGTAGCGATTAAAACTTCGCCCTTGGTTACAACATCACCCCACTCCGCAAAAGAATATGATAGCTTGGGTGCTTGTAATAAATTACAAACCCCGGAGATAGTCTGAGTATAACCTATAATTATAATCAGACTGGGTTGGCGAGCATATAACTCGTGGGCTAAACGATCAATTGCTTGCTTGGTTTTAGCTAAGCGCCGCTGTACTAAAGGCGACAGTTTGGGTAAAAGCAGGGGAGAGTTGGGAATTAAAGCGGCTCCGATTATTGGCATATTAAAAATTAGCTATTACGGGTTCGCCTAAATCATGCAAGGCCAAGGCGACCGGGGTAGTGACGATCACACTTTGCCAGTCAAAACCCAGTGCTAAAAAGTCCTCAGCTGACCGGAAAGGACGACGCTCGCCATTAGAGATCAAATAAACCGCCGGCTCATCAGCTGATCGTACCAGCTCGCCATCACGGAATAATACTGGCTCACCGGTGGTATAACCGGCTAAATCAGCGGCTGACTTAGCGATTATTTTTCTGTTGGCAAAATTAACCTGCATTATTTCTCGTGACCAAATCGGACGCTTAATCCCATCCTGCACCCAATAAACTCCGCCGCTTGTTTTATCCTGTAAGAGTGCCCCCAGCGGATACAAACTATTTATCGTGATCGGTTGGCCTTCATGATAATCTTTCAGGTCAGTCTCAGTTACGTTAATTATTTCCTCAGGGTTCACGCCAATACGCCGCAAGGCCTCAGCTGAAGCAAAGCCCCTTAATTCATCGTCAACCAATAAATAGACGGTGCCGCTCGGAATTTTTAAATAAGAATAATTAGAAAATTTAATCTCCAAGCCAAGAGGATATTTCAACAAGTCGGTCTGGCTAACCGACAAAACTCTGTCAAAATCACTGTAGCGTGAAAGATAAACCGATTTGTTGGCAAAAGCGCGTCTAAAACCATTTTCAATTAACCAGACCTCGCGTTCACCCTCAACATTAAGCAAGGTCCCATCCGGGTATATTTGAGCAAAAAATCTTTCCCAAACTTGGGAGAATAATTCGTTGCCATGAAGGTGCGGAGTATAAGTGTAAAGTGCCGCCGTCGCTTTATTGGCTGGCGTCACTATCAAACCATCAACCTGTTTAGCAATCCCCGGGCCAAAACCTGACGAGGTTTGACCATTAGATTCCAACTCAACTAAATAAACAGTGCTGATACGCTTGGCCGCGTTATAAACTTGGTTATAAAAACCTTTAAACTTTTGAATTAATGGATCGTCAGTACTACAACTGTCGCAAACAGCATAACCGGTTGCCCAATCATATTGCGAGGGCAGTGGTGTACCATCTTCCACCAAACTTTGTTCTTTTTGAATTAAAGCTAACAAAAATTTGGGACTGATCTGAAAATCTTGAGCTGATTGATAAATAACCTGAGCGGCCGATAGCCGAGTAATCGGGTCAGAATAATTAGCTAAGGAGCTGCTCTTGCTCACTAAAAAAGACTGGATTTGATTTAAATCCATAGACTGATAATCGGTCAGATCATAATCCGAAATTATATAATTATAAGCAAAATTAGTTTGGGCGGCTAAGGGTGCGGACGGCCAAAAGCTGCTGGCCAAAAAAGCTAGCATAATTAGTATAAAAAATAAGCGTGATTTACGCTGTGTCATACATAAGCATTATACCATGATTACTGGCTAATAGGCATCTTATCATGTTAAGATTTAGTTATAATATATGCGAGTATTTGTTGCTATTGAATTGGCGCCAGTCTGGCAAGAAAAAATAACAAAAGCTACATACCCCCTAAGACAAACTTTACGGGGTAAATGGGTAGAGCAGCATAACCTGCATCTTACCTTGGCTTTTATTGGTGAGGTTAAAGACACAGACTCTCAGGTAATAGCCCAGCAACTAAAAATAGCTATTGCCCCTATAAGAACGTTTGAGCTTGTTCTGGGTAATATTGTTACCTTACCACCAAAATCTCCACGTTTAATTGCTTTTTCTTTTAAACCCTCAGCTGATTTCTTAAGACTGCAACAAGCAGTAATTAACAGCCTTAAGAAAATTAAAATACCAGCTAGCTCTTTAAAACCTCACTTAACTTTAGTTCGCCTTAAATCGCCGCTATTTAAATCAACGCTACCGGTTATGCCAGCTTTGAATATAAAGTTTACAGTTAATCAGCTTAGCCTGATGCAAAGCACTTTGACACCAACGGGGCCTGTTTACAAGCGTCTGGAAGCCTTAAAATTGAGCTCTAAAGCGCCTCAGGGGCCTCTTAGGCCTAATATTGCGATCTGTATAATCAACCCAAAAAATGAGGTTCTTTTGATTAAGCATCGTGAACATATAAAAGAATACTGGCAGTTTCCACAAGGCGGTGTTAAAACAGGCGACAGTTTTGAACAAACAGTTAAACATGAACTTAAGGAAGAACTGGGCTTGCTCAATATCCATATATTAAAACTGCGAGAAAGGATTTATAAGTATAATTGGCCCAAAAAGCTTATTCGCACTGGCCAAGACCTTGAAAAGAAGGGGTATATTGGGCAAGAACAAAGTTTGGCTATTGTTAAAGTGAATGAAATTCGACCAAAATTAACTCCAGACCCTCGTGAAGCCGCGGCCGTACATTGGTTCCCAATCTCTCGGGTAATGAAAGCATTAAATCCAATTCGACGACCTATGGGTAAACTAGCTATGGTAGAATTAAATAAGATGATTACTAAAGGCTCATAATTATGGTCAGAGTACGTTTTGCCCCTTCCCCAACCGGTGAATTACATTTAGGCAGTGCCCGGACAGCGCTGTATAATTATCTATTTGCCAAAAAGAATGATGGCAAATTCATCATGCGCTTGGAAGACACTGATCAGGAAAGATTGGTTGAGGGCAGTTTAAAAAGAATGTTAGAAGGTTTGGCTTGGTTAGGTTTAACCTGGGATGAAGGTCCGGATATTGGCGGACCTTATGTGCCTTATATTCAATCGGAGAGACTACCTATCTATAAAAAGCAAGCTGATGAATTAATCAACCGGGGTGGAGCTTACTACTGTTTTTGTTCAGCTCAACGTTTGGAGGTTTTACGCCGCGTGCAAGAAGCGGAAAAACAAATCACCAAATACGATCGAGCTTGTTTGAATCTTAAGCCTGAAGAGATAAAAGCTAAACTTGAAGCTAAGTTACCCTATATTGTCAGGTTAAAAATACCCGCCGGCCAAACTATTTTTAATGATTTAATCCGCGGTCAGATAAAAGTTGATAATACCAGCTTAGATGATTCGGTTTTATTAAAATCAGATGGTTTTCCAACTTATCATCTGGCTAATGTGGTTGATGATCATTTAATGGAAATTACGCATGTGATCAGGGGGGAGGAATGGCTACCTTCCACACCTAAGCACTTACTGATTTACCAAGGCTTTGGTTGGAGTACGCCGGAGTTTGCTCACTTGCCAAATGTACTCAACGAGAAAAAAACCAAACTTTCCAAGCGCAAGGATGGTGAAGCTGTTTGGGTGCAAACATATCAAGCGCAAGGTTATCTGCCTGAGGCTATGGTTAATTATTTAGCCTTTCTAGGCTGGCATCCAAAAGATGACCGGGAATTTTTTACCCTGGCGGACTTAACTAAAGAGTTTGACTTGTCTAGGGCTCAAAAAGCCGGGGCTATTTTTAACTTAGCAAAATTGAATTGGCTAAATAGTTCTTATCTCCGCCATTTACCTGTCTCAGAATTAGATAATCTTTTAAAGCCTTATTACGAAGAAATGTGCGCCAGCTACAATCAGGCACCACGCGATACCGGCGCTTTAACTGAATTAATGCGTGACCGATTAATTACCTTGGCCTCAATTAAAGAGCACGCTTCTTGGTTTTTTCGACCGCAAGTTGAACTCAATACTGAAATTATAATTCCAAAAAACAGCACACCTGAAAAAACTTTACATGCCATAAAATCAGCTCATCATGTGCTGCAGAGGCTTACTAGCTGGACCAGCCAAGAAATCAAAGATGCTCTGGAAGTTCTGGTCCGCCCCGGCACTTTTAGTCGGCGTGATATCTTATGGCCGGTCCGTTTAGCTTTAACTGGCGAGAAAGAATCACCTGATGTTTTTGGTGTAGCTTGGGTATTGGGACAAAAAGAAACCCTAACACGACTGGCCCAAGCCGAAAGTTTATTAGCCGATTAAGACATGAGGAAATTTGCAACAGCTTTTATCTGTTTACTATTTTTTATAGCCTTACCGGTGGCAGCAGTTGATGATAAGGTGATTGATCTGAATAATCAAATTCAGACTAAACAGCAGGAGCTGGAGACACTAAAGAAGAGGATTGAGACTTACCAAAATGCTATTGTTGATAAACAAAACCAAGTTTCATCACTACGTAACCAATTAAATATTCTAGATGATAAAATAGAGCAAGCCGCACTTGAGTTGGAGGCTAATGAATTAAAATTAAATACGGTAACATTGCAGATTCAGGCAGTCACATTGGATATTGCCGCTCGCGAAGCTGATATTTCTCAAAAAAAATCCCAAATTAGTGAACTCGTTCGCCAGCTTTATCAAGCTGATCAGAAAACTTTGCTTGAAGTCTTAGTCCTGAACTCATCCTTGGGCGCTTTTTTTGACCAGCTTAATTATTTAGAGGAACTGGAAAAGGCCTTACAAAATGACATTGCTGATCTTAAGATCGTCAAGGCTGAATTGGTACGGCAACAACAAAACTTGGCCAGTTACCGGGTGCAATTGGTTAAATCAAGGGAAGAAATTGAATTAGCCAAAGCCAATTTGGAATCTGAACAGCAAACCAAAGCCTTAATCTTGCAGCAAACCAGGCAATCAGAAAATCGTTACCAAACGCTACTCGCGCAAACTGAAGAGGAGCGTACCCAGGCTAACCGGGAAGTGGCTGAACTGGAATCGGAAATCAGAAACCGTTTACAACTAGCCGGCCCCGAGGCCTTAGCCCAATTAGGTGATACCAATTTTATTTGGCCGGTAACACCTAATAAAGGCATATCAACTTATTTTTACGACCCGACTTATATTTTCCGCCGTTATTTTGAACATCCTGCTATTGATATTCCCAAACCCCAAGGTACAGCTATTAAAGCCGCGGCTTCAGGCTATGTCGCCCGGGCTAAAGCCGCGGGCTTAGGTTACAGCTATATAATGCTAGTGCACAAAGATGGCTTTGCCACTGTTTACGGTCATGTCAGCCGTATTGACGTAGAAGAGGGGACTTATGTTACCAAGGGGCAAACCATTGGCGCGGTTGGCGGCCTGCCTGGCACCTCTGGCGCCGGGCGCTTAACTACTGGGCCACATTTGCATTTTGAAATCCGTTCTAATGGTATTCCCGTAAACCCGCTGGAGTATTTACCTTGAGGCTAGGGGACCAATATAAATAAAAATCCCCAACTGTTCTCCATACAGTTGGGGGAATTAATATTTTATAAAGTTTTATCTGTCGCGTCAGATTTTTTTTGATCTGTTGCTTGTGTTTTTTCCTCCAGTTTTTCAGTGAGTGCTACTTTGATTTCATTGGCTGACTGGGTGATGAATGGCAAAGTGGATAAGAAGTCGGCAACTTTATCAGCGGTAATTGCCAAGGCTGTTGGCATGCCGGGGTGTTTCCCGCTAACCAACTCCTGTGCTATTACTAAGGCATTAGCTGCCTTTTCACCAAGCGTTTCTTTAACTGCCTCAATTAATAGTTTACGGGCTCCAACAGTACCACGAGCAACTTCGATAGTTTCTAAGGCTTCAGCAATTCCTCTTTGCTGATTTCTCAAGCCTTGCTGTACAGCCAAATCTTTTTCAGCTATAGCAGTTTTTGCACCCATATCAGCCAAGGTTTTAGCATTAACTATTTTATAATAACTTTCCTCAGGGTCAACCTTCTCAAATAAGATTTCACGTACCTCTATGTTGTATTTACTAAGAAGAGCAGTCAGGTGCCTGTGTAAATCCTTGCCTAACACCTCTTGGGCTGTAAGAATCTCTTCCGCGGTATGCCCTTCAATAAACTTCATTGTCCATGAAGTGACTTCCGCTTGCAGATAACCATTTACTAAATCTTCTTGGCTACCAAATCGTGCTTTGCAAAATGGCACTGCCTCAATTGGTATTGAGATCTTTGCATTTAGATCAACATTCATATAAACCTTGTCTTTACTTAGACGACGGATGGTATTTAGATTTTTATCGAACGGGCTCATGGTCTTGTTATCAGACCAATATAGAACCATGATTGAAGTTATCCATGAATCCAACTCTAAATAATCTGTATTAAGTGGATATCTCTGCCCAGGGCCAATTGCTACACTCCAAATACCGCCAATAAAACCAGGACGGACAATCGGATTAAATTTGAAATTCGATGGGGTAATATCATGTCCTTGCGGCCCGGTGGCAGATACAACCGCCAGTGCCTGATTAGCTGGAACATTTGTTGATTCTACTTGTTTTACCACTATTAAATGCTTATTAAAAGCATATGAGCCAGGCAAGATTGGGGTAAGCTGTGGTCCTGCATAAATTTGACCAGTTAAATTAGTATAGTTACCGTGTTTAGAACAATCCCAGCTGATTACGCGGCGCAGAAGTTCCGAACCAAACTTATATTCTCTATCCCATTGTTTCCACCATATATCCTCAGTGAGTTTCTTGAGTTTCTTTTTCCATTCAAGCTCGTTTAAGTATAAATCATACCTGTCCTTATCTTCTCTATACTTAACTAAATCCCCCTCATATTTTTTCCGTTTCTGAATATATTCATGCTGGTCTTTTGGAGAAACCTCTCCTTTTGGTACCTCGGGCTCTTCGGGTTGTTGTGGTTCAAGTACTTCTTCATAACTATATATTGACATTGGCTGAGGCATAATATCAACCACATTATTTGAGCAAACTTTGCCTAAATCACCATATTTTAACAATTGAGATTTTAATACAGCTATTTTTTCCTCCGACATTTCTAACCATTCTTTTTCTAATTTAGCAAAAGCTTCATCTATCTCTTCAGTGTTTTTTTTATTTAGATCAGGCATTTCTAGCAAAGGTAGCTTATAATCTTTAGGCGGCCATTTTTCATAATCACCAATAAAATCATTCCAGCCACCATGACGCCAAACTGGTAATCCGTTTGGTATTGGGTCACCATTTTGCAATGTGACTAAACCGATTTTTCCTGACTCAACAGTTGTCAAATTAAAATCAGTTTCTTTAAAGCCAAAGTCTGCGTAAGTGAGATTACCTTTCTTTTGCTTGGTTCTAAGTCCAGCATCATAGGGTATGCCATATACTTTATGCCTTGTAACAACCAGAAAAGCTGCGGGATGGAGTGGCTTAACATAGGAAGTTAAAACCGTGGCTAACTCGCCAATCTGTCCACCTTTTAGCAAATACATTCCTACACTCTGCAAAAGATCAAGTTTAGTGCCTTCGGGTAAAAAAACAAATCTTCTACCCGGCGGAAGTTGCTTTCCCACTTGAGAAATAACTATGCCAACTTCTTCCGATCCAACGTTTGGCCATTCAGCAGTTTCTACGCGGTCAAATATAATACTTCTGCAAAAATATAAACCTGGAGTTAATCTATCTGGCTTATAACCAGACCCCCTGAATGTAATACTTAGGGGTTCGTTTTTATCATTATATTTAATTTGGTAGGGGATAACCTGATTTGAAGTTCCAAAACTGCTCCACCTGCGATATTTTACTTTTTGTATTCCTTCTGGCACATAAACTGGCCAGATTGGAAGCGATAACAATACTAATAAAAGTATTGCTAATATAATTAATGTGAACATTTGATCACCTTTATATTGTTATTAATTGATTGTTAATTTACTTTATTTGATTTATTTTAGTTACAAAAATTCCAATGTAACAATTTACCTTAGCATAAATAAATATTTTTGTCAATAGTAAAAACACTGCCTTTACACCAATAAAAAGCCTACTAATTATTTGGCTATGTTAAGGCTGAAACCAAGCTATTGTTTTAAAGGGTGAAACTTACGATGAGTAGTTTCAGCATACCTATCTGAGGCATGAACATAGCGGGTGGTAGTGTCCAAAGATTCGTGCCCGAGGAGCACCTGAATAGCTGCGGGGTTAGCCCCTTGTTCTGCGAGATATGTGGCAAAACCATGCCTGAGGCTGTGGGCTGAAGTCGGCACATTAATACCCAAAGTTTCCCGATACTGCTTAATCTTCATTTGCAAATAATTATTGGAAATTCGTCTGGTTGTTTTACCAGCGTTCTCACCCCGATAGGGGATAAACAGAGCGGATAATTTATCCGCCCTTTGCTTTAAATAAAACTCTAACTGTTTTATAGCCCGGGGAGTTAAATAAACAAAGCGTTGTTTTTTGCCCTTGCCGGTTATGAATATTCTGCCAGTTGTATCTATTTGATTACGGTTAAGGCTAGTTAATTCAGAAATACGCATGCCAGTCGCAAACAACACTTCCAGCATAGCTCGGTTACGTTCAGCTACTAATTTATTTTTCTCCAATTGGTTAGGCGATTCAATTAATTTAACCAATTCATTTAATTCTGCGACTTGTGGATGTTTACGTTCAGTCTTAACCAGCTTGACCGCCTCCGGTGGCAGGGGAGTAGGGTGATCCAGCTCAATTAAATATCTTAAATACGCCCGCAGACTTGAAAGCATTCTATTTATGGAATAGCTTTTCAATCTAACTCCTAAATTATGCTTAGTAGAAGTACGCCGATCACGAGAGGTAAGATAAGCTTTATAACGGTCAATAGCTTTTTTGTCTAACTTAGTAAAAGGTAATTTAAGTTCATTAATAAAGTCGGCTAGCACACCCAAATCACGTTCATAGTTATAAACTGTCTCCGGGGAATAGTTATTGGTTTGTAAGGACAAAAGGAAATCATCTAGGTAGGGAAGCGCCTCTTTTGTCTTAGTTGTAACTTTGGTCATATTTAACTGAGTGTAAGGGATATTATACTCAGTTTATCATATTCTTTAAATTAAGGCAAATTGACTATTTATGCCTACTCCAAGCCCAAGGCCTTAGCTAACGGCGGATTTGAGAAATATACCCTTACCTCGTATCCTGGCTGCATAAGCTCTATCATCTCCATCTTCAACTGCGGACGGGCAATTAATTTAAAACCAGGCTTGCTAAGATAGATCTGCTTAAAGCCACTGAAGTCAGCTACGGTGAAGTCGGCATCACCTCTTTCCGGTCTGGTTGGATCAGGTTGCCTCACTTTAAGCAATTTCAAGGTACCAGATATCGTTTCAATACCAGCTAGCTCAAATAAAAGGCCGTTGGTCATTTCCATAATAACAGTACCCAATCTAGCCGCCGCCCTTATCAAATCTTCATACTCCTCCTGCTTTTGCGCAAATATGCAAGCATAATTTACTGGCGCTGAAACTTCATGAGTAAATTTATTTTTCAATTCAGTTGCCAAAACCACAATATCCTTAATTAATTTATCTAATTCATTTACTGACATATTTTTATCTCAAGCGTCGCAAAATATATTACTTATTATTTCAATTTAAAGTAAAGGCGGTTGCCAAAGCGCACATCAATATATTGTAATTTAGCTCTATCATCTTTAATTCTTTCTTCCAATAACCTCTTTAAACTGGCAATTTGTGGTTTAGCGTCTGATTCCCCTGTGACATTTACATACCAACCTTCTGGCATGTTCAGCTGCAAGGTTGGTAAGGCTGTTGGATCCAATAAAATATATTGAGGTAATAATTCTGGCAATAGTTGACGCCAATTATCATATAAGTCATCAATAAAGGTTACTAATTCGGGTTTAATAGTTTGATCACCCAAATTCCTGACTGGACTGTCCTTTTCCAGCAATAAAGGTAAAGAACGATCATTATCAGTGGCACTTGATAACTGCTGAACCAACACGCCGCGGCGGTCAAGCAAAAAGTCTCCCTGATCAGTTTTTAAAATAGCCACGATAACATTATTGGCTACATCAATTTTTAATACATTAGGCCAATGTCGCACAAATTTAACATCCTCAATGTAAAACTCGGTGGCTAAGACTTCCCGGGCATGGCCGGGATTAAACAATATTAAATTTGATTGAGGAAAAACTAGCCAAAGTCTAGTAGACATGACTCCGGCCACTATTTCTTTTAGCCGTTCTTCGGTCGGTTTAAAACCGACATTATTAATAACAACATTCTTAATGGTAAAAAGTGGTGAATATACTATAGCCAATAAAAACCCAACACAAAAAATAAAAATACTTAAGTTTAGCCATTTACGCCAAGGTGGCACTGATGGCCGATGATAAGCCTGGGATAAACGCCTGGTAACCACCGGGGCTCGATGGTTGGTAGGAGCAAAATCTCGCCGGCGAACTGACCGCCGGACTGGCTTGGGGTAAGTTAACGATACCATTTAGCTTTGGGCCTAAATGAAGTGGCTAAACTTTGTTTTTGCCTGTGTCGGCTAAGGGCCAAATTAATTAGTTCATCCAGTAATTTTGGAAAGGGCAAACCTGAGGCGGCCCACAATTTCGGATACATACTGATGGAAACAAACCCAGGAATGGTATTGACTTCATTAAGATAAATTTTCCAAGTTTTTCTGCTCACCAAAAAATCAACTCGCGCCATGCCAGCTAGATCAAGTACCTTAAATGCCTCCACAGCTAAAGCACGAATCTTTTTGGCAATTAAAACTGGCAACGACGCTGGAATAATAGCTTTTGATTTTCCATCCACATATTTGGCATCATAATCATAAAACTCATTAGAAGGCACAATTTGCCCTAAGATTGAT
>Ga0208375_1004310_pt1 | contig 11320 bp, 11 predicted proteins | sample RifOxyD1_FD_184038 | JGI IMG/M metagenome (GOLD analysis project Ga0208375, IMG submission 184038) | Soil microbial communities from Rifle, Colorado - Rifle Oxygen_injection D1 (SPAdes) | ecosystem: Environmental > Terrestrial > Deep subsurface > Rock core/Sediment | place: Rifle, Colorado... | reverse complement strand
TATTCAAGAACAGTAAAACTTCCTAATAATCTTAATGGAAAACCATATACAATATTTATAAGCAGCAAAGAAATTTCAATAATTTTTGGAGGCAACGACTATTCAAAGGTTTTTTCTACAGACATTGTTGTTTCTGGTAGTATTCAGCCGGGTGCAATATTGTTCATAGAGAAAATAAATGAGCAGGTTTCTATTACGGTTCAATAAAACAACAATATTTAAAAACTAAATATCTATCTTCTTATTCACCCCGTGTAGCTCAATGGTGGAGCATTCGGCTGTAGAAAATTCACTGTTTGACTTAAGGCAAATGCTAAGAATGAAAAACAGACAGCGGATCCCGAAAGATTTAACATCCGGGCAAGGCTGCTGGTTCGAGTCCGGCCGCGGGGATTTATCTTATATTTTCTAAAGTATATGTTGGTTCCCAAAGGTCCAAAGGACAACCGTACCGGTTTTATTTATAAACAAAGAAACATTAATTTTGATATGAATATTAATAAAATAAAATTAAAAAGAGGTTATTTTAATGAGGAAATAGCAGAATTAATTGGAATAATTTATGGTGATGGTAACTTATGTATAGATAATAATAAAGGCTACAGAATAAATATAACTGGCAATAAAGAGACAGATTATAACTATCTTACAGAATATGTTAGTGGCTTATTTGAAAGAAATTTTAATATAAAACCCAAAATTTGGATATATAAAAATAGAAAGGCAATAGCATTAAATATTTTCTCTAAAAAATTATTAGAATATTTTATGAATTTAGGAATGAAAGTTGGACCAAAAAAGAATTTAATTATTCCTAATATAATATTAAAAAATAAGAAATATAAAGCAAGATTTTTAAGAGGGCTTTTAGATACAGATTTTTGTTTATATTTTCTTAAAGGTTATAAATATCCTAAAATTGCTAGCATATTTTCAGACCTTAATTTTACAAAACAGTTAAAAAAATTATTTTCAGATTTTAATATAAATACTTATCTATATAATAAGAAAACTAGATTAAATAATAAAATTTATTTACAATATGGAATAGATATCTATGGTAAATCAAATTTAGGCAAAATTACTAAAGACATTAATTTTAAAAATGAAAATAATATTACTAAATTGAGGCTCTGGGAAAAGTATGGTTATTGTAATTCTCATACAAATTTAAATGATAGGTATGTTTTATTGAATAACAAACTTTAAAAATAAACGAATTTCTTTTAGACTTAAGCTCAAGTAGTCTAGTTCGGTTAGGACTCGACCCTGTCACGGTCGCAACCCGGGTTCAAATCCCGGCTTGGGCGTTCAAAATTCGAAATACTTATATATAACCTCTTTAAGATTTTTAAAAAAGAAAGCTTTATAAATGAGTGAAATGCACAAAAGTTATCGGTAAATGAATAATCTTTCTAAAATGGGTCAAGGGGATAAGAAAATTACAGCTAAAACGGATAAAATTTTTTATTTAACTTGTTAGAACTATATTAATCCCTTGAACTGTTCCTGACAGATTATTCAAAATATCGACGATGGGCCGGTAGCTCAGGTTGGTAGAGCACCTGCCTTTTAAGTTTGGAGAAAGCAGGTGGTCGTGGGTTCAAAGAATCATAAGTTAAATCTTGTGGTAAGAAAATCCCATCCGGCCCGCTCATAATAAAATGGCAGAAGAAATAGAAATTACAAAACATGAATTTGTTCCTCAGCACGTAAGGTTAACAGAGGAGCAGACAGAAGATTTTCTTAAAAAATTCAACATTTCCAAAAAACAATTACCAAGAATTTTAAAAGAAGATCCTGTCGTGGAAAAATTAGACGCCAAAAAAGGAGATGTCATAAAAATCTTCAGAAAAAGTCCAACAATTGGTAAAAGTGAATTTTATAGGGTGGTAATATGAATCCAAACAGGCTATTAATAAAAAATTATTTTGAAAACCATTCTATTGTAGAAAGTAACATAGAAAGTTACAACAGATTTATTGAAAAAGGAATCCAGGAAATTGTAAATGAAGTTCAGGATATTATTCCTACGATTATACCTGCGGAAGTCAAGGATTTCAAGATAAAGTTTGGAAAAATAACAATTGAGAAACCTCAGATTGTTGAAGCTGATGGAAGCAGGAGAGATGTTTATCCGATGGAAGCAAGGTTAAGAAAATTAACTTATTCAGCCCCTGTTTATCTGACTATTTCAGCTTATATGGATGGGGTAGAGCGTGAACAATTTACATCTTTAATTGGAAAAATTCCTGTAATGGTTAAATCAAAATATTGCCATTTATACGGATCAAATAAGGACCAGTTGATGAAGCATTATGAAGATCCAAATGATTTGGGAGGCTATTTTATCTTAAATGGAAATGAAAGAGTTTTGATTGTTGTAGAAGATTTAGTTTCAAACAAATTATTCATAGAAAAAAATTCTACGGGACCAAGCAAATATACGGCTAAATTATATTCTGAATCTGGAGTATATAGAATTCCTCATACAATCGAGCAGATGAAAGACGGAATAATTTATATTTCATTTACAAGATTCAAGAGAGTCTCAATATTTGCAATAATTAAAGCGCTTGGTTTATTGAAAGACCAGGATATTACGAAATTTATTTCTGAAGACAAACAATATGATGATGTTTTTATTAATTTGTATGAAACTGTTGATTTAAAAACACAAAATCAAGCCTTGGATTTCCTATCAAAAAAAATTGGGGTGCAAAGCGAACATGGTGAAAAGGTTACTGATTTATTGGATAAATATTTGCTTCCTCATTTAGGTATTAGTCCAAGTGACAGAACTTCTAAGGCATATAATCTGTGTAAATATATTAAAAAGTTCTTAATGATTTCAAGGGACGGAAGACAGATTACAGACAAGGATCATTACATGAATAAAAGATTAAAATTATCAGGAGATTTATTGGGAGATCTATTCAGGGTAAACCTTAGGGCATTAATCCAGGATGTTCTGTATAATTTCCAAAGATTAGTTAAAAGAGGAAAATTCCAATCAATTAAAATTATAATTCGTGATCAATTGTTAACATCAAGAATAAAAAGCGCGATGGCCACTGGTGCGTGGGTCGGTGGAAGAAGGGGAGTTTCGCAGAATATAGATAGAACTAATTTTACTGCAACAACATCACATTTGCAAAGAGTTGTTTCGTTATTGTCTTCATCTCAGGAGAACTTTGATGCACGTGCACTTCATCCTACTCATTGGGGAAGATTATGTCCGGTTGAAACTCCAGAAGGAACTCCGATTGGTTTAAGAAAAAATTTAGCAACATTATCAAAAATCACCCAGGAAGATATGGGCGAAGATAAAATAAAGAAGTTATTAGAAGGCTGCGGGATGACTCAAAGTGGTTGATATCTATTTGAATGAAAAATTCATCGGAACTGCGCAAGATCACAATTCATTTGTCGAGTCTTTCAAGGAAAAAAGAAGAACTAGCAGAATACCATTAAACGTCAATATTTCATATAATGAGGATTACAATGAGATTTATATCGAGAGTTCTACAGGAAGAGCAAGAAGACCTTTAATTATTGTCAAAGACGGAAAATCATTGCTTACGAAAGAATTATTAGAAAAATTAGAGAAGAATGAAATAAATTGGGATTATCTCGTAAAGGCCGGTATAATTGAATATTTGGATGCATTGGAAGAGGAAAATGCCCTTGTTGCACTATACGAAGAGGATATTACTAAAGAACATACACACATTGAAATAGATCCTGTAGTAATTTTGGGATTAACAAGTTCAATTATTCCCTATTCTAATTTTGGATCTTCGTCTAGGTTAATCAGAGGAAGTAAAATTCAAAAACAATCTTTGGGATTATATGCAAGTAATTTTCATTTAAGGATGGATACAGATGTAAGTATATTGCATTATCCTCAACGTCCAATAGTTAAAACATTTATGCATGATGTGTTAAACTACAATGCACATGCTGCAGGACAAAACGTTACCATTGCATTAATGAGTTTTGAGGGATATAACATGCAGGACTCAATTATTTTAAACAAGGGAAGTGTGCAAAGAGGATTGGCAAGATCAACTTATTTCAGGCCATATGAAGCAGAGGAATTAAGATATTCTGGCGGATTAATAGATGAAATTGTAATTCCAGATAAAGAAGTCAAGGGGTATAAATCAGAAAAAAGTTACAGATTATTAGAGAAAGATGGAATTGTTTATACTGGAGCTTCGGTAAATGCAGAAGATGTTGTTATTGGAAAGACGAGCCCTCCAAGATTCTTATCAAGTTTAGAGGAATTTAGCATTGCGGCATCTACAAGAAGAGAGAGTTCAATTAGCATAAAACACGGTGAGGGTGGAATTGTAGATGATATTGTAATTACAGAAAATGAAGAAGGAAATAAAATTGTCCAAATAAGAATTCGTGATCCTAGAATTCCAGAAATCGGAGATAAGTTTGCTAGCCGTCATGGACAGAAGGGAGTAATTGGAATGATTGTCCCTCAGGAAGATATGCCATTTACAGCTTCTGGAATCACCCCCGACTTAATTTTTAGTCCACACGGTATCCCAAGCAGAATGACAATAAGCCATTTAATCGAGGTAATTGGTGGTAAGGTGGGAGCATTAACAGGACAATATATTGATGGAACAACTTTTGATGCAATGAATGAAAAAGATTTGAGAAAAATGTTGCTTGACTTAGGATTTAGAGAAAATGGAACAGAGACAATGTACAATGGAATGACTGGAGAACAATTTGAAGCCAAGATATATGTTGGAAATATGTTTTATTTAAAACTAAAACACATGGTTGCAAACAAATTACATTCACGTGCCTCTGGTAGAATACAACTTTTAACAAGGCAACCTGTAGAGGGAAGAGCACAGGGCGGGGGTTTAAGAGTTGGAGAAATGGAGAAAGACTGTTTTGTGGCTCACGGTGCTGCTTTATTGCTGAAAGAAAGATTTGACTCGGACAAAACAGTTGTGCATATATGTGAAAATTGCGGAATGTTTGCGGTTTATGATGCAGGCAGGGACAGAAAAGCATGTACTAAATGCGGAGGTAATGTTGAAATAACTCCAGTAGAGATGAGTTACGCATTTAATTTGTTGTTAAATGAGTTAAAGGCATTGTGTATTTATCCGAGAGTATTTTTGGAGAGTAAATATTAAGATGTATAATAAAAGCATTCATAAAAAAATAAAAAAAATTGTATTTGGTGTACTTTCTCCTAAATTAATAAAGAAGATGGCGTCTGTAAAAATTGTTACAGCTGAATTGTATGATAAAGAAGGTTATCCTGTTGATGGCGGGTTAATGGATGTTTCTCTTGGTGTTATTGATCCTGGATTAAGATGCAAGACATGCAACGGAAAATTGAAAGAATGCATAGGACATTTTGGTTATGTTGAACTTGCTCGCCCAATAGTTCATATTAAATATATTAAGCCAATTCTTGTAATATTGAATAGCACTTGCAGGGAATGCGGAAGATTAATTGCAACCGAGCAAGATATCAGTGAAAAACAATTGAAGGGAACATTATTGTTAAAATATTTAAAAACAGTAAAGAAATGCCCCCATTGTCAGGCTAAACAATTTCCAGTTAAATTAGAAAAACCATATACATTTATGGAAGATGACAAAAGAATCAGTCCAATAGATATAATATCAAGATTTGAAAAAATTCCGGATTCTGATCTTGAGATAATTGGTGTAAATCCCTCTTATGCCAGACCAGAATGGATGTTATTAACGGTATTACCGGTTCCTCCTGTAACAACAAGACCAAGCATTACTTTAGAGACAGGAGAAAGAAGTGAAGATGATCTTACCCATAAATTAGGAGACATTGTAAGAATAAACCAAAGATTATTTGAAAATATTAATGCAGGTGCTCCAGAAATAATTATTGAGGATTTGTGGGATTTATTACAATATCACATTACAACTTATTTTGATAATGAAATTCCTCAGATACCTCCTGCTCGTCATAGAAGCGGGCAGCCGTTAAAGACATTAAGCGAGAGAATTAAAAGCAAGGAAGGAAGATTTAGGCATAACTTAGCAGGAAAGAGAGTTAATTTTGCAGCTCGTACTGTTATTAGTCCAGATCCAAAAATTGAATTCAATGAGGTCGGAGTTCCATATGTTATTGCTGTTGATTTAACAATACCTGAAAGAGTTACTGAATGGAATATTAATTGGCTAAAAACTTTTATAGAAAGAGGTCCTGAAAATTATCCCGGTGCAAATTATGTTATAACTCCAGATGGAAAGAAGAAAAAAATAACAGACGATACAAAGAAACAGATAATTGAAGATTTAAAAATAGGTTACGTTGTTGAAAGGCATTTGATGAATGGAGACGTATGCGTATTTAATAGACAACCAAGCCTGCACAGAATGAGTATAATGTGCCATAAGATAAAAGTCATGCCTGGAAGATCATTTAGATTAAATCCAGCTGTATGTACCCCTTATAATGCAGACTTTGATGGGGATGAAATGAACCTGCATATCCCGCAGAATGAAGAAGCAAGAGCTGAAGCTGAGATATTAATGCAAGTACAATCCCAAATCATAACTCCAAAAAATGGTTTAAATGTCATCGGAAGCTTGCACGACGCAATAACCGGAAATTATTTATTAACAAAGGGGTTGGAATTTAAAAGAGAAGATGCTATACAAATTCTTTATAATATTGGTGTAAATGATTTTAGTAATTTAAAGAAAGGCAAAATTGTTTCTGGAAGAGATGTGTTTAGTACAATATTGCCAAATAATTTTGATTTCGTTGGAAGCACGAAGACAAATGAAGATGTTATTATAAAAAATGGAAAATTAATTCAGGGATTTATTGATAAATCAACTATTGGAGAAGACAATGGTACTTTGCTAAGGGCAATTTACAAGCAATATGGTGAAGATGTGGGATTAGATTTGCTTGGAAAAATCTTCAAACTGGGAATTGAAATTTTATTGAGGAAGGGATTTACAACTTCTATATCTGATACAGATTTGCCAGATGCTTTAATAAATAAAAACAAAGAAAGAATAGAAGAAGCTGAAAAAGAAATTGATAATTTAGTAAAAGAATATAATAATGGAGATTTAAAAGCAATGCCTGGAATGAGTGTTGAGCAGACTCTTGAAAATATGATATTGCAGATTTTAAACAACTTAAGGGACAAGATAGGAGAAAGCGTTTACGAAAATGTTTCTGAAAAAAATTCAACTGTTTTAATGGCGAGAAGCGGTGCAATCGGTAATTTCCTTAATTTGGCACAGATGGCTGCTTTAGTTGGACAGCAGGCTTTACGTGGTTCAAGAATTAATACAGGATATAACAAAAGAACATTATCAATATTCCCTAAAGGAAGTTTGAATGCAGATACTCGTGGATTTATTAGAAGAGGTTATAGATCTGGATTAAAGCCATATGAATACTTCTTCCATGCAATGACGGGAAGGGATTCACTTATGGATACTGCATTAAGAACACCAAAATCAGGTTATTTATACAGAAGATTGGCAAATGCATTGCAGGATCTTAGAGTAGAATACGATGGAACTGTAAGAGACGCAAACAAGAAGATTATACAGTTTGTTTACGGTGACGATGGAATAGATGTAAGCAAGAGTGAGGGTGGAATAATAAATGTTAAAAGAATCGTCAAAGAGGTTATGACAAATGTCTGATTATAATATTCCTAAAAAACTTGAAGATGAAGCAATTGAACTTAGCAAGGAGCATAAATTAGGAGAGCAAAAAAGAAAGGAGATTTTGAGAAGAGTGCGTAATGAATATGAAAGCGCACAAATAACTCCCGGGGAAAGTATTGGAATAATTACAGCTGAAAGTTTTGGAGAACCAGGAACGCAGATGACATTAAATGTTTTCCACTTTGCTGGTGTAGCTGAATTAGGTGTTACACTTGGTTTGCCTAGATTAATTGAATTATTTGATGCAAGAAAAGAGCCAAGCACTCCAAGAACTGAGATTTATTTAAAGAGAGGATTTACAAAAGATAAAGAGAAAGTAAAACAGATAGCAGCCCAGTTAGTAGAAACAAAATTGCAGGATATTACTACAGAATTTTCTTTGAACTTGACATTATTTAGAATAGAGGTTACTTTAGACAAGAAAAAAATGAGGGATTTGAAAATTACAGAAGCGCAGTTGGAAAAAGTAATTGAAGAGGAATTAAAGAAAGTAAAGGTTAGTTTTGCAGGAGATAAATTAGTTATTAAACCAAAAACAGAAGAATATGAATTACGTTCTTTATACCAGTTAAAAGAGAAATGCAAAGATGCTCATGTCAAGGGTGTTAAGGGAATTACCCAGGTTTCTCCTATATTTAATGGAAATGAATTTGTTATTTTATGTGCTGGTGCAGATTTGAAAGATGTGTTCAAGATAGATGGTGTGGATGAAACAAGAACAACAACAAATAATATTTTTATGATGGCAGAGGTTTTGGGAATTGAGGCTGCAAGACAAGCAATAATAAACGAGGCTATAAATGTAATTAAGCAGCAGGGTTTAGATATTGATATTAGACATATTATGTTTTTGGCAGATGCAATGACTAATTCAGGAAAAATTAGAGGAATAACAAGATCGGGAATTACGGCAGAAAAAGAATCTGTACTGGCAAGGGCAAGTTTCGAAACACCTTTAAAGCATATTGTTAATGCTTCCTTGATTGGGGAAGAGGATAATCTAAACTCGGTCATCGAGAATGTAATGGTTAATCAGGTTGTTCCTCTTGGTACTGGACTTCCGGATTTAATTGCAAAGATGAGACAAAAGGCGAAGGAAAAATAAAATGGAAGAATTAAAGAAGTTAGTCAAAGAAGGAAAAATAATAATTGGAACAAACAAGGTTATGAAAACTTTGAAGCTGGGAAAATTAAAAGAAGTTTATTTATCTTCAAATTGTCCTAAGTATACTAAAGATGATGTTAAGCATTATGCCAAATTGAATAATGTAAAAGTAAATGAATTAAAGGAGAGTAATGAGGAATTAGGAACTATCTGTAAAAAACCGTTTTCTATCTCTGTTTTAGGCTATTAAGATGTTATTTGATAAAGACAAAATACAAAAAATAAATTTATTTGAAAATTTAACAAATAGCAAGGTAAAGGATATACTGGAAGATGAAAGAATTGTTTTTATAGTAGAAGAGGGCGAACTTGGAAAAGCATTGGGGAAACACGCAAAAAATATAAAAATGATTGAAAACATGATGCATAAAAGAATCAAAGTAATTGAGTTTAATCATGATCCTTTAAAATTCGCTAAAAACTTTATTTATCCAACCGAGACTGAAAACATAAATTTAAATAATAATATTGTAGAAATTAAGGCAAGGGACAGAAAAAGTAAAGGTTTATTAATAGGAAGAGACGGCAGAAATTTACAAGAGCTTAATAAAATATTTAAGGAATATTTTAAACTGGAAATAAAAATATTATAAAATGGGAAACAAAAGCAAAGGACTCGGAGCAGGAAGAAAACTTAAGAATAGAAGGAAGCATGCAAGATGGCAGGATCATTGGTATTTAAGAAGGATATTAAAATTGAAAGAAAAATCAGATCCATTGAAAGCAGCTGCCCAGGCTAAAGCGATTGTTCTTGAAAAAACACAAAGAGAAGCTAAACAGCCAAATTCAGCTATGAGAAAATGTGTTGTTACTCAATTAATTAAAAATGGAAGAAAAGTTACTGCGTTTGTTCCGGGTTATAACGCTATTAAATTCATCAATGAGCACGATGAAGTTGTTATCGAAGCTATTGGTGGAAAACAGGGAAGGGCAAAAGGAGATATTCCGGGAATTAGATGGCAGGTTATTAAAATAAATGATCAAAGTTTAGATGCATTATTAAAAGGAAGAATAGAGAAGGGAAGAAGATAAAATGGACTTTAAGGTTTTTGACAGATGGGATATAAAGGTTGAAGTGCAGGATCCTGGATTAAAAAGATATATAACTTTGAGTTCAATACTAGTTCCAAAAACAGGTGGCAGAAACGTTCAAACAAGATTCTGGAAAAGCAAAAATAATATTGTTGAGAGATTAATAAATAAATTAATGATTCCGGGACATAGAGGAAAGAAACATAAAACAACTTCTGGAAGAGTTTCTGGAAAATCACAGAAAGTTTATGACATTGTTGAGAATGCATTTAAAATTATTGAGGAAAAAACAAAGAAAAATCCGATTGAGGTGTTTGTAAAGGCTTTGGAGAATGCAGCTCCTCGTGAAGAAATTATTTCAATAGAATACGGTGGAGCAAGATATCCGCAGGCTGTTGAATGTGCACCTCAAAGAAGAGTAGACATTGTATTAAGACAGTTTGTTCAGGGAGCATATCAAAAAAGTTTTAATAAAAAAATAAATATGACAGATGCCTTGGTAGATGAAATTCTTAAAGCCTATAATTTAGATCAAACAAGTACAGCTATTGCAAAGAAGTTAGAATTAGAAAGACAAGCTGACTCAAGTAGATAATTAAAACTTAAATTAATTCAAAATAATACCTAGTTTTTTGCTTTTTCTAAAGAAATTTTATTCCTTTATTAATTTATATTAGTTTACAAACCTTTCGATATATTAACCATTATTAAATAGTAACATTTATAAATCCCAAAAATATCAGTTTAGAAGAAGTTTGGGGGTTAAAATGGATATAATTTGCAAGGAATGTGGAATGATTTACGAAACAAACGAGATTCCAAAAGAATTAGTTTGTTTATGTAAGGGCAAGGAATTTAAGGTAGCTAAAAATGTTAACTAAGAAGGAAAAATCTCTAGAAGATTTAATTCCAAAAGAATTTACACTGGAACACGATTCATTGATAAGAGACTTAATGAAAAGGGACAGAAATGCCTATAATGAAATATTTGAACTTGCAAATGGAGATTTAGAGGACAGAGAACTTTGTGCAAAATATGGTTTTGATTACGATTCTCAAAAACAAGGGGATTTATTTAAGTTAATTTATGCCTATGCTCTGCAAAAGGGTTATATAAAAATAAAATAATAAAAATTATATAAAATTTAATTCTTTAATAACAAAACCTTTAAAAATCCTTTAATTAGAAAATTCTTAATGGCAGAAGCAACAGTAACTCAACAAATACGTGAGTTGATGAATAGTCCGGAAAAAATCAGGAATATAGCAATTGCAGCTCATATTGATCACGGTAAAACTACTTTTTCTGATAATTTATTGCTTGGAGCAGGTATGATTTCAGAAGAACTTGCAGGAAAGCAGTTAACACTAGATTTTAGAGAAGATGAAAAAGAACGT